>Ga0315899_10000207_pt1 | contig 73345 bp, 55 predicted proteins | sample LakEriMetagenome_2_FD_203518 | JGI IMG/M metagenome (GOLD analysis project Ga0315899, IMG submission 203518) | Freshwater fungal communities from buoy surface, Lake Erie, Ohio, United States - Buoy 4 MA112 | ecosystem: Environmental > Aquatic > Freshwater > Lake | place: USA: Lake Erie, Ohio... | reverse complement strand
GCCCGCATAGGCGATCACCGGCAGGGCAATCAGCGCCGAGAGCCAGTGGAACAGATCGCGCGTCGGCCCGTCCGCGCCCGACCAGATGCTGACCGAGAGCAGCATGATATTCATCATGCCGAAGCCCGCGACACCCAATGCGCGGGTCAGGCGCTTGCGCTCCCCGTCTTCGATCCCCATCGGATTGTCGGTGACCGGCTGGGCCTCGAAGCCGAGCGCGCGCAGCGCCTCGGTCAGCGCGTCTTCGCCTATGGCCGGATCGTGCCGGATTGCCACCCGCTTGGCCGAGAAATTGGCGCGCGCGGCGCTGATGCCGGGGGTCTTGGGCAATTCGCGCTCGATCTTGGCGATGCATCCGGCGCAGCGCATCCCCGGCACAGTGAAGCGGGTCGAGACGAGCGACGAGCTTTCAGCGGTGAGGAGCGCAGGCGCGTTCATTTGAGCTCGCTTTCCCCGGCCCATTCCTGCGCCCCGGCGCGGATCGCGATGCGCAGCTTCCAGCGCCCTTCGGCAACCGCCTCGTTCGAGAGCCAGCGGCCTGCGCCCTGATCGGCGAAGGTCAGGCTGGCGGTCTCGCGCGTGCCGAGCGGGCGCTCGGCCTCGGCGATGATAACGGCGCCGGCCGGCACGGCGATGGTATCCAGCACCACCCGCCCGTCCGCGCGCCGTGCGGGGAGTGCCTGCCAGCCCAGCGCGCGCGAGGCTTCGGCCTTGGCCAGCCAGCCATTATAGTTCTGGCTGGCGACGTAGGAATTATCGACCACCGTGCCGTGGAAGCTGCCCACCGCGACGCTCGCCATCAGCAGATTGACCGCGATCACCACGCCGAACCCGCCGATAAACACCAGCGCCATGTGCCTGCCGGTGAAGGCTCTCTTGGTGCGGGCCATCAATCATCCTCCGGCATGGCAAAGGTGGCTTCGACCACATCGGTCTCGCGCTGTTCGTCGCGGCTGGTCAGGCGGAAGTTGAACTGCAGGCTGTCATCATCGTCCTGCCCCGGCGGCAGCATGACATAGGCGCGCATCACCTTGGTCTCGTTGGCGGGCACGGCGATCACCTGCGCGGGCGCGGCGTTTTCGAGGCTGACGCTTTCGGTCCACATCACCGCGCCCTTGGGCAGGCCTTCAAGCGCCACTTCCAGCTCGCGCGGGCGGGCCTCCATGTTGCGCAGCCGCAGCGTGTAGGCGTTGCGCACCGATCCGTCCTTCATCAGCATGAAGGGCGGGTTGCGATCAGGCGAGACGGTGAGCTCGGTATGGGTGCGGGTGCCGAGCGCGAACAGCAGGCCCGCGCCGATCGCCGCCCAGACGCCGAAATAGAGGAACAGGCGCAGACGCAGCAGAGATTTCCATGCGGGCTGGGCGGGCGCGCCGGCAGCCTCGGCCTTGCACTGGTCGAGCGTGGCATAATCGATCAGCCCGCGCGGGCGGCCGATGTCCTTCATCACCTTGTCGCAGGCATCGATGCACAGCCCGCAGGTGATGCAGCCGATCTGCTGGCCTTCGCGGATATCGACCCCGGTGGGGCAGACGGCGACGCATTGCAGGCAATCGATGCAGTCGCCGAACTTTTCGGGATCTTTGGCCGCCTTCTTGACGCTGCCGCGCGGTTCGCCGCGCCAGTCCTTGTAGGTGACGATGAGGCTTTTCTCGTCGAGCATCGCGGTCTGGATGCGCGGCCAGGGGCACATGTAGATGCACACCTGTTCGCGCATGAACCCGCCGAGCCAGAAGGTCGTGCCGGTCAGGATCGCGACCGTGGCATAGGCGACCGGCGCCGCATCCCCGCGCCAGAAATCTTGCGTCAGCGTCGGCGCGTCGGCGAAATACATGATCCACGCCCCGCCGGTCCAGAAGCTGATGGCGAGATAAACCGCCCACTTGGAGGTGCGCCGCGCGATCTTGGAGGCGGTCCACGGCGCCTTGTCGAGCCGCGCGCGGGCGTTGCGGTCGCCGTCGAAGAAGCGGTCGATATGCTGGAACAGATCGGTCCACACGGTTTGCGGGCAGGCATAGCCGCACCACGCCCGCCCGACCGCGCTGGTGACCAGAAACAACCCGATCCCCGCCATGATCAGCATGCCCGCGACGAAATAGAATTCGTGCGGCCAGATCTCGATATCGAACATGTAGAAGCGGCGGTTCGCGAGATCGATCAGGACGGCTTGATCAGGCGCGTAAGGCCCGCGGTCCCAGCGGATCCACGGCGTGATGTAGTAGATCGCCAGCGTGACGACCATGATCAGCCACTTGAAGCGCCGGAACGGGCCGTCGATGCGCTTGTTGTGGACGGTCTTGCCCTTGGCGTAGAGTTCATTGCCGATAATGCTGTGGTCGGCCGAGCCGAGCGCGCCGCTCCAGTCGCGGGGCTTGCCCGCCGGGGCTGCGGCGCGATCGGGCTCGCCGGGGTTACCCATCATCATTGGCCTTGGCGGATTGCGCGACATCGCCGGTCGGCGCGGCTGCTGGCGCGGCCGCCGGAGCCGGATCCTGCCCGCCGCCGCGCGAGTGCACATAGGCGGCCAGCATCTTGATCGTCACCGGATCGAGCCGCCCGTTCCACGCCGGCATGACGCCGTGACGGGGCGCGAGGATCTGCTTCTTCACCGCCGCCTCGCTGCCGCCGTAGAGCCAGATCGCGTCGTTGAGCGCAGGCGCGCCCATCACCGGCATCCCGGCACCGGCGGGGCCGTGGCAGGCGGCGCAGTTGTCGGCAAAGGCTTGCGCCCCGGCAGCGTCGGGCTGGGCCTTGCCGCTGAGCGAGAGCACGTGCCGCGTCACTGCGGTAACCTGCCCTTGATCGAGCACGCTGTCGAAAGCGGGCATATAATTGACGCGCGTGGCGTCCGCCGCTTCCCAGCGGATCCCGTGCTGCAGCGTGTATTCGATATCGGTCAGCGTGCCGCCCCAGATCCAGTCATCATCATTGAGGTTGGGATAGCCATATTCCTGATACCCGGCCGCGCCCGCGCCGTGGCACTGGACGCAGTTGACCTTGAACGCCGCCGCGCCGCCCGCAATCGCGGCCTGCATCAGTTCGGGCGAGTTCGGGAGCTGCTCGATCGGGGTCGCGGCAATCTGCTGGAACACGCCCTGGCGCGCAGCCTCGGCGGCGCTCAATTCCCTGGCGAGATCGCCGCGGCTCGACCAGCCGAGCGTGCCCGCGGTGGCGCGGTCGATCAGCGGCCAGGCGGGATAGAGCACGACATAGACCAGCGCGAACAGGATCGTGGCGTAGAAGGTCCACAGCCACCAGCGCGGCAGCGGGGTATTGAGCTCCTCGATCCCGTCCCATTCGTGGCCGACGAATTCGGTGCCGGTCGGCGCGTCGATGCGGTTATCGGTCCCCATCTTATCAGACATCGTCGTCATCCTTGAAAATCGAGAGCTTGGCCGTCTCCACATGGCCCTTGGCCGCAGGACGGAAGTGCCACAGGCACAGCACCAGATAGAGCGCGAAAATCATCGCCAGCCCGTAGGAGTCGGCAAAGTGGCGCAGCGCGGTGTAGAGGCTCATTGGCTCTTCTCCCCGCTCAGCACCTCTTGCGCCGCGGCGCTGTTCACATCGACCAGCGTGCCGAGCATCTGGAGATAGGCGACCAGCGCATCCATCTCGGTCACACGCCCCGGATCGCCGTCATAATCGCGGATCTGCGCCTTGGGGTAACGCGTGGCGAGATCGCCGGCATCCGCCTCGGGATCGGCCTGCGCGGTCAGATCGGTGGCGGCCGCCTTGATGTCGGCATCGGTGTAGGGCACGCCCACCCGCCGCAATGCGGTGAGATTGGCGGCGGGATCGGGCACCTTGAGCGCGGTCTCGGCGAGGAAGCTGTAACCCGGCATGATGCTCTGTGGCACCACGGAGCGCGGTGCCTTGAGATGCTGCACATGCCACGCATCGGAATACTTGCCCCCGACGCGCGCCAGATCCGGCCCGGTGCGCTTGCTGCCCCACTGGAACGGGTGATCATACATCGATTCCGCGGCAAGGCTGTAATGGCCGTAGCGTTCGACCTCGTCCCTGAAGGGCCGGATCATCTGGCTGTGGCAGGTGTAGCAGCCTTCGCGGATATAGATGTCGCGGCCCGCCTGCTCGAGCGGGGTGTAGGGGCGCATCCCCTCGACCTGCTCGATCGTGTTGTCGATCCAGAACAGCGGGGCGATCTCGACGATCCCGCCGATGGCAACCACCAGCAGCGTTCCGGCGGCCAGCAGGGTGACGTTCTTCTCGAGCCGCTTGTGGCCTTCGAAAACGTCGCTGTGAGGGGCGTTTTTGCTCATGTTTCGCGTTCCTTCGCGCCTGCGCCTATTCGGCGGGCTGGGCCTGCGGCTGAGGGAGGATCGGGTGATCGCCGGTGTCGTCATAGGCAAGGTCGCCCATCGGGGCTTCGTCGCGCTGCTTGCCGAGGATCGTCATCCAGATGTTCCAGACCATGATCAGCGCGCCCGTCAGGTACATCAGCCCGCCCACCATGCGCAGGATATACATCGGGTGGAGCGCCGCGACGGTGTCGATGAAGCTGTTCACCAGATAGCCGTCCGAGCCATATTCGCGCCACATCAGGCCCTGCGTGATCCCGGCGACCCACATCGAGGAGGCGTAGAACACGATCCCCAGCGTCGCGAGCCAGAAGTGCCAGTTGATCATCCGCAAGGAGTAGAGCCGCTCCTTCTGCCACAGCCGCGGCACGAGGTAGTAGACGCAGGCGAAGGTGATCATCCCGTTCCACCCCAGCGCGCCCGAATGGACGTGGCCGATGGTCCAGTCGGTATAGTGCGACAGGCTGTTCACCGCCTTGATCGACAGCATCGGGCCTTCGAAGGTGCTCATCCCGTAAAAGGCGAGCGCCAGCACCATCATGCGGATGATCGGATCGGTGCGGACCTTGTCCCACGCGCCGTTCAGGGTCATCAGCCCGTTGATCATCCCGCCCCACGAGGGCATCCACAGCATGACCGAGAACACCATGCCGAGCGTCTGCGCCCAGTCGGGCAGCGCGGTGTAGTGCAGGTGGTGCGGGCCGGCCCAGATGTAGAGGAAGATCAGCGACCAGAAGTGGATGATCGACAGGCGGTAGGAATAGACCGGCCGCCCGGCCTGCTTGGGCACGAAGTAATACATCATCGCCAGGAAGCCCGCGGTGAGGAAGAAGCCCACCGCATTGTGGCCATACCACCACTGGGTCAGCGCATCCTGCACGCCGGCAAAGGCGCTATAGCTCTTGGCCCCGAGGAAGCTGACCGGGATCGCCAGATTGTTGACCACGTGCAGCATCGCGACGGTGATGATGAAGGCGAGATAGAACCAGTTGGCGACATAGATGTGGGGCTCGTGCCGCCGCAAAATCGTGCCGACGAACACGGCAAGATAGGCGAGCCAGACGATCGTCAGCCACAGATCGACATACCATTCGGGCTCGGCATATTCCTTCGACTGGGTGATGCCGAGGAGGTAACCGGTCGCCGCCAGCACGATGAACAGCTGGTAGCCCCAGAACACGAAGCGGGCCAGCTGCGGGAAGGCCAGCGTGGTGCGGCAGGTGCGCTGGACCACGTAGAAACTGGTCGCCAGCAGCGCATTGCCGCCGAAGGCGAAGATCACCGCGCTGGTGTGCAGCGGACGCACCCGGCCAAAATTGAGGTAGGGTTCGAAATTGAGCCACGGAAAGGCCAGCTGTGCGGCGATGTAAACGCCTGCGAGCAGGCCCGCGATACCCCAGAACATGGTCGCGATCACGCCCCAGCGGATCACGTCGTCATCGTAGCGCGAGGGGCCGGGCGGCATGCGGAAGATGCTCTGCGCGCGTGCCATCGGATCATAGCTGCCGAGCGTGGCAAGGATCAGGATCACCGCCACCAGGGCGACAATCCCCATGTGGATGGCAAACCCGCTGTCCGGTGTCAGCGCGATAGCGGCAATGGCTGCGAGCAGGACCAGCGCCCAGACTCCCAGCCGTCTTACGACTGATTCCATGTTGAATTATCCCTTCCGTCGGCTTGCCCTAGCAAGCCCCCGTCGCCCCGTTGTTGATCTAGATCAAAATTGTGTCAGCTTTTTGGTGTCAAGCCCGATTGACTGCCGGGTGGGCTGCTCGCCCGTCCCGCCAGCCGTGCCAGCGCGGCAATATCCGACAGGCTGATGATCGAGCGCCCCTCGGTTTCCAGCAGACCCGCCTCGCGCAGCTCGGTCAGCTGGCGGCTGACGGTCTCGATCGTGAGGCCGAGACTGTCGCCGATATCGCGGCGGCTCATCGGCAGGGCAAAGGCGCAGGCACCGGCGGTGCACCCCGTCAGCCGCTCGGCCATGGCTACCAGGAAATCGGCGATCCGCGCGCCGGCCGATTTGTGGCCCATCTGCATCATCCGCGTGCGGCTGCGGTGCAGCGCCTGCAGACTGCGCGCGAGCACGGCGCGCAGCACCGCCGGATCGTTCTGGGCAATATCGAGGAAGCGATCCGCCGGGAACACGACCAGATCGCAATCAGCGAGCGCCACGAGGCGGAAATCGCCCCACGCATTATCGGCGCTGTGGCGCAGCACCGAAATCATGTCCCCGGCGAAATGAAAGGCGAGCACCTGGCTGGCAGGCGTATCTGATGGCCGGTGGGCGACCAGCTTGGCCGCGCCGCTGACGACATGGACCAGCCGGTCTTCATGGGTGTCGGGCGCGAGCGCCTCGCCCTTGGCCAGATGCAGGCAATAGCCGATCGCGCAGAGCCGGTCCGCCACGGCCGCCCCGCCGGTTCCGACGGGCAGGGTATCGCGGAAGGCCGCCATGCTCTCATGCCCGAAAGATGTGCTCAGTGTCGCCATGGTGCTGCGGTGATGAACGCGTGCCACGCAAAGGTCTTTGATCCGGATCAATGATGCGCGGCGACGAGCGGGTCTATCGGGGCGCCACAGGCAGCAAACATCCTGGGCCACGGAGGGTGGCCGCTGCTGCCGCTTAAGGATGCAATACCATGAAGACCCTTGTGATGCTGGCCCACACTGCTCTGGGCGGTGCCGCGCTGGCGCTGGCCGCGACCCCTGCTCTGGCGCAGGACAGCGGCGACGAGACCGACCGCGCCGGAGACATCCAGTTCAAGCTGCTCGGCACCGCGGTGCTGCCGGACGGCAAGATCACCGACATCAATGTCAATCTGCCCGGCCTGCCCGCCACCCTGCAAACCAAGGCGAGCGACAATTTCGTGCCGACCCTGGCGGTGGAATGGTTTGTGACCGACAATATCTCGCTCGAGACGATTGCCGGCACCACCCAGCACGATGTCGACACCACCGCCGGCCTGCCCGCCGGCGCCGAACTGGTCTCGGACGCACTGCTGCTGCCCGCCACGGTGACCGCCAAGTATCACTTCGATCTTGGAGGCGTGAAGCCCTATGTCGGCGCGGGTGCGGCCTATTTCATGTGGCTTAGCGACAAGCCGGGTGCGGCGACCTTGCCGCTCGGCGTGACCGATACCGACCTGTCGGACGAATTCGGCTTTGTGCTGCAAGGCGGCTTCGATGTGCCGCTGGGCGACAAGGGCTTCGGCCTGACCTTCGATGCCAAGCGCTACTTCATCGACACCACCGCGCGCTGGTATGTCGGCAACACGCTGGCGATCGAGACCAAGCACAAGCTCGATCCCTGGGTGCTGAGCGCCGGGGTCTCCTACCGCTTCTGACCACATCCCCTTTGGTCAGCATAAGACCCCGTCGGCGTCAGGTCGGCGGGGTCTTTGCGTTGGGGGGTCATTGTGGGGTCATTGCGGGGTCATGCGCGCCTCATTCGGCCGCCCGGCCCTTTTGTCGCGCGCCCGTTCCGGCCGCATCAAGGCCAAAAATTGCCATTTCGGCAATTTGCACGTGAAACATTACCAATATGGTTTGTTGCGCTAAGGCTTACGGTTGAAGGCCATTGTCTCGCGCCGCGGCGCTGGTAGCGTGCGGGAATATGGGTCAGCACAAGGGAGAATCGCAATGATCCACGCCGTCGAGCGGCCCAGGCCCGGCACCCCCACGCATTGCACGCCCGAGCAATATGCCGCGATGTATCGCGCCTCGGTGGAGACGCCGGACGCCTTCTGGCTCGAACAGGCGCAGCGGCTCGACTGGGTGCGCGCGCCCAAGCAGGGCGGCGAGTGGGCCTATGATCCGGTCGGCATCTCGTGGTTCGAGGATGGCACCTTGAACCTGTGCCACAATGCGGTTGACCGGCATCTGCCGCAGCACGCCGACCGCACCGCGCTGATCTTCGAGCCCGATGATCCGGCAAGTCCGGGCCGCAGCCTCACCTACGGCGAACTCCACACCGAAGTGGTGCGGATGGCGAACGCCATGAAGGCGCTCGGCGTCGCCAAGGGTGACCGGGTGACCATCTACATGCCGATGATCCTCGAAGGGGTGGTCGCCATGCTCGCCTGCGCGCGGCTCGGCGCGGTGCATTCGGTGGTGTTCGGCGGCTTTTCGCCCGAGGCTTTGGCGGGCCGGATCGAGGATTGCGGCAGCCGCTTTGTCATCACCGCCGACGAAGGTCTGCGCGGCGGGAAGCGCGTGCCCCTGAAGGCCAATGTCGACGCCGCGCTCGCCCATCCCGGCACCGGTGTGTCCGGCGTGTTGGTGATCCGCCACACCGGCGGCGAGATTGCGATGCAGGCGGGACGCGATCACTGGCTCGAAGACCTCGCCAGCGATGCGGATGTTCCTTGCGAAGTCATGGCGGCAGAAGACCCGCTGTTCATCCTCTACACCTCGGGCTCGACCGGCAAGCCCAAGGGCGTGCTCCACACCACCGGCGGTTACGGCGTGTGGACCGCGACGACCTTCCACTACATCTTCGACTACCAGCCAGGCGAGGTGTTCTGGTGCACCGCCGATATCGGCTGGGTGACGGGTCATAGCTACGTCGTCTACGGCCCTTTGTTCAATGCGGCGACCGCAGTGGTGTTCGAAGGCGTGCCGAACTACCCCGATCACGGGCGGTTCTGGGATGTGGTCGACAAGCATCAGGTCAACATCATCTACACCGCGCCGACCGCGATCCGCGCGCTGATGCGCGAGGGCGACCACCATGTCACCAGCCGCTCGCGCAAGTCGCTCCGCCTCCTCGGCTCGGTCGGCGAGCCGATCAATCCCGAGGCGTGGCGCTGGTATTTCGAGGTGGTGGGCGAGGGCCGCTGCCCGGTGATCGACACCTGGTGGCAGACCGAAACCGGCGGCTGCATGATCACCACGCTCCCTGGCGCGCACGACATGAAACCGGGCAGTGCCGGGCTCCCGTTCTTCGGCGTCCGCCCCGAACTGGTTGATAACGAAGGCCACGTTCTCGAAGGCGCCGCCGAGGGCAATCTGTGCATCACCCACTCATGGCCGGGACAAGCGCGCACCGTTTACGGCGATCATGACCGCTTCGTGCAGACCTATTTCAGCACCTATGCCGGCAAGTACTTTACCGGCGACGGGTGCAAGCGCGACGCGGATGGCTATTACTGGATCACCGGCCGCGTCGACGACGTCATCAACGTCTCGGGCCACCGCATGGGCACCGCCGAGGTCGAGAGCGCACTGGTGCTCCACGCCAAGGTCGCCGAGGCCGCGGTGGTCGGCTATCCGCACGACATCAAGGGGCAGGGCATCTATTGCTACGTCACGCTGAACGTCGGCGAGGAGGGCACCGAGGCGCTGCTCGCCGAGTTGAAGGCGCAGGTGCGCAAGGAAATCGGCCCCGTCGCCACGCCCGATGTGATCCACTTCACCGATGGCCTGCCCAAGACCCGCTCTGGCAAGATCATGCGCCGGATCCTGCGCAAGATCGCCGAGAACGAGTTCGGCGCGCTGGGCGACACCTCGACGCTCGCCGATCCCTCGCTGGTCGAACGGCTGATCGAGGGGCGCCAGAACCGCTAAAGGCTATTGCCGCGCGGCGAAGGTGTAGCGCAGCGTGCCGGTCTCGATCACCAGCTCGCGCCGGTCGAGTATCAGCGCATAGGTTTTGGCCTCGGCAAGGCTGGCGAGCTGGTTGCCGAAGCTCGGCTCGGGGCACAGCATTCTGGTGCTGGCGACCGGGCCGATGGTGAGCGCGCCCGCGCCATTGCGCGGCTTGTCAGCGGACCAGGTCGAGCGGCCGCGGTTGCAATCGAGCTGCAGGGTCAGCACACCCTCAGGGCCAAACGCCAGCGTATGGCGTGCCTGCAAGGGCGGGGTGAGCCTGGTGGTGCTGCCCGGGGTGTGGATCTCGGCCAGCTGCCACTCGCTGCCCTCCAGCGGATGCGGTTCGGGCGCGGAGACACAGGCGGCGAGCAGCATCAGCGCGCCGCCTGCGATCAGGGTTTTGGTCAGCATGGCTTATTCGGCCGCCGGAGCCGCTTCGGCAGCGGGCGGGGCCATGGTGTCGCCCTGCGGCACGCTGACCAGCGTGATACCTTCGATCGTCTCGAGCACCGTCCCGCCCAGCGCCTCGGCCGAGGTGGCATCGGGGCAGCCGGCGAGGATCGCGCTGTCATCGAGGTAGTTGGAGGTCGCCTCGCTCTCGCCCAACCGGCGGCACGGATCGCCGGCATTGGGGAAGCCGTCGCCGAATGCGGCCAGGCTTTCGGGGAAGGTGAACGGCGTTGCGGTTTCCACCGGCGCGGGCGGATTGGCGGCGGCGTCTTCAGCCGCGGCGTCGGCGACATTGCCGCTGGCGGTGTTGCCGCTGCAGGCGGCGAGCGCGAGTGCGGCGGCCGCTGCGAGAATGGCGTTGAACTTCATGTCTGTCCTCCCCGTCCCAATGCGGGAAAGGTAGCCTGCGCGGGGGCAGAGAGGCAATCGCGATTATGGGCGTCATTGTGCCAGGCGCAAAAAAGCCGCCGGAGCGCGAACTCCGGCGGCCTTTTACGGCGTCCGTAAGGGACGAAAAATCAGGCTTCGCGGGTGCCCGACAGCGGCATCGCGCCGAAAGCGCCTGCATTGACCGAGCCGGTCAGCGTGTCGCCGTCGATGGTCGCTTCGCAATCGAGCGTCATCGGCATCGGCACGACCATGTTCATCTTCCACGAGATGGTATTGCCGCTGACAGTGCCGCCAGCGATGTCCATCGAGCCGAGGCTGCCGATCAGCGAGCCGCTGAAGGTGTCACCGTCCGGAACGACAGTCAGGGTGCCGCTCTGGTCGCCCATCGGGCTCTTGACGACGGTCTTGTAGGTACCTGCAACAGACATAATCCAACTCCTCGATCAGGGTGCGGACCTTGGGTGACCCCGCACTTCCGGCTGCGCTATTTACACTTATGTCAGCGCGCTTCAACAGTTTTGCTGGCGTTTCAGATCCCCCGCCCCGCCGCCCCACCCGGCCACCAATAGTACCACTATGTTATGGTGGCCGTGGGGCGGCGGGGCGGGGGATCTGAGCCCGAAACGCCGTAGCGCGCCGACATGACAGTGGTTTTACTCCCCGGCCATCTGGCGCACTTCGACCGGCAGACCGAGCACTTCGAGCTGGGGTGCGACCTGCGCGGAATCGCCGACGACGACCCACACGAAGTCATCGACATCGAGCGCCGAGCGCGCTGCGGCATCGAGCGATTCGCGGGTCTGGCCCGAATAGCGCGCGACCAGCGTCTCGTAGTAGTTGTCGGGGCGGCCATAGAGCGCGTTGGTCTGCATCGCGCCCAGCACCGCGGGCGAGGTTTCGAAGCTGCCCGGCAGCTCGCCGATCTCGGCCGCGACATTGCGGGTCAGTTCTTCCTCGGTCACGCCCTTCACGGTCAGGAACTCGCGGGTTTCCTTGATCATCTCGGCGAGCGAATCTCCGGTGCGATCGGCCTGCACCCCGCCGCTGATCGCATAGACCACCGCGTTCTCGTAGGCCTGCGGCGCGCCGCGCACGCCGTAGGACCAGCCCTTGGTCTCGCGCAGGTTCATGTTGAGGCGCGCCAGGAAGCTGCCGCCGATCGCGTTGTTGGCGTTGGTGAAATCGACCCACGCCGGATCGCGTGCATCCAGATCGGTGCGCTGGGCGCCGAGGATGAAGCTCTGCGGCGAATTGGGGCGGTTGATCAGCACCACGCGGTTGCCCTTGGGCGCGCTGGCGGCAAGCGAGGCGAAGTCCTTCTTGCCCTTGGGAGCCGCAGGCGCGGTCCAGTTGCCGAAGGAGGTGTTGAGCGCAGCGACGATCTCGCCCATCGGTCGGTCGGAAATGACGAACACCTCGCCATTGTCCGGGCGGATCCAGCTGTCCTTGAAGTCCAGCAGATCGTCGCGGCTAATGGCCGAGACGCTTTCGATTGTCGCCACCCCGCCATAGGGCGCGGCCGGGCCGAACAGCTCGGTGCCGATCGCGCGGCCGGCGATGCCCTGCGGCGAGCGCATCTGGGCGCGGATGCCGGTCAGGGTTTGCGCCTTCACCCGGTCGATATCGGCCTGGTTGAAGGCCGGCTCGCGGATCACCTGGCGGAACAGGTCGAGCGAGGGCGCAAGGTTGCTCGACAGCGCCGAGAGCGTGAAGCTCGAACGGTCGGCGCTGCCGCCGGCCGCGATCGTCACACCCAGCCGCTCGCGCGCCTCGGCGATTTCTTGTGAGGACAGCTTCGCGGTGCCTTCGCTGAACAGGCCCATGGTGAGCGACTGGAGGCCCTGAAGGTTCACCGGATCGGCCGCGCCGCCGGCATTGAACGACATCGTCACATAGGTTGCGGGAACCGCATTGCGCTGCGCGAAGGTCAGCTTCATCCCGTTGGCGAGCGTGGCGCGCTGGACATCGGGGAAGTCGAGCTTGGCGACGCTGGCGATCGGCGGAGCGGGGCGCGCGACCGAGACCGTGATCGTTTCCGCAGCGCGATCGCGCTCGGATGCGTTGCCCTCGGTCTTGGTCGAGGCGGCCTCTTCGTAGGCGGCATCGCGCGGGCCGGGTTCGAGCACCACGGTCATCGCCGGGCGGGTCATCCAGCGCCCCATCGCGGCCTTGACCTGCGCAGGGGTGAGAGTGGCCAGCGCGTCGAATTCGCGGGCGTAGAAGGCCGGATCATCGGCCAGCACATCGCCCTCGGCGAGCGTCTGGGCCTTGCCCGAGAAGCCGCCGACCTGCTCTAGACCGCGGATCGTGCGGGCCAGCGTGCTGGTGACCGCGCGGCGCACTTCGTCCTCGGTCGGGCCTTCGGTGATCATCCGGTTGACGACCTCGTCCAAGCGCTTTTCGAGCACGGCCAGATCAACCCCATCCTTCGCGGTCGCTTCGACCTGCAGGATGCCGATGCGGTGGAAGGCGGAATTGCCCGCCGAAACGCTCACCGCGAGCTGCTCCTCGCGCACCAGCTCCTTGTCGAGCCGGCTCGAGGCAAGCCCGCCGAGGATCGAGGCGCCGACATCGAGCGCGATCCGGTCCGCGCCGGTGATGCCTTCAACCGCCCAGTAACGGGTGATGCTGGTCGCGGCGACCTGATCCTTGAAGGTCTTGCGCACCGGTGCGGCAAGCGTCGGCACATCGGCCTTGGCCGGATCATTGACCGGCCCGCGCGCGATCGCGCCGAAATACTTCTCGACCAGCGGCCTGGCCTCGGCGGCCGAAATATCGCCGGCGAGCACCAGCGTGGCATTGTTGGGGCCGTAATTCTCGGTGAACCACGCCTTCACGTCCGTCATCGATGCGGAATCGAGGTCGGCCATCGAGCCGATCGCTTCGTGCTGGTAGGGGTGGCCATCGGGGAACAGCGTCTTGAGGACATCATAGAATACGAGGCCGCCCGGCTCGTTATCGCCCTGGCGCTTTTCGTTCTGCACCACGCCGCGCTGGTTATCGAGCTTCTGCTGCGTCACCGCGCCGAGCAGGTAGCCCATGCGGTCGCTTTCCAGCCACAGCGCGCGGTCCAGGGCGGGGCGCGGCACGGTCTGGAAGTAATTGGTGCGATCGAACCAGGTGGTGCCGTTGTAATCGGTCGCGCCCATTTCCGCGAGATACTGGAAGTAGTCGTTGGGGGCGTTTTCCGAGCCGTTGAACATCAGGTGTTCGAACAGGTGGGCAAAGCCGGTCTTGCCCTTGGGCTCGTCCTTGGAGCCGACATTGTACCACACAGTTACGTTGACGATCGGCGCCTTGCGGTCTTCGTGAACCAGCACGGTCAGGCCGTTTGCGAGCTTGAATTCCTGATAGGGAATCTTGACCTGCGCCACCAGCGCCTTGAGGTCGCCTCCGGCCTGCGCGGCAGGGGTGGCCGCAGCGTGATTATCCGCCAGCGCCGGCGGGAAAGGCGCGGCCAGCACAAGGGCGAGCGCCGAAAGGCTTGCGGCGGCAAAACGGTGGGTCATCAAGGTTCTCCGGTTGCGGAATGTGTTGTGTGGAAAAAGGATGCTCAGCGGGCGTTGGTGACAGTGGTGCGGATGCTGGCATTTGCCAGCACATCATCGCGCCAGAAATGCACCGGCTTCAGCTTGTGTTCGACGAACAACCGCATTTGGTCGTTGTAATGCGGGCTTTTTGGCCGGGTGGAGGCAGAGCCGAAGGGCTGGATCGAGCGCGAGACCACGCGCTTGCCCGGCAGCCATTCGGTCCATTGGATGAAGCTGTCGCCATGCTTGAGGCTGAGGCGCCCGTCGGGATCGACATCCCAGGTGGTCGAGGCGCGCAGCGTGTCCGAACCGCCATCGAGCGGCAAATCGAGCCCGCCCTGCCGCAGCCGCAGCAGCTCTGCCATCGGCGGATCGAGCCGGCCGAAATGGGTGGTGAGGTGATCGGCGGCGGCCCCAAGCTTCTCGGCGACATCGGGGAAGGGCTTGTTGTTGTAATCGGCCGCCATGAAGTCGCGGATGATCAGCAGCGCGATGGCGTCGGCCTTGCCTTTCCCATCCGAAGTGAAATCCCAGCCGAGCAGCAGATCGCGCGCTTCGGCCAGCTTGCCGTCCGCCTTCAGCCCTTCGAGCGCATCGAACAGCTTGGCGACATAGCCCTCGCGCTCGTAGCCGGTGTCATACTTGATCGCTTCCAGCGCCGCGCGGTCGAGCACGCCGGCCTCGCTCAGGAGCTTGTAGGCGCGCCACGAGCGGTTGGTCTGCTTGAGTTCGATCCCCATCACCGGCGAGAATGCGTCAGGCGCCAGATCGCTCCCGGGGCCAGCCGCGGTGAAGGGGGCATTGTTCGAATTGTAGATCCAGCCGCTCGCGGGGTTCTTCAGCTTCGGCAGCGCGGCATAACCGACCGCGCCCTGCCAGATCAGATCGGAGCGGTCACCCGGCAGGACATTGCGCCAGTCGGCCTTGGCATTCTTGGGCCGGCGCGGGATCGCGGCGTTGTAGACATAGGCGATGTTGCCTGCCGCATCGGCGTAGATGAAATTGGTCGAGGGGATCGCGAGCCGAGCGATCTGGCCTTCCCATTCTTCGAACGTTTTGGCCTTGTTGATGCGGTAATAGGCGTCGAGCTGCCCAAGCTGGCCGATCCCGCCGTAACGGATCGCGAAGGCACCCTTGTCGTTCTTGATCACCGGCCCGTGGACCGAGCGTAGCACCTCGCGCCGGATCGGCAGGACGACGGGGCCGACCTTGACCGGCAGCGTCACCCACTCGCTTTCGAGATCGCGCCACGTGCCGTCGAACTTGTAGCGGGTGCCGGCCTCGTCGAGTTCCAACTGGTAGACATCGATCATGTCCGGCGTGTTGACCGTATTGGTCCAGCCGAGGTTTTCGTTGTGGCCGAGGAAGGGGAAGGGCGATCCGGGGAAGTTCGCGCCGGCAAAGTGCCAGCCCTCGCCGCTCTCGACCACCAGCTCGTACCACGCCACGCCGCCGCGCAGCGGCTGGTGCGAGTTCGAGATCAGCGTGGTCGGCCCGCCGGACTTTTCGGGGGCAACGGCAAAGGCGTTGGAGCCAAGCGCTTCCGCATCCTCGCCCAGCGGAAGAACGAGGGTGCGGGTCTGTTTCGGTTCAGACGGCACGGCAGGCTCGGCGCCGGGCAGCGGCGGGCGGGGAAATCCGGGAATGTCGGGGCCGTTTTCGCGCCGTAGTTCCTCGCCCCCCACCAACGGGCCGATCACGCCGTCCAGCCCGAAGAAGAACGGCTGGCGCAGCGCGAAGCCGGCGGCGACATCCATTCCGCTCACCGGAAACAGGTTGGCGAGCTTGATCTCTCCCGGATGCGCGTCGGCATAGTGGTTGAGCCCGGCGGCATAGGCTTCGAACAGCGCGCGGGTATCGGCAGGGAGTTTGGGATATTCGCGCTCCGCCGTGCCGCGCGCGTCGATCAGGTGGTAGACGTAATCGACCTTGGCCCCGTCCTCGCTTGCGATCGCGCCGTAGCGCCCGCGCGCCATGGCGACGACGTCTTGCAGCGTGAAGAAATCATCCTCGGCGTGGGCCATGGCGACCCCGAAGGCGGTGTCGGCATCGGTTGTGCCATAGATGTGCGGTACGCCGAATTTGTCGCGGATGATCTCGGCGCGGTAGACGCGGCTCTCGGGCAGGTTAGCGGCGCTGGCAAAGAAAGGTTCCCAGGTGGCCAGCACGGCGAACGCCCCGACACTCGCTGCCGCCAGCGCAATTGCGCCGCCCTTCAACCACTTCATGCCGGCTTCTCCCCTGCGCCAAAGGCGTGCGGCTTCATTGCCCGCGCGGCGAAAGAGGTCAAGCATGGCCGCCGCCTCTTCTTCTCTGCACTTGTCCGACCCGTCCGGCTTTCCTCGTCCCGCTCAGATCAGCCAGTGCGGGTCACAGCAACATCGGGAGGCCGGCATCAGATTTCGGCAAGATCGCCCAGCACCCGCTTGAGTGGACCCAGCCACTGCGCATAGGGGCGCCAGACATCCATGCCGTCGCGGTTGATGGGACGACGCACCTGCTCACTGCTCGGCGTGCGGACAATCCGGTCGAGCTTGTGGAAGGACTGAATGGAATCGTCCCACTCGAGGTCAAGATACTGGAGCGTGGGACGCAGGGTCATCTCCGGATCATCGACAAGTGCGCTGTAGCTGACATGGTGGATCATGTCCGGGCACACGGCATCGAAATGACGCATGAGCCTTGCGTAATCCACGTAGCATTGCCCGATGTCTTCAAGTGCGAATGACGAGGCATGGGCCGCCGTGAAGGACTGCGAGAAGTTCGAGAAACAGCAGTCCATCGCCGGCCGCCGGATATCGATGAAGCGCGCCTGTGGCAGGATCCGGCGGATGAACAGGATATTGCTCCAGTTCTGCGGAAGCTTGTCGATGAAGATCGGGCGGTCGGTCTTGCGATGCAGGCGCGCCCGGGCGAGGTAGTCCTGCCCCAGAAGCGATGCCTGCTGATCGGTCATGGCTGCAATCGCCTGCGGCACCGAAACCTTGTTGCGCCGCGCGGTGATCTCCATGAACGAGCGCAGGATCGCGGGTATGTAGGGCAGCTCGCCCACAGGCTCGATCGATGGATGGCTGCCGAGCATCTGCTCGAGCAGGGTCGAGCCCGAGCGGGGCAGGCAGACGATGAAGACGGGCTGGTCGGCCCCCAGCGGCGCCGACGGCATACGCCGCAGGAAATCAGCATTGGCGAGGTGCTCCACCTCGGCGACTTCGTCGGTCAGCGCCCGCGCGTCATAGCCGATGGCTTCGGCGCGGATCCGGTTGCCCTCGCTGTAGTGACGGAAGGCGTTGGCAAAATCGTCGTGGTCGTGGAAAGCCCGCCCCAGCGCAAAGTTGAGCGGTGCGATGTTCCTCTCGTCGATCGCGATTGTCAGCGACTGCTGCATCACTACGATATCCTGGTCCGTCAGGACCTTGCGCTTGATGCCGGCAAGTCCCCACCATGCCTCGCCATACTCGTCGTCGATGGCGATCGCGCTGCGATAGGCGGCAATGGCGCCATCGACATCGCCAGCGGCACGCAGGCTGTATCCGTAGGCCAGCAGGGCTGGAATGTTGTCGGGCTTTTCGTCGACCAGTTGCTTCTGGATCGCCAGCGCCTCTGCATGCCTCCCCATCCGGTCGAGCAGGTTCGCTCTGAGGCTGCGAAGCTCGAGCTGGCCTTCCTCGTTGATCAGCCTGCTGGTGAAGGATTCGGCGACATGGAGCCGTTCCTGCTGGCTGTAGATCGAGGCGAGGGTGCGCAGCAGTTCCTGGTTCTTTTCCCCCATTGCTAGGGCCCGCCGCAGGAAGTGCTCGGCCTGGCCGAGAGCCCCAGTCTTGGACGCGATAAGGCCCAGCTGTGCGAGCCCGCGCGGTTCGTCGGGCCGGTCCCTGAGGTGGGCCATGACCAATTGCGCCGCCTGGTGATGCTTGCCCTGTTCGGTCAGCCTGATGGCTTCGGACAGGCGCGGGTAGATCGCGGTGGAGACGGTGTTCGCGGTCATTGGCAGCCCGGTTCAGGAATAGCCGAGCACGGCCCGGAGCCCGGGCGCGTGGTAATCCACCAGCGCCTTGTGGCGCTGCGCCAGCTTGCCCGGCAGATCGATCGCCACTCCGGTCAGGTTGCCGCGTGCAGTGCCGCTTTGCGCAGGGTCGGCGCCGATCACGACACGCTCCTGCCAGTCCTGCGGCATGTCGATACCGCAGGCCTCGAGCAAGCCGGCAAAGAAGTTCTCGGCCTTGCTGGTGCCGATCGCGCCTACGGCCTCGGTGAGATCTTCGAGCTTCAGGGCATGGGCCCGTGCGCCCAGCCAGGCGACCGCATTGAGCTCGTAGATCGCGTTGAGCGCGGGAAGCTTGTTCGGCAGCCCAAAGATCATCATGGTCAAGATCTCGTCTGCCTCGATCTCGCCGTTCTTGAGATGCTCGACATTGCCGGAGAACTGGTCGGACAGCATGAACCGCGCCCGCGCGATCACCCAGTCATAGGGATCGCGATAGAGCACGATCCGGCGGGCGTGGGCCGTTTCGACGACGGAGGCATCGGCGAAGAACAGATGGCCCCAACTCAGACGCGGACTGGCAGGATCGAAGGCGTGCCGGTGCTGCGGCAGGGTGGCCCACTGGATGAAGTCGGCCGCGTATTGCTGGCTCACAGGCACGAACATGCGCATGATGTTGCGCAGCAGATGGCTGCCGCTTTTGGGCACGGAATTGAGGAACACCGGGTGCCGCAAGAGGGCCTGATCAAACCGGGCATTCTCGGCATCGAGCGTGTCGGGTCTGACGAAAATCTCGGGCATGGCGAAAACGGTCTCCTCGCCGGTCTATGACAGAAGAGGCGACATGTTGCCATGCCGCCTCTTCGCTACACCGATGGTGGATCGATCAGAACTTCATCGAGACGTTGACGAAGCCCCGGCGCCCCACGAAGTCGTATTGCGATGCCGCGACCACGGGGCCCAGCATGCTGATGTTGTTGCCGTTCAGCACCGAGACCCGCGGCGGACGGGTATCGAACAGGTTCGACACGCCCGCGGTGATCGTGAAGCGGCCCTCGGCGACTTCCTGCGTGACCGAAATATTGTGGTAGAAGGTCGCAGGCACGTCGAGATCGGGGCAGTAGACCCCGTAGATCGGCAGATCGTCCGCTGTGCTGGCAGTGCCTTGGTTGTTGAACGAGCGCAGGCAGCCCCCGGCCGTGGGCCTCCCACGATCGAACAGCTCGCGGGAGTCCGCCGCACCGATCACGTTCATCCCGTAGAACAGGCTGAAGCCCGAGGGATGCGACCAGTTGGCGCGGAAATCGCCAACCCACTTGGGCGAGCCCACAAAGCCGTTTTCGTTCAACACAGGAGAGGTCGGAAGCAGGCGCGAATCATCCGTGATCTGCCAGGTCATGTCCGCGGTGAGCGAGAACGTGCCGAGCGAACCCAGATCCTGACCAACCCGAACCGAAAGGTCGATACCCTCGTTCCGCTGGCTCGAGACGTTGATGAACGAATCGCGCACCGTGGCGATCTGGAACGGGGCTGAGACGTTTTGGCCGCGGGTGAAAAGGTTGCACAGCGGCTCGGTTGAGAAGGCAATCGAGTCATAGCAACCGGCCAGGATCGTTCCCGCCCCCAGCTGCGAGATCTCGCCTTCAACCTTGATGTCGAAGTAATCGACCGCGATGCTGATGTCGGTATCGGGCAGGAACGACAGGCTCGGCGTGAGGATTGTACCGACAACCAGCGACTCGGAGGTTTCGGATTCGAGAATCCCGAGACCGCCCGAAGAGATGATCGTCGCGCTGATGCCGCCGCCGCCATAGTTGGCGGGTATGCCGTCAGCCGCACAGTTGTTCGCGCGAACCTGCGAGATCGCGCCTGCCGCCAGGTTTGCGCCCCACGCGACGCAGGGGTCGATCCGGTTCTGCGGAACGAAGCTGGTCTCGTCCGCAAGAAACTGCTCGAACAGTGCCGGCGCGCGGTAGGACGTGCCGAAGCTGCCGCGGAAGCGCAGCCAGTCGGTGACGGTCCAGTTCAGACCGATCTTGTACGTCCAGTTGCCGTTGTCCTCGTCGTCCAACCCATCCGACGCGCGGGTCGCCTTGACGTTCGTCACGCGGCCAGCTGCCGACAGCGTGACTTCCTCGAAGAACGGCGTGTCGGCGATGACCGGGATATTGACTTCGGCAAATGCCTCACTGGTAAGGGTCTTGCCGGCCGTGATTCCGCTTGCCGAAGCACCCCAGGCATTGGCCGCCAGCGTGATTTCGCCGGGCGTGTCGTTAATCTTGTCCTCGCGGATCGATCCACCAAAGGCCACCGCCAGCGGACCTGCTGGCAGGGTTAGCAGGTCGCCCGCCAGGATCGCTTCGGCGGTCTTCTGGGTGTAGAGTGTGCGGCCCTCTTCCCAGTCGGTCAGGAAGTTGGCCTGTGCCTGCGTGAGCTCGCCGCGCAGGAAGTACGGATCGGTCCAGGGAATATCGATGCACTGCCGACCCGAAATCGGGGTCGTGGTGCCGACGCAGGATGCGCTCTGGAAATAGCCCGTATCATAGGCATCCTGCAGGATCTGCTGGCTGCGATAGCGGCCGTCGCTGCGGCTGTACTGGGCGTGGATGTCGTAGGTCCAGTTGCCCTTGCTGCTGATCTCGCCGCGCACACCGGCAACGCCGCGGTAATAGTCAACCTTCTGGCTGTTATCCGAAAGATTGGTGATGCCGGTCGGGCTCAGCAGGTTCACGCCGGTGAAGCCGGGGGCCCACAGCGTGGCGGGGGTGCCAGTGCCGTAAATGTCGCCGGTGTAACCGAAGTTCCAGAACTGGCGCCAGCCGTTCTGGTAGGTTTCACGGCGGTTGAACAGAAACTCGCCGAACACCTCGACCGCGCTCGAAATCTCGAAAGCGCCTTCGGCATAGGCCGTGTAGAGGTCGCTTTCGGGGATAATGGTCTGCTGTTCGACGAACGGGTGGTAAGCGTTTTGCACGGCCATCGAGGCGGCATTATATCCGGTCGGGAACCAGCCGGCCGGAGCGCCGAAGTCGCCCTCGTAAGCAGGCGTGCCGAATGCGGGGATGCCGAGCGCGCCTGCACCCGGGCCGCTGGGATACTGAAATTGGAGCAGCTGCACCGCGCCCGGAGTGGTCTGGATCCCCGTGTCCGGCCCACCCGGACCGTCCAACCGCAGGTTGTCGATCAGGTTGTAGGTCCAGACATGGCCCCAACGCAGATCTTCGCAATGCGGCTTGCCGGTGCGCGGATCGATGAGGTCGGCCCGATCGCCGTTCGCGTCGAAGATGTTGGCTTCCGGACAGGCCAGATAGGAGCGGTTACCGCGGGAGAGCTCCTGCGTCTTGGTGTAGTCTCCTGCGATCATGATGTGGCCGCGATCGAAGACCTTGCCCCATGCGCCGCTGACGCGGAAGTTCTCCCCACCGCTGTCGAACGGTACGGATGAGTTGAGATCGAGCGTCAGGCCATCGAGCTTGTTCTTGGTGAAGATGTTCACCACGCCCGCGACCGCGTCGGAACCGTAGACCGACGATGCGCCGGTCTTCAGGATCTGGATGTCGCTGACGATCGACAGCGGCAACACGTTGAGGTCGAAGGAGGACACCCCGCCGCGGGTACCGGCCGGACCGGCGCGGCGGCCGTTCAGCAGCACGAGCGTGCGGTTGGCACCAAGGCCGCGAAGATCGATCGTCTGTGCGCCGGGGCCGCCATTGGTCACGAAGTTGGACGAAAGCGCCGCAGTCACCTGCGTGGAGCCCGCTGCGATCGAGGAGCCTTGCAAGGTGCTCGCCAGATCGGTGCGGCCTTCCTTCTTGGCGACTTCGGGATCCAGAACCGCGATCGGGTCCGGGCTGTTGAACGGCGTGACCGACTTGATGCGCGAGCCGGTGACGACGATCGAGTCTGCGGAAGCCGGGGTTGCAGCTTCCTCTGCAGCCTGGTCGTCAGCAGGTACGTCCTGAGCAAGGGCAGGATGCGACGCGGCGATAGCGCAGAGCGCGACACCAACCATCAGGCCTACCCGAGTGTTGCCCATGGGCAAAGACGATTGCATGAAACAGAACCCCCCATCTGACTTGAACCTCCCCTCTGCAAAACCCTTCCGAATATTCCAAGCAAAAGAATTTTGCAGATAGCGCGTAGATGACTTCGCCCCCAAGTTTGCGTCAAATTTGTCACAGTCGGATCATCGACCCGATGCTTGCTCCCTAGCCGTAGCGCGGGTGCACCAAATGGCCGCTCCTCATCCTTCGAGGGTTGCGTTAATTCCTGCAGACAGGTGCAGAGCATCTGGTGCAGACTTCCCCTTGTCGAAGACAATGGGTCGCCGGTGGATGCCAGGTTGCAAGATCAGATCATGGGTCAAAAACGAACCGGGCCAGTCAGGTAACACGCCGTCCCCGTGCTTTTTTGGGACAGGCTCTTGTGTTGCCGAAGTGCAACACTATCTGCACAGTGTAACCTTTGGAGGGGTTAGGCGATATGAATCTCGAGAAGTTCACCGACCGGGCCAAGGGCTTCCTGCAAAGCGCCCAGACCGTCGCGATCCGGATCAACCACCAGCGCATCACCCCGCTGCACCTGTTGAAGGCGCTGCTCGAGGATAGCGAGGGCATGGCCGCCGGGCTGATCCAGCGCGCGGGCGGTCAGGCTCCGCTGGCGGTGGCTGCTGTCGATGCGGGTCTCGCCAAGATACCGGCCGTCACCGGGAGCGGCGCGCAGGCGACCCCGGGCCTCGATAATGACGCGGTCCGGGTGCTCGATCAGGCCGAGCAGATCGCCGACAAGGCGGGCGACAGCTACGTCACTGTGGAACGCCTGCTGGTCGCGCTCGCGCTGTCGCAGGGCGCGGCGGGCGAGGCCTTGAAGGCCGCCGGGATCACGCCCCAGTCGCTCAACACCGCGATCGAAGCTCTCCGCGGCGGCAAGCGCGCCGATAGCGCCAGCGCCGAGAACACCTATGACGCGATGGCGAAGTTCGCTCGCGACCTCACCCAGGCCGCGCGCGATGGCAAGCTTGATCCGGTGATCGGCCGCGACGAGGAAATCCGCCGAACCATCCAGATCCTCGCCCGCCGCACCAAGAACAACCCCGCGCTGATCGGCGAGCCCGGCACCGGCAAGACGGCAATTGCCGAAGGCTTGGCGCTGCGCATCGCCAATGGCGACGTGCCCGACAGCCTGAAGGGCCGCACGCTGATGAGCCTCGACATGGGCTCGCTGATTGCGGGCGCGAAATATCGCGGCGAATTCGAGGAGCGGCTGAAGTCGGTGCTCGACGAGGTGAAGAATGCCGACGGCCAGATCATCCTGTTCATCGACGAGATGCACACCCTGATCGGCGCAGGCGCGTCCGAAGGCTCGATGGATGCCTCGAACCTGCTCAAGCCCGCGCTCAGCCGCGGCGAGCTGCATTGCATCGGCGCGACCACGCTCGACGAATACCAGAAATATGTCGAGAAGGACCCCGCGCTCCAGCGGCGCTTCCAGCCGGTCTATATCGATGAGCCGACGGTCGAGGACACCGTCTCGATCCTGCGCGGCATCAAGGACAAGTACGAGTTGCACCACGGCGTGCGCATCACCGACGCAGCGATTGTCGCGGCAGCCAAGCTGTCGGATCGCTACATCCAGAACCGCTTCCTGCCCGACAAAGCGATCGACCTGATGGACGAGGCCGCTAGCCGCATCCGCATGGAAGTGGAGAGCAAGCCGGAAGAAATCGAGGCGCTCGACCGGCGGATCATCCAATTGAAGATCGAGGAGCAGGCGCTCCAGAAGGAGAGCGATTCCGCTTCCAAGGATCGCCTCACCGCTCTGCGCGAGGAACTTGCGAACCTCGAACAGCAGTCGGCCGAACTCACCGCCCGTTGGCAGTACGAGCGCGACAAAATCGAGGCAGAAAGCCGCATCAAGGAACAGCTCGATGTCGCGCGGCTCGAACTGGAGCAGGCCCAGCGCACCGGCGATCTCGCCAAGGCCGGCGAGCTGTCTTACGGGCGCATCCCCGAATTGGAGCAGAAGCTCGCAGACGCGCAGGCGCTGTCGGGCAATGCGATGCTGCGCGAGGAAGTAACCGAGGAAGACATTGCCGGCGTCGTCAGCCGCTGGACGGGCGTGCCGGTCGACAAGATGATGGCGGGCGAGCGCGAGAAGCTGCTGGCGATGGAAGAGATCATCGGCAAGCGGGTGATCGGCCAGTCACAGGCGATCGAGGCGGTCTCCAAGGCCGTGCGCCGCGCGCGGGCGGGCCTGCAGGATCCGAACCGGCCCTTGGGCAGCTTCCTGTTTCTTGGCCCGACCGGCGTCGGCAAGACCGAACTGACCAAGGCGCTCGCCGGGTTCCTGTTCGATGATGATAGCGCGATGGTGCGGATCGACATGAGCGAATTCATGGAGAAGCACGCGGTCGCCCGGCTGATCGGCGCGCCTCCCGGCTATGTCGGTTACGAAGAGGGCGGGGTGCTGACCGAAGCCGTGCGCCGCCGCCCCTATCAGGTGGTGTTGTTCGACGAGGTCGAGAAGGCGCACAGCGACGTGTTCAACGTGCTGCTGCAGGTGCTTGACGATGGCCGCCTGACCGACGGGCAGGGACGGGTGGTGGACTTTGCCAACACGCTCATCATCCTCACAAGTAACCTCGGCAGCCAATATCTCGCCAACCTGCCCGACGGCGCGGATGTGGCAACGGTCGAGAAGGACGTGATGGACGTGGTGCGCGGGCATTTCCGCCCAGAGTTCCTGAACCGGCTCGACGAGATCATCCTGTTCCACCGCCTCGGGCAGGAGCACATGGCGCCGATCGTCAAAATCCAGGTGGGCCGGGTCCAGAATCTGCTCGCCGATCGCAAGATCACGATCGACCTCACCGATGCCGCGCTGCGCTGGCTCGGGCGGGTCGGCTATGATCCGGTCTATGGGGCGCGGCCGCTTAAGCGCGCGGTGCAGCGCTATCTGCAGGATCCGCTCGCCGAGATGCTGCTCGAAGGCAAGCTGCCGGACGGCACCACCCTGCATGTCGACGAGGGCGATGGCGCGCTTACCATGACGGTTCGGTGATGATCCGGCAGAAAACTGTTCAGCAAGATTGTGACAAGGGCCGGGCTCTTTCGGCAAGTGAGACGGTTTGTTGCGTGCAAACCGCCTTACCTTTTAACATTCGCATAGTCGCAAACTAACAAAATTTCCGGCGAATCGCGGGCGCGCCCCTGAATGTGGGATTAACGCAACACCGGCTGGAAAAGTGCGGGTGCACCTCGGCGCGCTTTGACATCAAACTTTCGCCATTGCACAAAACGGTCACTTCGGGGACTGACTTGGACGATCTGGATGCGTGAGCCTGTCACATCGGGCAATTATGTGACCGGAACGCCAGTTCGTGGTTTCGTCTCCGGTTAGGACAACTGGAGTGATCATGAACAAATTTCAGAGCAATTCGCTGAAGACGCTGGCCTTCTCGGCCTCGGCTATCGCCTTTGTCGTGGCTGGACCCGTTTGGGCGCAGGATGCCAAAGAGCAGCCTGCCGAGGAGCCTGAGGAAAAGGTGGAAGTCGGCACCGATGCTTCGGGCAAGGCGGATGCCAAGCAGGGCAACATTACGGTTACCGGTTCGCGCATCGTGCGCGACACCTACAGCTCGATCTCGCCGCTTCAGGTTCTCACCACCGAAAACCAGCAGGCGGTCGGCGCGTTCGATCCGGCCGCGATCCTCCAGCGCTCGGAAGCGGCTGCCGGTCAGCAGATCGACGCGACCTTCCAGGGCTTCGTGCTCGACAACGGCCCGGGTTCGCAGACGCTGAACCTGCGCGGCCTCGGTGCCGACCGCACGCTGCTGCTGATTAACGGCCGCCGCCTCTCGCCCGCGGGCGTGGAGGGTGCGCCGTCGAACCCGTCGCTCAACCTGCTGCCGTCCTCGCTGGTTGATCGCTACGACATCCTGACCGACGGCGCTTCGTCGGTTTACGGTTCGGACGCGGTCGCGGGCGTGGTGAACGTCATTCTGCGCAAGGACTTCGACGGGCTCGAACTCCAGGCCAATGGCGACATCAACGAATATGGCGGCGGTAACGACTTCACCGTGTCGGCCGCATGGGGCAAGAACTTCGATCGCGGCGTGTTCGGGATCGGTGCCGAGTGGCGCCGCGTCGACGCGATCCGCCTCGACGACCGTCCCTTCCTTGCTGGCTGTGACCGCCACATCGAAATCGACCAGAACGGCAACCGCCTGACGCAGGACCTCCAGTCCGATGCCAACGTGCGCAACCGCAGCAACGGTCGCATCGGTCTTCCGATCCAGGAATGTAAGCCGGGCAACGTGGGTGGCCGCATCCAGCCGATCGGCGCGCCGGGCACCCGTCTGGGCGATATCTACTTCGACCCGCGCCAGTACGGCCTGATCCGCAACGGCCAGCCGATCTCGGGCAACACCGGCATTCCGGGCTTCTCGGACAACTTCGATGCCTTCAACACGCCGCAAGACCGGAACAATGACGGCATTGCCGACGTGTTCCTCGTCGACTACGGACAGGTTGAACCGGGCCGGACCTTCATCCCGAAGCAGGACACCTACAATGTGTTCGCTTACGGTGAGTACACCCTGCCGGGCGCAGCCAACCTGACGCCGTACTTCGAAGCCAGCTACAGCCGCTTTGAAAGCTTCACCCCGAACAGCGGCACGCCGCAGTTCTTCCCTTGGGTGCCGGCCGGCAACCAGTTCAACCCCTGCAACGAGACGGTGGGCACGGTTGACTGCCGCGCAGTTGACAACAACTTCCAGCAGATCCTCCCGGGGCAGCCCAATGCCGGCCGCCTGGCTCCGCTCAGCACCACGGCAACGTCGCTTGCGGTGCGTCCGATCCCGTTCGTGCGCGGCGATCGTAACAATGTCGATGTGCAGACGGAGCAGTACCGCGGTGTGCTCGGTGTGCGCGGCGATCTGCCCTTCATCGGTTCGAGCTGGACCTTCGACGTGTCGGGCGTCTACTCGCGCTCGATCGGCAAGACCGTCCGTCGCGGTATCCGTGAAGACAAGCTTGCCTTCGCGCTCGGGATCGACCCGACGGCAGACTTCAACCCGACTGGCTTCCCGCGCAACACCATCGACAACGATGGTGACGGGATTGCGGACGACTACATCAGCCTCGAAGTGAGCCCGATGCTGCTGGCGACCACCGGCGTTGCTTCTGGTACGCCTTGCAGCGTGGCCGGTCTGCGTAACCCGGGCCTCGCGCCGTCCGACCTGACCGCGGGCTGCGTTCCGGTGAACCTGTTCGCCCCGTCGCTTTACGGCACCCCGGGGACCGGCAGCCCGGTTGGCGATTTCGCCACCCAGGCCGAGCGCGACTATCTGTTCGGCGAGCGTTCGTTCAACACTGTCTACGAGCAGAAGATCCTCTCGGGCTACGTCACCGGCGACCTGTTCGAGCTGCCCGCCGGTCCGGTGGGCGTGGTGCTCGGCGGTGAATGGCGCGAAGACTCGATCGACTCGCAGCCCAACTTCGTGGCTTCGAACGGCCTGTTCTGGGGCTTCTTCGCTGACGGCGGTGCGGTCGGCTCCAAGTGGATCCGTGAAGTCTACGGCGAAATCGACGTTCCGCTCGCGGCGGGTGAAACCCTCGTCGAGGAACTCACCATCAACGCCTCGGGCCGTATCACCGACGAAGAATTCTACGGCACCAACGGCACCTTCTCGCTCAAGGGCGGCTGGCGTCCGGTGGCACCGCTGCTGTTCAAGTTCAGCTACGGCACCTCGTTCCGTGCGCCGAACCTGCGCGAGAACTTCCTGCTCAGCCAGTCGGGCTTCGGCAACATCTTCGATCCCTGCGCTGTGCCGGCAGCTGCGTTCAACGCGGCGAACGGCTACGTTGCGGCTGATGATACGCGCGATCCGGCCATCCTTGCCAACTGCCGCCGTGAAGGTCGCGATCCGACTGTCGTGGGTACCGATCGTTTGCTCGGCAACACCATCCAGGCGACCAGCGTCCAGATCTTCAGCGGTGGTTCGCTGGACATCGATCCGGAAACCTCGCGCTCGATCACGGCCGGCATGGCGTTCGAGGAAGATTGGGCCAGCGGCTTCCGCTTTGCCTTCAACTTCAACTACTACGACATCAAGTTGAAGGACTCGATCGTCGAAGCGAGCGGTACCTTTATCGTCAACGACTGCTTCAGCCGTCTGGATGGCGGCCGGAGCCCCTTCTGTGACCGTATCACGGCGAGCGATCAGGCATCGGCGCGGTTCCTGATCACACAGGTGCAGGCCGCGTTCATCAACCTCGACCAGGAATCGGTCCGCGGGATCGACCTCAACGCAACCTTCGGTTACCCGGTGATGATCGGTGAGGACGAGTTCGACCTGTCGGTCAACCTCACCGCCAACCACCTGATCGAACGTTCGACCACCACGCGTGATGCCAACGGCAACCGTCTGACTGACGATTTCGCTGGCCGGTTCTTCTTCCCGAGCTGGGTCGGCCGTGCGACGTTCAACGTCCGCTACGACGACTTCCTGTTCACCTGGCAGACCCGCTACGTCGGTGACGTGTCGCAGGATCCGGACTTTGTCGATCCGTTCTCGGATGCCTTCGGCTTCGGTCCTGACGGTGTGGCGACCGGCTTCGTGTCGAACACCTGCCTCGGCAGCGGTTCGCGCAACCCGGCTGGCACGGCGAACGCGGGCGCGCTCAACGGGATCGTCGCCGGTGACGGCGTGTTCTGCCGGAACGTTGGTTTTGCCGAAGAATATTTCGAGCACACCGCATCGCTGCGTTGGGACAACGGCGACTTCCGCATCATCGCGGGCGTCACCAACATCTTCAACCAGGATCCGCCGCGGGTCGACAGTTCGGAAGTGCTGGCGATCGGCAACACCCCACTGGGTGGCGGTTACAACCTCAACGGTCGCGAGTACTTTGCGCAGCTCCTGTACCGGTTCTAGTCAAAGCATGATCTGAACGGTCAAGAAAAGACGGCCTCTCGCGACTTGTCGAGAGGCCGTTTTTTTGTTCTTATCTACCATCTTCCGCAGTTTGCCCCCTTACAGAAGAGTTGCTCATATGAAGTTCCTCAAAGCCCCCCTGATGGCCGCGATGGCCGGTGTTTCGGTTCTCGGCCTTTCGGTCGCTGCCCCGGCCGACACCCAGGCCCAGTCGGCCGCCAGCGTCCCGGTTGATGTCTGGGCGCTGCGCGATGTCGTGAACGCCGTGCAGATCTCGCCCGATGGCAAGCACCTCTTGGTCCACAAGGTCGAGAGCAAGGAAGGCGAATATCTGCTCGAGATCTACAAGACCGACGATCTCTCGAAGCCGTTCCGGCGCCTGAACGCGGATCCGATGGAGATCCTCAGCGCGCAGTGGGTCGATGACGGTTACATCTTCGGCACCGCCTGGCAGGTCAAGCGCGCGACGGTGAAGGGGCCGGAAGAGGACGTGCGCGACTATCTTGCCTATTCCTACAGCCTCGAGGCGAACAAGTTCACCCGGGTCGACGGCAATTTCGGCATCGTCAACACGCTGCCCAATGATCCCGATCACGTGCTGATCAGCACCGGCACGGCGATTGCCGATCCGACCGGGGTCGATCCGCTCGCCGCATTCCGTCCGCGCTCCTATTACAAGCTCAACCTCAAGACCGGCGTGCGCGAGCTGGTGCTGCGCACCGGCGGCAAGATCCGGAGCGTTTCGGCCTGGGATAACGAGGGCAACCCGCGCTTTGCGGTGTCGCCCGATTTCGACGCCGGAAAGTACATCTACTATTACCGCAAGCCGGGCGATGGCGACTGGACCAAGTTCCAGGAACTCGACATCGAGGATCCCAAGAACATCTACCGCGTGCTCAGCGGCTTTCACGGGATCGCCGGATTTGATCCGAACAACCCCAATATCGGCTATCTGATCGACAATCCCAATGGCGAGGACAAGGCCGGGCTCTACGAGTTCGACTTCACCAACGGCCAGATTGGCAAGAAGCTGTTCCAGGCCGAGGATGCCGACGTCATGGGCATCCAGACCCACTCGATCCCCGGCAACGACAAACTGGTCGCGGCCCGCTACCCTGGCCCCAGGATGGAGCGGCACTGGTTCGACGAGGAGGAGAAGGCGCTTTACGAGGCGCTCGAAAAGCAGATCCCCTATGCCCATCAGGTGACCATCGCCAGCCGCTCGCTCGATGGCGCGTCGATGGTGGTGACCAATCGCGGCCCGCACGATCCCGGCTCGTTCTGGCTGGTCAAGGACGGCAAGCTCGCCAAGCTCGGCAGCCGCAACCCGCTGGTGACCGGCGAGGCGCTCGCCGATGTGAAGTATATCCGCTATCCGGCGCGCGACGGGCTGATGATCCCCGGCTATGTCACCGTGCCCAAGGGCAAGGGGCCGTTCCCGCTGATTGTCGAGCACCTTGGCGGTCCGGCGGTGAATGGCATGGTCAGCTATGACGAGATGGCCCAGATGATGGCCGCGCAGGGCTACATGGTGTTTCACCCCGAAAACCGCATCTCGGTGGGCTGGGGTCAGAAGCACTTCGATGCAGGCTACAAGCAGCACGGCCTCGCGATGCAGGACGACAAGGACGACGGGGTAAAATACCTGATCGAACAGGGTCTGGTCGATCCCAACCGTGTCGCCTTCTTCGGCTGGTCCTATGGGGGCTATGCGGCGCTGGTCTCGCTGAGCCGCGAGGAGCAGCTCTATCAATGCGCGATCGCAGTGGCGGCGGTGGCCGATGCCGAGAAGCAATATCTCGGGCGGCGCGACCCTACCCTCAAGACGCTGGACGACTGGAACCGCCACCGCGGCGGCACCACGGTCAACCCGATCAACGAGGTGTCCAAGGTCAATATCCCGCTACTGATGGTCCATGGCGATGTCGATCGCCGCGTGATGTATTACCACCTCAAGGACTACCAGAAGGCGTTCACCGCCGCTGGCAAGACCGGCGAGTTCATCACGATGGAAGGCGCGGATCACTTCGGCAACACGCTGATGTATACCCACCAGCAGCAGCTCTACACCAAGATGCTCGACTATCTCGCCAATGACTGCGGCCCCGGCGGCCTGTAAGCGCGAGACCAGAGCGCAAAACGAAAGGGGCTCGGCTGCAAGGCCGGGCTCCTTTGGTTTGCGCCGAAGCGCGCGGCTTACTGGATCCGCTTGCCCTTGACCCCCATCTGGCCGTTGATGCGGACGAAATAATAGCCCAGCGAGGCCTTCTTGAAGACCACCGTGTCGCCCGGATTGATGGGCGCGATGCGGCGCGGGGGATTGCTGATTTCCCACACCGCGTTTTCCGCGGTGGTGAAGCGCCATGAATTGCCGGACAATTGGCGCGCTCTGGTAATGGTGGTTTCGAGCAGATCCGTAACCACCTCGTCTTTGCCGTCGCTCTTGAGGATCGCAAGCTCCGGGGCGCCCGTTCCGAACAATTGCCGCCGGGTGAGGCGCACGTCTTCGCGGCTGACGACCCGCACATCGCCGACATCGCTGGCCGAGACGATCGCGCCGACCTTGGCGTCGTAGCAGGCGAGGCGGTCATCCTCGTCCTCGATGCTGAGACAGGTTTTGAGCTGGGCCAGGTAATCGGCGTCCTGCGCGCTGGCCGAATGCGGCACGGCGAAGGTGAGCAGGCAGCCCGCAGCCGCCACCAAAGGCATCGCTGCGCGGAATCTCGGCCCGTATCTGGTCATCTCGTCCTCTCCCTTGCCGCGCATGATGGCAGGACGGACTTTCGCCCTGACGTTGCGTCGCCGCGTATCAATATTGCCAAACGCGGTCGATATAAAGACTGACTGAAACACTACTGTCGCCAGAATGCAACAGTCCCACCGCAACTCGAAAGCCACAGTACGCGCGTGATTGCGATGCACGCACCGAATATTCTAAAGACGTCAAATCCGGGTATCCACTCGAGACTTTAGCTTGCACGCGCCGCGTTAGGCATGCGCGCATCAAGGGGACTATAATGACTCGTTTGAACAAGGCTTCGCTCATGGCGGGCACGATCATGGCTGGTGCCGTGTTCGCCATGCCGGCTTATGCTCAAGACACCGCGACGGATGTCACCACCACCGCTGCCGAACAGGTTGAAGAGCAGCAGGCTATTCTCGTCACCGGTTCGCGTATCACGCGCACCGATCTCAGCTCGACCAGCCCGGTCGCTGTCGTTTCGCCCGAAGAATTCCGTCTGACCGGTGCGGTCAACGTCGAGCAGGTGCTGAACACCCTGCCGCAGATCCTTCCCGGCATCACCGGCTTCTCGAACAACCCCGGCAACGGCGCGGTTACGCTGAACCTGCGTAACCTCGGCGCGACCCGCACCCTGGTGCTGGTCAACGGCCGTCGCTGGATGTTCTACGATACCAACCAGATCGTCGACCTCAACACCATCCCGCAGTTCCTGCTGGGCGGCGTCGAAGTCGTGACCGGCGGCGCCTCGGCCGTTTACGGTTCGGACGCGGTCGCCGGTGTCGTCAACTTCAAGCTGCGCGACGTTGAAGGTCTCGAGGTCGGCGGCAGCTACTCGCTGACCGGCCGCGGCGATGCGGCCCGTTACCAGTTCAACGCTGCCATCGGTTCGTCGTTCGACGATGGCCGCGGTGCGGTGACCATGTTCGCCAACTACACCCGTCGTGATCCCGTGTTCCAGGACCAGCGTGAATTCTCCGAGCGTGCAGGCGGTGACGGCTGTATCGTTCCGGGCAGCACCGGCCGTGGTGATATCGGTACGCCGAACCCGACCGGCATCTCTGCGGCGACCTGCCTTGCGCGCGGTGGTGAACTCGGCTTCATCCCGCAGGGTTCGGCGACCACGCCGACCGGCACCTTCACCGCAGGCGGCACGGGCTACATCTTCAACCCGACCGGTGGCGGTTCGCGGACCTTCCAGGATCCGGCCGACCTCTACAACTTCGCGCCGGACAACTACCTCCAGCTTCCGCAGGAGCGTTACCTGATTGGCGCCTATGGCCACTACGAGTTCACTGACGGCATCGAAGCCTATTCGGAACTCTCGTTCGTGCGCAACAACGTCAGCCAGGAACTCGCGCCGACTCCGGCGGGCGTTTCGGCTCCGCTGTTCGTCAACAGCCCGTTCTTCAACGACCAGACCCGCGGTCTGCTCAACCTGAACCCGGTGAGCACCACGGCTGGCCCGACCCTCGGGAACCCGCTCTACCGTCAGACCTCGGTCAGCTTCCGCTTTAACGACATCGGTTCGCGTAACTCGGAATTCAGCCGTGAGGCGTTCCGTGTGCTCGGCGGTGTTCGCGGTGGGATCACCGACAACATCAACTTCGATGCGTTCTATTCGTATTCGCGTACGACCAACACCAACATCCAGAAGGGCAACATTTCGGCGAGCCGTTTCCGCAACGCGCTGACCACCGAGTTCGTGCCGGGCAGCACCACCCAGGTGCGTTGCGTTGACGCTGCAGCCCGCGCCGCAGGCTGTGTGCCGCTCAACATCTTTGGGACGGGCCTGGCGAGCCGCGCTGCGCTGAATTATCTCGCAATTCAAGCGACCAACATCACCACATCCGAACTGACCAACGCCGTGGCCTCGGTTAACGGTACGCTGTTCAACCTCGGCTTCGGTGCGGATGATGTCGGCTTCGCGGCCGGTGTCGAATACCGCAAGATGGGCTCGGAATTCATCCCCGACACCTTCCTGGCCTCGGGCGACGTGCTCGGCTTTAACGCCGGACTGCCGACCAAGGGCGGCTACAACGTGAAGGAAATGTTCGGCGAAGTCCGCGTTCCGATCGTCCAGGATGGCTTCATCCATTCGCTCGAAGTGAACGGTGCGTTCCGTTACTCGGATTACTCGCTCGATCGCGTCGGCGGCAACTGGACCTACAATATTGGCGGTGATTTCGCGCCGATCCAGGACATCCGGTTCCGCGGCCAGTACTCGCGTGCGGTCCGCGCTCCGAACGTGCAGGATCTGTTCGGCGGTGCCTCGACCGGCTTCCCCGGTGCGATCGATCCCTGCTCGGATCGTGGTCCGGCTTCGGATCGTACCCCCGAGCTGCGTGCCTTCTGTATCGCTTCGGGCGTGCCGGATGCGGCCGTCTTCACGCGCGGTGTGCAGCCCAACGCGCAGATCCAGGCCGACTTCGGCGGCAACCCGAACGTGGGTGAGGAAACCTCGGACACCTTCACCGTCGGTGCTGTCATCCAGCCGCGCTGGGTCCCGCGTCTGAACATCACGGTCGACTACTTCAACATCAAGGTTGAAGACACCATCGGCACCCGTCTGGGCGGCATGAACACCGCGCTTTCGATCTGCTTCAACACCGTGCGCAACTTCGCCGATCCGTCGTGCCAGATCTTTGCCGGTCAGCGTAACGCGGCCACCGGCGCGTTGGGTCTGACCGTTGGCGGCGGCAACGCTTCGTTCGTGCAGGACAACGTCGGCAAGCTCGAAACCAGCGGTATCGATTTCCAGGTCGACTACAGCCTGCCGCTGTTCGACGGCGAGCTCGGGTTCTTTTACCTCGGCACCTGGCTCGACGAGTTCCGCAACACCCCGGTGGCGGTGCTGCCGCTGCGCGAGAACATCACCGAAGGCACCTTTGGTCTGCCCGAGTATCGTCACAACATGCGTGTGACCTACACCCAGGGTCCGGCGCTGTTCTCGGTGCGTTGGCGCTACGAAGGCCCGACTGAAGACTTCCGCGTCCAGAACACTTTCAACGGCAACGACCGCGTGCCCAACACTGCTCTGCCGCGTCCGGAAATCGGTGCGTGGAACTACATCGATCTCGCTGTCGGCTTCGACGTCACCGAGCGTATGTCGTTCAACGCCGGTGTGAACAACGTGTTCGACAAGCAGCCCCCGGTTCTCGGTTCGGCTGCCGAACAGGCGAACACCCTGCCGAGCTTCTTCGACGTGCTCGGCCGTGATTTCTTCGTGGGTGTGAACTTCCGCTTCTGATCCTGTCAGAACTGCACCACGCAAAAGAAGGGCGGCGGATCGAAAGGTCCGCCGCCTTTTCGTTTCGGCGCGGCTCCAGCGCGCGGGGCGGGCGTTGCCCTGCAGGCCTGAAGCTAGGGTGGGGCTAGGCCTCGTTTTCGGCGGTGATATCGAACGCCACGGTCATCCGCGTGCCTCGGTGGATCGGGCGGGTGCCGTGGAACAGCGTGCTCGGAAACAGCGCAAGCGTGCCTTCAAGCGGGCGGATCGCGTGGAGCGGCCCAAGCCCTTCGGCAAGGCCCGGCGGCGGATTGCCGAGTTCGAGCCAGCCAGGCCCGCCGGGCGCATCGACCTCGTCCGGCACCAGCCAGTAACTTGCCGAGGACAGCACGCCGCGCGGGTGGATATGCGCAGCGTGATGCCCCTGTCCTTCAAGCCGGATCGACCAGCTGCCGGTGATGTCCCAAGCCGCATCGCGCCGCGAAAGCAGCGGATGGCGCGCGTCGGGAGCGGGCAAGCCTGCGCGGTATTCTGCCATCGCGTCCCGCAGAGCCTGTTCAAGCCGTGCCAGTTCCGGCTCGGTGCGGGCAAACAGCGCGCCCTTGGTCTGCGAGCCCTGTTTGACCGATTGCCCGATCGGCATCGCCGAATGGCGGTGCAAGCCGCCAAGCAGCGCGGTGATCTGCGCCCTCTCGTCGTCGGTCAGCGGCAGCGCGATCTGGCGCACCAGTCCGGGCTGGCCGTGCAGCCATGTGTGACGTTCATCGTCGCGCAGCCGCCAGCACAGATCGGTCAGCGCCCAGGCGACGACATCCCTTGGGTGCAGGGCCAACACCCCGGCAAGCTGGGCTTCAGCGGCGAGCGGATCGCCCAGCCGCAACAGGTTGCGTCCGCGGGCGGTGGCCCATTCGGGCGCCGTGAGAGAGGCAAAGCTGCCGAGCACAGCCTGCGCCTTGTCCGCCATCCCGGCCTCGCCGAGCGAGATTGCTTCGGCAAGCGCGAGTGCCGGATCATCCGGCCAGATGCGGCGTGCGCGCTCGAGGATGGCGGCGCTTTCCTCCGGTCGGTCGACCCCATCGAGCGTTTCGGCCCAGGCGAGATAGACCGCCGGCGGGGCTCCCGCCATTGCGGCGACCGTTTCGAAGTGGTCGGCAAAGCGCGCCCTTTCGCCGGCCGCCCAGCGCAGTTCGGCGTGCAGCTTGAGGCCGTCGGTCCAGCCTGGCACCTGCGTCACCAGCGTGGAGGTGCATTCGAGCGCCTCGTCCATCCGCCCGCCGATCGCGAGTGCCTGGGCGTAATCGAACAGCAGGTTGGGATCGCCGCGGTTGGCGGTCAGCGCCTGTTCGAGATGCCCGATCGCGTCCGGATCATGCCGCTCGAGCGACAGTCTGGCGCGGCTGCGAGCGGTGCGCGGATTGGCGGGGTCGAGCGCCACCGCGCTTGCCATCGCGAGGCTGGCGTCGTGAAACCGTCCGGCCTGCCGCAGGCTATCCGCGCGCACGCGCCAGTAACCTGCATTCGCGTGGGCGTACGGCTCCAGCGGTGCAAGCAGCGTGGCTGCGCGCCCTGCCTGCCCGAGCCGGCCGAGCGCGATCGCGGCGTTGATCCCGGCTTCCACCAGATCGGGCGCCAAAGCGAGCGCGCGCTCGAACAGCACCAGCGCGCGCGCGAGCCGCCCGGCTTTGAAATGGAAATTGCCCGCGCTGTTGGCGAGCCGCGCATCTTGCGGAAGCGCCGCGAGCGCGCGTTCGAACAGCATATCGGCGCCGCTGTCATCCCCCTGCTGGGCGAGCTGGCTGGCTTCCAAGGCGAGGGACTGGGCGCTTGCTGTCATGACCTTTCCGCCTCTCCGCATGTCAGGCCGTCTTGCAAGCGCTCACTTGCTGCGCAGCCAGCCGGTCACCGCCAACCGGCCCACCGGGGCAAACGGCGGGACGTAGCTGACAAGGTGCGGCGTCGGGACGCGGAACAGGTTCAATGCGTTGAAGCGCGGACGGAAGCCTTCGACCACGTCGCCCTCTTCGTCGAGGAACAGCAGATAGCCGCCCCAGTCCGGGTGCCAGTCATCCCGCGCGAGATTGAGGACATAGGCGACCTCCCAGCCCTCGGCGACATGGCTGTCGATGTGCTGGCCGAGATAGTGGGTCGCCGCAAACAGCGTGGCCTGCCCGTCGGCCTTGACCAGATCGATCCCGGTCACATCGCGCGTAAGGTCCATGAAGTCGGGGGCGTTGAGGTGTTCGAGCAGCACCTCGTGCGGCCCGTCGCGGTCCCAGCCTTCTCGCAGCGCTTCGAGGATCGGGTAATGGGCGAAGCGGAATCCATATTCACCGCGCGCGCTGTGCTCCTCGGCGCGGCGGGCGGCCTGCGCCAAGGCCTGCTGGCCTTCCGGCAGGCGCGTCTCGGCGGCGCGAAAACTGCGCGGCTTTTCCGTCCCCGCTCCCACCGCCATGCCCCACGCCGTAGCCCGCGCGAGCACCATCTGCAATTCGCGCGCGCTGTCTTCGGTGAGCACATTGCGGATCTGCACACGGCCCGTGGCGGCAAAGCGCGCTGCCAGCGCCGCGACGTCGAGTGCAGGGTTGAGTTCGAACAGGGTCTTCATCACCACTCCAAGCGGGTGCCTGCCACCGCGCCCGCCCCAAGGCAAGCGCCCCGCGCCCCGCGCCGCCATCATTTTGCCCGCTTGATTTGCTGTTCACGCTTCAATAGGCGGTTTGCCCAAGGCAAGTGGCGAACAGCAACTGATTGGCGCGCGCCCGGCCAGAGCACGGAATTCAAGGAGAGAGCAATGAGCACTGCCTACATCGTCGAAGCGGTCCGCACCGCTGGCGGCCGCCGCGGCGGGCGTCTGGCCGGGGTGCACCCGGTGGATCTGCTGGCCAAGTCGCTCGACGCCCTCGTCGAGCGCAGCGGGATCGATCCCAAGGCCATCGATGATGTGGTGACCGGCTGCGTCAGTCAGGCGGGCGAGCAGGCGATGCAGGTTGGCCGTATGGGCGTGCTGGCGAGCAAGCTGCTCCCGCAGTCGACCCCGGCGGTGACGATCGATCGCCAGTGCGGCTCCAGCCAGCAGGCGATCCAGTTTGCCGCGCAAGCCGTGATGAGCGGCACGCAGGACGTGGTGATCGCCAGCGGCGTGGAAAGCATGACCCGCGTGCCGATGGGCTCCAATGTCACGCTGCACATGAAGGAAGGCCTCTATCACAAGGCCGACGGGATCGAGGCGAAGTGGCCGGGAATCAATTTCAGCCAGTTCATGGGCGCCGAGATGATCGTCAAGAAGCACGGCTTCACCAAGGATGATCTCGACCGGTTCGCCTATGAGAGCCACCAGAAGGCGATTGCCGCGACCAAGGCGGGCGCGTTCGACAACGAAATCGTCGGCGTGGATATCGAAACCCCCGAAGGTGCAGCGCTGCACACCATCGACGAAGGCATCCGCTTCGATGCGACGCTGGAAGGCATCGCGGGGGTCAAGCTGCTCTCGCCCGATGGCGCGATCACCGCGGCTTCGGCAAGCCAGATCTGTGATGGATCCTCGGCGGTGCTGGTGGTGTCCGAAGCGGCGCTGAAGGCCCACGGTCTGACCCCGCTGGCGCGCATCCACAACCTCACGGTGACGGCGGGCGATCCGGTGATCATGCTTGAAGAACCGCTGTTCGCCACCGACCGCGCCTTGCAGCGCGCCGGGCTCAGCATGGCCGATATCGACCTTTACGAAGTCAACGAGGCCTTCGCCAGCGTGCCGCTTGCATGGCTCAAGCACACCGGCGCTGATCCGGAAAAGCTCAATGTCCACGGCGGCGCGATCGCGCTGGGCCACCCGCTCGGTGCGAGCGGCACCAAGCTGATGGCGACGCTGGTCTATGCCTTGAAGCGCCACGGCAAGAAGTATGGCCTCCAGACCATGTGCGAAGGCGGCGGTGTCGCCAACGTGACGATTATCGAGAGCCTTTGAGCGCCTCGCCCCACTGTTTGAATATCAGGAGAGAATAATGGAAGTTTCTGCCAATACCCCCGCTGTCGTCACCGGCGGTGCCTCGGGTCTGGGTGCGGCCACCGCGCGCGCGCTCGCTGCCAAGGGTGCCAAGGTCGCAATCTTTGACATGAACGCGGAAAAAGGCGAAGCGCTTGCCGCTGAACTCGGCGGGGTGTTCTGTCTGGTCAACGTCACCAGCGATGCCGATGTCGATGCAGGGTTCGCCAAGGCCCGCGCCGCGCACGGGCAGGAGCGGATTCTGGTGAACTGCGCCGGGATCGGTAACGCGATCAAGACCGCCAGCCGCTCGAAGGAAGACGGCTCGATCAAGCACTTCCCGATTTCGGCCTTCGATTTCGTCATTCAGGTCAACCTGATCGGCACCTTCCGCTGCATCGCCAAGTCGGCCGCGGGGATGATGAGCCTCGATCCGCTCGACGAATTCGGCGAGCGCGGCGCGATCGTCAACACCGCCTCGGTCGCGGGTGAAGACGGCCAGATCGGCCAGGCGGCTTACTCGGCTTCGAAGGCCGGGGTGATCGGCATGACGCTCCCCATCGCGCGCGACCTTATGAACGAGGGCATCCGCGTCAACACTATCCTGCCGGGCATCTTCGACACCCCGCTGCTCGCCGCCGCGCCGCAGAACGTGCGCGATGCGCTCGCCGCCAGCGTGCCGTTCCCCAAGCGCCTCGGGATGCCGGTGGAATATGCCAAGCTCGCCATGACCATGATCGAGACTGGCTATTTCAACGGCGAGGACGTGCGCCTCGACGGCGCGATCAGGATGGCCCCTCGCTAATCGCTCGGGGTGGCCGCATGGCGCCGCGCTAAGCGCAACCCCCGCCACCGGTGCACAAGGAAAGCCCTCGCTTTTGCGGGGGTTTTCTTTTGCGTGGCTCATGGCATCACCTGCGATACGCAAGGAGAGGGATTTCATGACCGACTACACCCAGATCATCGTCGCCAAGACTGGCGGGATTGCCACCATCACCTTGAACCGTCCGGACAAGCTCAACGCCTATACCCGCACCATGGGGCAGGAGATCATGGCGGCGATGGACGATATCGATGCCGATGACAGCGTGCGCGCGGTGATCTTTACAGGTAGCGGCGAGCGGGCGTTCTGCGCAGGCGCCGATCTGACACCCGAAGGGGGCGGGCAGGTGTTCTCCGATCCCACCCAGATCGATGACCTGTCGGACACCCGCGTGCGCGACGGCGGGGGCCTGCTGACCCTGCGGCTGTTCGAATCGAAAAAGCCGCTGATTTCGGCTTGCAACGGCGTGGCGGTGGGCGTCGGCGCGACGATGCAGCTGGCGATGGACATCCGCCTTGCCAGCAGCACTGCGCGTTATGGCTTTGTGTTTGCCCGGCGCGGGATCGTGCCCGAGGCCGCCTCGAGCTGGTTCCTGCCCCGCATTGTCGGCATCAGCCAGGCTTTGGAGTGGTGCTACACCGGCCGGATCTTCGATGCCGAGGAAGCCAGGGCCGGCGCGCTGGTGCGTTCGGTTCACGCGCCCGAGGATCTGCTGATCGCGGCGCGCATGCTCGCAACCGAGATTGCCGAGAACACCTCGGCGATTTCGGTGGCGATGACGCGGGCGATGATGTGGCGGCTGGCGGCGGCCGATCACCCGATGGAGGCACACAAGATCGATAGCCGCGCGATTTACCGCCTCAGCCGCGGGGCCGACGCCAAGGAAGGCATCGCCAGTTTCCTCGAGAAGCGCCGCCCGGCCTATCCCGGCAAGGTGAGTGAGGACATGCCCGACTTCTATCCCTGGTGGGACGCGCGGCCCTATGAGTGAGGGCGGGGCAGGCGGGGACGCGGGGCGGCTTGCCGGGTTCCTGCCCTACCAGCTCTCGGTCGCGTCCAATGCGGTGAGTGATCTCATCGCCGAGCGCTATCGTAAGCGGTTTGCGCTCAAAATCCCCGAATGGCGGGTGATGGCGATCCTTGGCGATCATGGCGCGGCCAGCGCAGCGGGCGAGGGGGCGATGACCCAGCGCGCGCTGACAGCGGCGACGCTCATGGACAAGGTTGCGGTCAATCGCGCGGTACGGGTGCTCGAGGATCGCGGGCTGGTGGCGCGGGTGCCCAATCCGGTCGACGGGCGCTCGCATCTGCTGGCTTTGACGGGCGAGGGGCAGGCGATCCACGCCGAGGTCATGCCGCTGGCGCTGGCGACCGAGCGCGATCTGCTGGCCGGCTTTGCCCCCGAACAGCAGACAATGCTGCGCGTCATGCTGGAGGCGGTCCGGATGCGCGCCGGAGAAATGACGCGCGGGTAGCAATGGCACCCCGGATGGGTGAGCGTGCCGCTTCACCATCCCGCCGCACTGCTATTGGCGCGGCGGGATGGTGCGCAGGTCCGGTTACTGGTTTGCCATCGCGCCGTTTGGGCTGATCAGCGCGTCCGAGATCGCACAGGCTGCCGGGCCGAGAATAACGACAAACAGCGTCGGCAGAATGAACAGGATCAGCGGGATGGTCATGATCGCGGGCAGACGTGCAGCCTTTTCCTCCGCGCGCATCATACGCTCGTTGCGGAACTCGGCCGACAGCACGCGCAGCGCGCTGGCGAGCGGGGTCCCATAACGCTCGGTCTGGACCATGGTGGTGACCACGCCCTTCACGGCTTCAAGATTGACGCGGTAAGCGAGGTTGTTGAACGCCATTTTGCGTTCGTTGAGGAACGACAATTCGATCGCGGTCAGCGCGAATTCGTCGCCCAGTTCGGGATAGGCGCGGCCCAGTTCCTTGGCGACGCGGTTGAAGGCGGCGTCGACGGTCAGACCGGCCTCGGCGCAGATCACCAGCAAGTCGAGCGCGTCGGGCAGACCCTTCTGGATTTCCTTGGTGCGCTTGGAGGCCTTGTTGCTGAGGAAGATTTCCGGGCCCTTGTAGGACACGATCAGCACCACGGCGAAAGCGCCGAAGCGGGTCATCGAGCCCCAGTCGGGAAAGTAGTCGATGACATAGATCATCAGCGCGGCAAGCCCGCCCAGCACGATCGGCGCGATCGCGCGCGCGCCGATGATGTAATAGGCCAGTTCCTTGTTGCGATAGCCGGCATGCGCCAGCTTCTGCTGGATCGTCTTGATCTGGCTGTCCTGCAGCACGTTGAGGCGGCCGAGGTTGTCCTTGACCTTGTCGGTCGAGCCGGTGCTGCGGACCAGACGCGAGCGCTTCTTGATCACCGACTTGACGATCCCGGCCTTGAGCTCATCGCGCCGGGCTTCGAGCACCTTGACGCGCTTGGCCATCGGATCGCGGATTGTGACCGCGGCGTAGATCGCCAGCACCATTGCAAAGGCGGCAAGACCGGCCAGCACGGTGCCGACCATGATCACGTCGAAACCGAGCACCATGGGTCCGTTGAGTTGATCGATCATCGCGGTGTGTCCTGCCTCAGATTTCGAAACTGACCATCTTGGCCATGATTGCGACGCCGATGCCCATCCAGGTGAGCCCGCCCAGGCCGGCCACGATCAGGCGATCATCGGTGAAGAAGCCGCCGATATATTCCGGGTTTACCCACAGGATCATCCCGAAGACGATGAAGGGCAGCGAGCCGACGATATAGGCGGAAGCCTTCGATTCCGAGCTCATCGCCTTGATCTTGAGCTTCATCTGGCCGCGCTGGCGCAGCACATTGGCGAGATTCGAGAGCGTTTCGGCAAGGTTGCCGCCCGTCTCGCGCTGGATCGCCAGCGTGATCGTAAAGAAGTTGAATTCGGGGATGCCGAGGCGGTCGCCGGTGTCCTGCATCGCGTCTTCCATGGTCTTGCCGACCTTGATCCGGTCAACGATGCCCTTGAATTCGATACCCACCGGGCCGGGCACTTCCTCGGCCACCACGCGCAGCGTTTCGGTGACCGGCAGACCCGAGCGAAGACCGCGCACGAGCAGTTCGAGCGCATCCGGGAATTTGGTGATGAAGGCTTTGGTGCGCTTGCCGATGAAATAGCCTATCACCATGTGCGGCAAGCCCGCGCCGACAGCCGCGCCGATCCCCAGCGCCAGCAGCGGCGCGCCGCTCTGGATGAAAATCGGCACTGCCACTGCCAGCGCAAGGCCGACCGAGCAGTAGATATATTGCGAGACGGTCCAGCCCTTGCCGGTGCGGTCGAGCCGCACGGCCAGCGCTTCGATGCGCGAGCCGGAGCCGGCGACCTTGAAGCTCTTGGGCTTGCGTGCGGCGATCGCGCGCTTGAACTGCGCATCGACCTTGGCATCGAGGCTTTCCGAGTGGCGGTAGCGCACCGCCTGCACCCGGCGCTTCTGCGCCTTGGACGCACCCGACCCGGTCACCAGCAGATAGCCGACAACCAGCATGGTGAAAATCACCAGAGTGATGACCAGGGTTTGGAGAAAGTCCATGCTGTTACTTCCTGCCTTGTGCCGCGGAAAAGCCGCTTGAGGTCACGTTTGCTCCGTCGGACGGGCGGGCGAGGCACGCTGGCCCCGGCCATCCGTCCGCGCGGCGCGGTATCAGTCGGCTGACTCGGGTACGGGCTTGGCCTTCCTGGCGAGCAGTGCCTTGAAGTCGAACCCGCCGAGCAGCGATTTCTTCTCTTCGACGCCCAGCGAAAGATCGTCGATATCGGTGCCCATCACGCGCTCGGCAATCTGGCGGATCGCCGCGGTTGCCTTGCTTGCGCGGTTGGCATCGACAAACACCTGACCCAGCTTGGCCGCGTTCGAGGCCGCCTTGAAGTCGTAGGGAACCATGAAGTCGACCTTGCGTTCGATCGAGGCTTCGAAGTCGGCCTTGCTGATTTCGGCTAGGGCCGGCTGGACCTTGTTGGCGACGATCATCGGATGGGCGTGCGCGGCATTGGTCTTGAGCCACGACAGGATCCGGATGGTGTCGCGCGCCGAGGCGAGCGTCAGCTCGCAGGTGAGCAGCACCAGGTTCACGTCAGCCATCAGCTGCGGGAAGTTGATCAGCATGCTGCGCGGCAGATCGATCACCGTCATTTCGAACGCCTGGCGGAATTCATCCTCCAGCTGCACGAAAGCGGAGCCATCGGTCATCAGCGGCTGGCTGATCGGTGCCTCGGCCGAGAGGATCGACAGGTTGTCGTTCGCCCGCACCATGGCGCGTTCGATGAACAGCGGGTCGATGCGGCTGGGGTTCTCGATCGCGTCGGTCAGGCCGCGGCCCGGTTCGAGATCGAGCGCCAGCGCGCCGGTGCCGAAGTGGACATCGAGATCGAGCAGCGCGGTCGGAGCCTTGTGCTGTTCGCTGAACAGCCACGCCAGCGAAGTCGCCAGCGTCGAGGCGCCCACGCCGCCGCGGGTCCCGACCACGGCGGTCGAGATGTGCCGGCGCGCCGAGTCCGAATCGCCGCCCTTGGGGGCCATGAACACCGCCAGCGCCTGGTTGAGCGCATCATGCACCTGCTGGGCCGAAAGCGGCTTGAGCAGATAGTCATGGATGCCGCTCGACAGCAGATCGCGATAGAGGCGCACGTCGTTGACCTGGCCGACGGCAATCACCACCGTGCCCGGCTCGCACACTTCGGCCAGCGCGTTGATGTCGTTCAGCGGATCGCCGCTTTCCGACAGGTCGACCAGCAGGATCGCCGGGCTGGCGCTCACCGAGAGCGATTGCACCGCGTTGCGCAGGCCGCCCTTGTTGCACTTTTCCGGCTGCCAACCGAGCTCGACCACGACCGGACGAATAACGTCGAGGGCATTTTCGTCGCAGATATAGGCTGCAAACGGATCACGATTTCCGGGCAAGCCCGATTTCCAGGGAGCGTTCATGGCTTAGTTACCTCCTCCGCCAGCGCCGCCGCCGGCGGCTGCATCCATCAGACCACCCTTGCCGCTCGGTTCGGCTTCGCGAAGGGTCGCGATCGCCTTGTTCGACGTGGCCAGGACAGTTTCACCAGAGCCCTTCTTGCCTTGGAGCAGATCCTGCGGATCGGCCACCATGGCGGCAAGATTGCTGTTCACGCCGCAACCGAAGTTGGGGCTGATGCCGTTGGTGTAATTCATGTCCGAGGTGGCCGACCAATCGGGGCAGCCGGGAACCGCTGCGCTCGAACGAGTGATCACCACCCGCGCTTGCCCGGGCTGGAGCATACCGGCCGTGACCGGGGCCACGTCGCTGATGATCAGGCCATAACGGCCCGCCAGATCACGGATCGCGCTTGTCACCGCGGGGTTCTGGCCCGGGTTCTCGATCGCGAGGCGATCACCATAGCTCAGATCCATCGTCTCGAACCAGCCGTTGAGGCGTTGCTGTTCCGAGATCGGCAGGCCCCCGGGGCTGGTGTTGACGTCGAGCGTGAAATTGGTCCGCTCGACCACCGGCTGCTTGGTGCTGTACAGGCTGGCGTTGGTCGGCATCCCGCCGCAGCCGGCAAGCCCGAGGCCAAGCGTCAGCGCGAGAGCGAGAGCAGGCGCGCGGCCCAGACGTCCCGTCATAATGTTCGGTCGTGCAACAGGCATCATACTCACCTTTCTCACGTTAGAGGTTGAAACCCGGGGCCGCAGCATTGGCCTCGCGTTCATCCTTGCGGTTCTTCTTGTCGGCCCGGCGCGGTTTTTCCGGCGTGTTCGGGACGATCGCAGCCGGATCGGCATTGCTGATCTTGGGCTGCGGAGCACCGGGCTGCGAGGAGGTGGGCCCGGGGCGCTGTTCGCCCGAGACACCGTCGTGGCCCTGATAGCCGAGGAGCTGCTCAAGCTCGTCCGCCGAACGATAGCCGTCGGTCGGCAGCTTGATGTCCTTGGCGTCGACCGGCTTCACCAGATAGGGGGTGACAACGATCACCAGCTCGGTTTCGCCCTTGCGGAACTCGCGGCTGCGGAACAGGTTGCCTAGGACCGGCACGTCGCCGACGCCGGGAGCCTTGTCGAGCAGGTTCTGCGAGTTGGAGCTCATCAGACCAGCGATCATGAAGCTCTGGCCCGAGCCCAGCTCGATCGTGGTTTCGGTCCGGCGGGTGGTCAGCGCGGGCACTTGGAAGCCGTTGAGCTCGATCGACCCCTGGGTCGACAGCTCGGAGACTTCGGGGCGCACCCGCATCGAGATGCGGCCGTTCGAAAGCACCGTCGGGGTGTAGGCGAGGCTCACACCGAACTGGCGGAACTGCACCGTCACCTGGCCGAGGCCCTGTGCGATCGGGATCGGGAACTCGCCGCCCGCAAGGAAGGTCGCGGTCTCGCCCGACAGTGCTGTCAGGTTCGGTTCGACGAGCGTGTTGACGAGGCCCATGCGCTCGGACAGGTCAAGCGCGCCCAGCATGTCGACGCCGAACAGCTTGCCGAGGCCCGAAAGCGTGGTGCCGCCGCGCGAGTCCACGGCATAGCCGGGGATTTCGGTGCCATCGGGCAGGATGAAGGCCGAGTTGGCGGCGCCGTTGCCGACGGTGAGCGGACCAGAGGGGCCACCCTTTGGGCCGCCAATCGGGCGACCCGTACCGACGCCGAAGCGGAAACCGCTGGTGCCGTCAAAGGTGTTGAGATTGCCGCTAATCGCACGCACCAGCGAGCGGCTGACTTCAGCGAAGGTAACCTTGAGGTTGACCTGCAGCGGGGTCGCGGTGCGCAGGCGGGTGATGACATTGGCTTCCTCGCCCAGGAAGGCCTGCACCAGACGTTCGGCTTCAGCCGCATCCTCGGGCGCGCCCACAGTGCCGGTCAGCAGCACAGTGTTGGTGCCCATGGTCGACACGCTGATCTTGGCGTCGGGCATGGCCAGCGCCATCATCTGATCGACGCTGCCGATGTTCGAGCCGACCCGGATGTTGGCCGAGAAGATCACATCGCCGCGTTCGTTGCTGGCGTAGATCGTGGTCTCGCCGCCCGAACGCCCGAAGACGTAAAGCTGGCGCTGCGACTTGATCTGGACGTCGGCGACTTCCTCGTTGGCGACAAACACGTCGGTCATGTTGCCGGGCACCTGCACCAGCTCGCCCTTGCCGATCGACAGGACGATTTCCTGCGACGGCCTGACGAGCTGCTGCGCGGTGGCCGTGGCTGCCGGCATGGTCGCAATCGGCGCGAACGCAACGGCGGCAAGCAGCAGCTTGGCTTTGAGGTTCAGTTTCATTCTGCGGCCCCCCTCGGGTTTGCCAGAGTTCGCTTTGTTAGAAAGCGGACGGATCGGATTGGTCGTGCCTACGTTCATTTCCCTCAGTTACCCGTGACCGAGCCGATGACCTGACCGGTGCGGCGGATGCCGTTCGCTTGCGGACGGAGGATGCCGCCGCTCACGGCCTGCGGGCTCACCGGGGTTTCTTCGGTGGCCTTGCCGCGGGTAACCCGAACGCTCGGGCCCTTGTAGACCGGCTCGCTGTTGATTTGGGCCGAGACGCCGGGCGAGGGCGGGGTGTATTCCTCCTGACGACGCTCGCTTCCCTGCGGCGGCACGGTCTTGCGCTGGAAGCGCGAGACATCGCCGCCGGTCACGAAGGTCGTACCCTTGTCGATCGGACGGGCCATCGCGGCCTTGAGCAGTTTTTCTTCCTGCTCGGGCGTGGCGTTGGCGGGGATGGCGATATCGCCGGCCGCAATCGCCCGCTCGAGTTCGCCGTCATTGTCAGCCAGCGAGCGCAGCGCGAGGCTGAGCGTGCCGATGGTCTGGGCAACCGCGACCTTCTCGGCGATCTTCGGTGTGACTTCGAGTGTGACGGTGCTGAACGCAGCCACGACGGTCTTGCCGTTCTCGTCGGTGGTGGTCTCGGTGGTCTGGTCGGTGGCGAGCACACGCAGGTTGCGGATCACCGTTTCGGCAGCGCGCAGCGACTGGCCGCTATTGCCTTCGACGGTCTGGGTCAGCACCAGGTCGATGCGGTCACCCGGGAAGATAAAGCCCCCCACACCGGTCATCGCCGACACCGGCACCGTAACAGCGCGCATGCCCGGGCCAAGCGCCGCAGCAAGGAAGCCGCGGTCACCCCGAGCCACAATCGAGCCTTGCGTGACCGGCTCACCAGCGGTGATCGGGAAACGCACGACCGTGCCGAGCAGCTCTTCCATTTTGGCTTCGCCGTCGATGAAGTAAGCATCCTTCACCAGCTCGTTGGGCCAGGGCTGGAAGCCCAGAGCGTCAGCGGTGATGATTGTGCCCGCGGTCAGGGCGCGCTTGGCCACCAGCACCCGAGGGCCGGTAGGTTGGGCAGGTTGGGCAGCTTCAGCTGAAGGCGCACCACCTCCAACGAAGAGTGTCCGAGCAGCAAAGGCAGTTCCGATCGCGATGATCAGAGCGCCGATCAGCAGAACCAGTTTCTTCCTATCCATGGCTGAAATAGCCCCCTCGTAATCGCCCCAGGTTGGTTAGCGGGCAGGTATGGTTGCGAGGCGTAAGCCCCGACTGGTTAAAGTCAGGTTCACGCCGGACCTGCCGCCATGGCCGCAGCCGGCAAAAGATTGAAATAAAGCACCCACAGGCCGCCGAATGCGATTGCGACGCCATAGGGGATCGCTAGACGGTCGCGCTGGCGGCGCATGATGTGATAGATGCCCATCACTATGGTCAGCACACCGCCGGCGAGCGCCATCACCATCAAGAGTTGGATAAAGGCGTCCCACGGGACCCACAGCGCCAGCGCGGTCAGCAGCTTCACATCGCCGCCGCCCATCATCTTGATCGCGAACAGGCCGGCCAGCGGCACGAAGGCAGCCAGCGCCACGCCCAGCTGCAAGGCGACGTCGGGCCACAGCGGCAGGCCGCTCGACCACCAGAAGGCGGGCGCGGCCAGCGCGATCGCCGCATTCAGCCAATTGTCGATCTGACGCCGGCGGAGGTCGGTAAAAGCGGCAAAGGCCAGCGCGATTGCCAAGACAATCAGCAGCCCGTAGTGAATGGTTGTCGTCAGCATTGTGCCCTCGAAGTTGCATCGCGCAAGGTGCGCAGCGGCCTTCTGGACAGAGTGCTACAGATGTTTGCTTACCAAAAAGTAACCAAGCTGGGAGGCTCCCGATTCACGACCTCAGCGATTCTGCGTTGATCGACCGCCGGGCTATTCCCACCGCCGCGCGCGAGACCATCTGGCGCGCGGGCGACGGCCATGGCTTGCGGCGGATCGACTGGCCGGGCAGCGGCGATGCAGGCATGCGCGGGTCGATCCTGTTCTTCCCCGGGCGCGGCGACAATTACGAGAAATATCTCGAGACGCTGGAGCAATGGCACCGCGCTGGCTGGCGGGTGACGGCGGCTGACTGGCGCGGGCAGGCCGGCTCCGGACGGCTCGGCAAGGATGCGGTGACCGGCCATATCGAGGATTTCGCGATCTGGATCGATGATCTTGCCGCTTTCTGGGACAGCTGGGTGGCCGAGACGCCGGGGCCGCATGTGCTCGCGGGCCACTCGATGGGCGGGCATCTGGTGCTGCGCGCGCTTGCGGACCGCCGCGTCAGCCCCGATGCGATGGTACTCAGCGCGCCGATGATCGGGGTCAACGGCCCGCCGTTGCCGCTGCCGCTGCTGCACGCCGTTGCGAAGGTCATGAATGCGGTCGGCGACCCGACGCGCCCGGCGTGGAAATGGAGCGAGAAGCCGGGCGAACTGCCCGCCGCCCGCGCAAACCTGCTCACCCATGATGCGAACCGCTATGCCGACGAATTGTGGTGGCGCGAGCATCGTCCCGAACTGGTGATGGGGCCGGCGAGCTGGCGCTGGGTCGAGCAGGCCTATGCCTCCTCGCGCGGACTCGAGGCCTCGGGCGCGCTCGAAGCCATTGCGGTGCCGGTGCTGATTCTTTCGACCAGTGCGGACAAGCTGGTCAGCCACCCCGCCAATCTGCGCGCCGCGCGCCGCCTGCCCAAGGGCGAGATGGTCGCCTTCGGGCCCGAAGCCCACCACGAGATCCTGCGCGAGGTCGATGCTGTGCGCGACAAGGCAATGGCGGCGATTGCGGACTTCCTTGATCGGGTAGCGCCAAAGGGGTCAGCCGCCGCATGATCTACGATTTTGCCGTCATCGGCGCCGGGATGGCCGGTGCGAGCATCGCGGCCGAGCTCGCGCCTCATGCGCGGGTGCTGCTGCTCGAGGCCGAGGATGCGCCGGGCTATCACGCCACCGGGCGCTCGGCCGCGTTCTGGGAGGAATGCTATGGCGGCCCGGGCGTGGTGCCGCTGACGCTCGCCTCGGGGCCCTACCTTGCCGAGCATGGCTTTCTTGCTCCGCGCGGCGCGCTCTATGTCGGGCGGGCCGAGGATACCGGGGCGATGGACGAATTCGTCGCCACTTTTGCAGGCACCGGCGTGACGATCGAGCGGCTGGACCGCGCCGGGCTGGAGCGGCTGGTGCCGCAGATGCGCGGCGACTGGTGCGATGCGATCCACGAGCCGGCCTGCGCCGATATCGACGTGGCGGGGCTGCACCAGCACTATCTGGCCGCCGCGCGCCGGGGCGGGGTGGAACTGCTATGCCGCGCGCAGGTGACGGGCTTGGTGCGCGAAGCGGGCGGCTGGCGGATTGCGACCGCCGCCGGAGCAGAACTCCGCGCCGTGCGGATCATCAATGCCGCCGGCGCCTGGGCCGATACGCTGGCCGGGCTGGCCGGCGTCGCCCCGCTCGGCATCCAGCCCTTGCGCCGCACCGTGGTGCAACTGCGCGTCGATCCCGAGGCTCCGGCGGATCTGCCGCTGGTGCTCGACATCAATGGCGGGTTCTATTTCAAGCCCGATGGCGGGCGCTTGTGGCTCAGCCCGCATGACGAGATCCCGAGCGAACCGGGCGATGTCGCGCCCGAGGAGCTTGATGTCGCGATCGCGATCGACCGGTTCGAGCAGGCGACCGGCTGGCGCATCGCGGCGCTCGAGCGGCGCTGGGCGGGCTTACGCAGCTTCGCGCCCGACCGGCTGCCGGTTTACGGGGCCGATCCGGCGGACGCGGCGTTCTTCTGGTTTGCAGGCCAGGGCGGCTTTGGCATCCAGACCGCGCCCGCTGCCGTGCGGCTCGCCGCCCAGCTGGCGCTGGGGCAGGGGCCGGACGCGATGACGCGCGACCTTGATCCGGCGTGCTATTCGCCGGCGCGTTTCGCCGACGAACGCAAGGCGCGCAGCGCCTAGCAAAGCCTTGCTCAATTTGTCGGGTTGCAGGCGAGGGGCTGCGCCGCCGCAGGTGGCTCTTTCAAAAACGTGCCGCCTCAGCGCTGGCCAGCGCATCGCAGCGCTCGTTCTCGGGGTGGCCCGAGTGGCCCTTGACCCATTCCCACGATACCTTGTGCGGACGCGCGGCGGCGATCAACTCGCGCCACAGATCCTCGTTGGCGACGGGCTTCTTCGCCGCATTGAGCCAACCGCGCTTCTGCCAGCTGAAGATCCATTGGGTCATGCCGTCGATGACATAGCGGCTGTCGGTGTGGACGGTGACAGCGCAGGGTTCGTTGAGCGCCGAGAGGCCGCGCAGGATCGCGGTCATCTCCATCCGGTTATTGGTGGTCGCCACCTGGCCGCCGGTAAGTTCCTTTTCGTGCGCGCCCATGCGCAGGATCGCGGCCCAGCCGCCTGGCCCCGGATTGCCCTTGCACGCCCCGTCGGTGAAGATGTCGACCTGTTTCATCGCCGGGTCATTGGCGGGTCGTTGCTCATTCATCAAGCAGGCGTGCACCCGTCTTTTCGTAGAATTGCCAGCGTTCCACAAATTGCATCGGGTCCTTGCGCGTGACGAGCGCATCGTCGGGCGTATCAAGCCAATCCTCAGCGCGACTGGCGACAAACCTCAGGCACGCGCCCTTGGCCACTTCGGCGAACAGTGCGCGCTCGGCGCTCTCGAGCGGGCGGATGCTTTCGTACCCCTCCACCAGCGCCGCGCCGAGCGCGGGCAGATAGCGGTTATCGCGGTCGAAGCACCACGCGGCGTGGGTCACGGCCAGATCGAGCACCATCGGCCCGGTGCAGGCGAAGTAGAAATCGATCAGCCCCGTGACATGTTCGCCCAGCATCAGCACATTGTCAGGGAACAGATCGGTGTGGGTCTGCGATTGCGGCAGGGCGGCGAGATCGAGCGCGGCGGCCTGATGCGCGGGGGCCAGCATCGCGGGCAGGTCCGCGTGGATCGTCGCCAGTCGCTGCGCTGTGCAAGCATCGAGGATCGCGGCGCTCGCGGCGAAATCCATGCCATTGGCGCGGGTTCGCGGAAAGTCGCGCGCGGCCAGATGCAGCTGCGCGAGCACCGCACCGACGCTGCGCGCTTGTGCTGCAGTGGGGCGGGTGGGGGAGACACCGGGCAGGAACTCGATCAGCGCCCCCGCCTTGCCTTCGACCATCCGGTAGGACGCGCCCCTACGATCATGCATGGTGCGCGGCACCGGGCAGCCCTTGCCGGCAAGGTGATCGAGCAGATCGAGGAAATAGGGCAGATCGGCATAGTCGATCCGCCGCTCATACAGCGTCAGGATAAAACGTGTGCCCGAATGGCCTGCGCCGGCCGTCTCGACCAGCCAGTTGGAATTGGACACGCCCTCGGCAATGCCCTTGGCCGAGACCAGCTCGCCGACATCATATTGCGCGATCAGCCGCGCAAGGTCTTCGGCCCCGAGGTGGGTATAGACCGCCAAGGGCGCCTCTCCCGCGCGCTATTCGGTAAGCTGGCGCGGCAGCTTGAACACCATCTTTTCTTCCGCGGCGGTGATGGTCTTCTCGCTGATCGGGCGATAGCCGGCCAGCGCCGCCACGACTTCGCGCACCAAGATTTCCGGCGCCGAGGCACCCGCTGTCAGCCCCAGCGTATTGACCCCTTCGAGCCAGGCGAAATCGATCTCGTCGGCGCGCTGGATCAGTTTGGCCGGTGTGCCTAGCCGTTCGGCGACTTCGACCAGCCGCAGCGCGTTCGACGAATTGGGCGAGCCGATCACCAGCACCAGCTCGCAATCATGCGCCAGTTCCTTGACCGCGGCCTGCCGGTTCGAGGTGGCGTAGCAGATGTCCTCCGCCTTCGGCCCGCTGATATTGGGATAGCGCCATTCCAATGCCTCGATCACCTCGCGCGTGTCATCCACCGACAGCGTGGTCTGGGTGAGGTAGGCGAGATCCTCGTCGGCATCGAAGGGCAGCTTTTCGACGTCCTCGATCGTCTCGACGAGACTCATCTGGCCGGGCTCGACCTGCCCCATGGTGCCGATCACCTCGGGGTGGCCTTCGTGGCCGATGAAGATGATGTGGCGGCCCTTTTCGATCTGGCGTTCGGCCTGCCGGTGCACCTTGCTCACCAGCGGGCAGGTGGCATCGACATAGACCAGCTTGCGCCGCTTGGCCTCGGCCGGGACCGCCTTGGGCACCCCGTGCGCGCTGAACACCACCGGGGCATCATCGGGCACATCGTCGAGCTCCTCGACAAAGATCGCGCCCTTTGCCTTCAGCCCTTCGACGACATATTTGTTATGGACGATCTCGTGCCGCACGTAGACCGGGCTGCCATAGAGATCGAGCGCCTTCTCGACGATCTCGATCGCGCGGTCGACCCCGGCGCAGAAGCCGCGCGGGGCGGCGATCAGCAGGTTGAGCACGGGGCGGTCGGTGACGGCGGCGTCGCCGGAGGCCGGGGCGGAAGCGGGAAAGGGCGCGTTCATGTCTCACCCTCTAGCGCTTTCCGCACGTCCTCGCTAGGGCGTGGATGCGCGTCCCCCTACGCATTTGGGCAGCGCGCTTGGATCCGGTTTTCGAGGACGGCCCTTTGATGATGTTTCGCACCCGTGCCATTCCGGCCCCCGCTTTTGCCTCGCTTGCTGCGCTGGCGGCGCTCGCCGGCTGTTCCAATGAGGGCGAGCTGGTTGTCGATCAGGGCGTCGGCATCTCCTCGGTGCTCACCACCTGCCCGGCGGTCGGCATCCCCGACTATACCGGCGATATCACCACCTTCCTTGCCGGCGAGGACCGCAGCACTGCGAGCCTCGATGTTAGCGCCGCGATCACCAATCTGCGCGCGACCTGCAATGATGGGGAGGAGCAGGTCTACAGCGAGGCCACCTTCGAAGTGCACGCCCGCCGCACCGATGTGCGCGGCGCGCGCACGGTGACGCTGCCCTATTTCGTCACCGTCCTGCAGGGCGGCGGCGCGGTGGTGAGCAAGCGCGTGGGCGAAGTGACGCTGACCTTTGCCGACGGGCAGGAGCGCGCGGTGGCGACCGCCAGGGCCGGTTCCTTCGTCAGCCGCGCCGCGGCCGCCTTGCCCGAGGATATCCGCGAGAAGATCACCAAGCGACGACGCGCCGGCGAAGTCGACGCGGCGCTTGATCCGCTTGCCGATCCCGAAGTGAAGGCCGCGATTGCGCGCACCCGCTTCGAAATGCTGGTCGGCTTTCAACTGACCGAGGATCAGCTGGCGTATAATGTGAGAAGGTGATGTGTTCCGCAGCCCCTCCGGGCTGCGATATCCCCGCCCATGCGACCTGAAGGCCGCGTCGCTGCGGGCGGGCGCCCAAGCCCTTTGGCGCCCTTGCGACGCCTACGGCGTCGTCTCAGTGCCGCACGCTGCCTTGTGAGGTATTCCTTCACCCCTTCCCGGGCTTGACCCGGGACCCAGCTTCCTATCTTGCACGCGCGATAAAGCGCGCGCACCGCACGAGACCACGATGACCGAAACGAAAACTCTCTATGCCGCCCATGCGGCACTAATCGAAACCGTGCTGGACGCGCTGGTGACAGACAGCGTGCTGCCGTCAGGCACCTCCTACGCCAACGTTACGCTCGAGCCGCCGCGCGATGCCTCCCACGGCGATCTTGCCACCAATGCCGCGATGGTGCTGGCCAAGGGTGCGGGCATGAACCCGCGCGCGCTGGCCGAGGCGATCACCGCCAAGCTTTCCGCACACCCCACCATCACCAGCGCCGACATTGCAGGTCCGGGCTTCATCAACCTGCGGCTTGCGTCTGAGGCGTGGCTCGATGAACTCGCTGCCATCTCCGCGCTTGGCGCGGATTATGGCCGCTCGGGAATGGGCGAGAACCGGGTCGTGAATGTCGAGTATGTCTCGGCCAACCCCACCGGGCCGATGCACATGGGCCATTGCCGCGGCGCGGTGGTGGGCGACGCGCTGGGCAGCCTGCTCGAATTTGCCGGCCATCAGGTGACCCGCGAATATTACGTCAATGATGCCGGCGCGCAGGTCGATGTTCTCGCCCGCTCGGTGCACCTGCGTTATCTTGAGGCGCTGGGGCAGAGCATCACCATTCCCGAAGGGCTCTATCCCGGCGACTACCTCGTCGATATCGGCCAGGAGCTCGCCGCCGAATTCGGCGACCAATACGCCGCCGCGCCCGAGAGCGACTGGTTGATCCTGTTCCGCACCCGCGCGGTGGCGGCGATGATGGACATGATCCGCGCCGATCTCGCCACGCTCGGCATCGCGCACGACCTGTTTTCCTCGGAGGCCGAATTGCAGGCTTCGGGCAAGGTTGATGCCGCCGAAGCCTGGCTGCGCGCGCATGATCTGGTTTATGACGGCGTGCTCGAAGCGCCCAAGGGCAAGGCGCCTCCTGAGGACTGGGAGCCGATCCAGCTGCCGCTGTTCCGTTCCACCAAGTTCGGGGACGATCAGGATCGCCCGATCAAGAAATCGAACGGGGCGTGGACCTATTTCGGCGCGGATCTCGCGTACCACTTCCAAAAGGCGCAAACTGCCGATGCGCTGGTGGATATCTGGGGCGCGGACCATGCCGGCACGGTCAAGCGGATCAAGGCAGCTGTGGCTGCGCTGACCAGCGCCGACGGCGCGGCGCCCAAGCCGTTCGAGGTCAAGCTGGTGCAGATGGTGCAGCTGATGAAGGGCGGCCAGCCGTTCAAGATGTCGAAGCGCGCAGGCAATTTCGTTACGCTGGCAGACGTCGTCGAGATGGTCGGCAAGGACGTGGTGCGTTTCACCATGCTGACCCGCAAGCCCGATGCGCAGATGGACTTCGACTTCGACAAGGTGGTCGAGGCCTCGAAGGATAATCCGGTGTTCTATGTGCAATATGCCCATGCCCGGATCCGCTCGACGCTGAGGAAGGCGGCCGACTTGGGGCTAACCCCGTCGGATGCCGATCTGGCGCGGCTCGGCACCGAGGAGCTGGCGCTGGTCGCCCGCGCCGCGCAATTCCCGCGCGAGATCGAGGCCGCCGCGCGCGCGCGGGAGCCGCACCGCATCGCCTTTTATCTCTACGATCTGGCGGGCGACCTCCATTCCTACTGGAATCTCGGTAATGACCGGCCGGAAAAGCGCTTCATCCTAGAACAAGATGCGGGCCTGACCGCGGCAAGGCTTTTCCTTGCAGGCGCAATCGGGCAAGTGATCCGCAATGGTCTCGGCGTGCTTGGCGTTGAGGCGGTCGAGTCTATGTAGGGCTCTGGGTAGTGGCCGGGGGAAGGGCACCAAAGCCGTGATGATCGATGCCGAATACGAGGAACTGGACGACGGCACCGGCGAGCTTGATCTCGCCGACACCGACAACCTGCCGTGGCTCGAATCCGACGCGGATGACGAGGATGCGGGCGGGCTCGATATCGGGCAGGTCCTAGGCTTTGTCGGAGGGTTGATCCTGCTGCTTGCGGTGGTGGTCGGCGCGGTGTGGTATGTATCCAACCGTTCCGCCGGAGTCGAGGTTGTGGCCGACGGCAGCGTGATCGCCGCGCCCGAAGGCCCGATCAAGACACGCCCCGACAATCCCGGCGGCAAGGAATTCGCCGGCACCGGCAATGTCGCCCCTGTGGTCGGCGAAGGCGGCACCCGCGAGGCGGTGGTGGCCGAAAAGACCGTCACAGCCCCAACTCCAGCCCCTGCACCCAAACCCACGCCCTCGCCCTCGCCCAGCGCTTCGGCGAACGCAACGGCAGCTCCAGCGGCGGTCTCCGGCGTCGGCGTGCAACTGGCCGCCTATGGCACCCGCGCCCGCGCCGAACAGGGGTGGAGCGATCTGTCGCGCCGCACCGATGCGCTCGCCGGGGTCAAGTACCGGGTAGTCGAAGGCAAGGTCGATATCGGCACGGTGTTCCGCCTGCAGGCGGTCGCAGCGAGCCGCGCCGAGGCGGACAAGCTGTGCGCCGCGCTGAAAGCCGACGGGCTCGACTGCCAAGTGAAGTAGCGGGCAGGTCAAGTAGAGCCGCTTTTCCCCGTTCCGGATGGTTAGCCCGCTTGCCTGAATCGGGGATGCCTGCAAGGCTGCACCCATGTTTCCGGCGATCTTTGGCCTGAGCGGCCCGCATCTCACTGATGACGAGCGCGCCTTCTTCCGCGAGGCTGATCCGGCAGGCTACATCCTGTTCGGGCGCAATTGCGTGGACCCTGCACAGCTGCGCGCCCTGACCGACGATCTCCGCGCGATCCACGGGCGCGATCATCTGCTGGTCTCGATCGATCAAGAAGGCGGGCGGGTGGCACGGCTGCGGCCGCCGCATTGGTCGCCCTATCCCTGCGGCGAAGCCTTTGCGAAGCTCTATGACATAGCACCGGCGAGCGCGATCCAGGCAGCCCGCGACAATGCCACGGCGATGGCTTTGGAGCTGTCGGCGATGGGGATTACAGTCGATTACCACCCGCCGCTCGATCTCCGGCTGCCTGACGCGCATGACGTGATCGGCGACCGCGCCTTCGGCAGCGATCCGGTGCAGGTGGCGGCTTTGGGCAGAGCCATCCTCGAAGGGCTGGCAGCAGGCGGGGTGACGGGGTGCATCAAGCACATGCCCGGCCATGGCCGCACCGATGTCGACACCCACAAGGCGCTGCCAACAGTGACCGCGAGTGCAGCCGAGCTGGAGGATGACCTCGTCCCCTTCCGTACCCTTAATCAGGCGCTTATCGGCATGACCGGGCATCTTGTCTTCACCGCGTGGGATGCCGAAAACCCGGCGACACTCTCGCCCACCATCATCCATGACATCATCCGCGGTGAAATCGGCTTTGACGGTCTGCTGCTGACCGACGACATCGATATGAAAGCGCTCGGCGGCACCATCCCCGAACGCGCCGCCCGCGCCCATGCGGCCGGATGCGATATTATCCTGAATTGCTGGGCGAAAATGGCTGACATGGAGGGCATCTGCAATGTGCTCCCGGCCATATCGGAGGCAACCGCTGTAAGGCTCGACCGCGCGCTGGCGCCCACCCGTATCGCGCCTGCCATCGCGCCCGAGCAGGCCGAACTTCTCGCCAAGCGCGATGCCTTGCTGGCGCTCGCCGGAACGCCGGCATGAGCGACGCTGACATCCCCTTCATGTTCCCGCCCGAATCCGCCAAGGGCGACGCCGACGCGCTCTATCTCGCGATTGATGGCTGGGAAGGGCCGCTCGACCTGCTGCTCGATCTGGCGCGGCGGCAAAAGGTCGATCTCAGGCAAATCTCGATCCTCGCGCTGGTGGACCAGTATCTCGGCTATATCGAGCGTGCTGGCGCGATGAAGCTCGAACTGGCCGCGGATTACCTCGTGATGGCGGCCTGGCTGGCCTATCTCAAATCGGCACTGCTGCTGCCCAAGGACGAGCAGGAAGACCCGAGCCCCGAAGACTTGGCGCTGCGCCTGCAGCTGCGCTTGCAACGCCTCGGCGCGATGCGCGAGGCGGCCGCGCGGCTAATGGGGCGCGACCGGATCGGGCGCGACGTGTTTGTGCGCGGCGCGCCCGAAGGCCTGCGCACCGATCGCAAGACCCTGTGGCGCAGCGATATGTTCGCGCTGATCCAGGCCTATGGGCAGGTTAAAGCGCGCACGGCCCCGCGCATCTATCACGTCGCCAATCGCCCGGTGATGACCTTGGATTCGGCGCTCGAGCGGGTTTCGGCGATGCTCGGGGTGACGCTCGAATGGATGGAAATCCGGGATTTTCTCCCGCCCCACGCCTCGCCCGAACTCAAGCGCTCGGCGCTGGCCTCGTCCTTTGTCGCCGCGCTCGAACTGGCGAAGCGCGGCACGGCGGAGATTGATCAGGCGGCGGCGTTTGCCCCCTTGCGCATCCGGCGGTTGAAAGCGGGCGCCGCCCAAGGACTCATTGCGTGAACGAGGGCGGCGTGAACGAAGGCGCAGGGCCCGGCACGCTCGAACGGGCGGTGGAGGCGACGCTGTTTGCTGCCGATGAGCCGCTGAGCGTGGAGACGCTCGCTGCCCATCTCGGAGGGCTCGAGCCGGGCGACGTGCGCGCGGCGCTCGCCGCGCTGGAAGCGCTCTATGCGCAGCGCGGGGTGCATCTGGTCGAGCGGGGCAGGCGCTGGCATTTCGAAACCGCGCCAGATCTTGCGCACCTGCTGCGCCGCGAGAAGGAGCAGGTCCGCCGCCTCAGCCGTGCCGCCACCGAGGTGCTGGCGATCATCGCCTATCACGAGCCGGTCAGCCGCGCCGAGATCGAAGCGATCCGCGGTGTGCAGACCAGTGCGGGGACGCTCGACGTGCTGATGGAGGCGGGCTGGGTCCGTCTCGCTGGCCGGCGCGAGGTGCCGGGGCGTCCGGTGATCTATGCCACCACACCCGAGTTCCTCGACCATTTCGGGCTCGAATCGCGCAAGGATCTGCCCGGCATCGACGAATTGCGCGCCGCCGGCCTGCTCGATCCGGTCGACGAGGCGATGGAAGCCGCGATGAGGTTCTATTCTGACGAAGACGACGATCAGGACGCAAATTTGGCGGACTGACTCGCAATTGACGCAGGCTTGTCTTAAACATGGCGCTATTCGGCGCTGGCCACTGCCCCGGCCATGCGGCATCCCTTCGCCCTCGCCGCCGCAGATCAGGAGTTGAGACAATGGGTTTTGGTTCGCTTTGGCACTGGATCATCGTGCTTGTGATCGTGCTGGTGCTGTTCGGCCGCGGCCGCATCTCGGAGATGATGGGCGATTTCGGCAAGGGCATTTCGAGCTTCAAGAAGGGCCTCAACGAGACCGAGGATACGGTCAACAAGGCCGTGCGGCTCGATCCGCCGGCTGCTCCGGCCGAGACCCCCGCAGCCCAGCCTGCTCCGGCCGACAAGACCGACACCACCGGCGCTTGATCCGTCGCTCGCTTGAGGAGGCGGCGCGGCCGCACCTGACATGTTCGATATCGGCGTTGGAGAACTTCTGGTCATCCTGATCGTCGCGGTCATTGTGATCGGACCGAAGGATTTGCCGCTGGCGATGCGCACCGCAGGGCGCTGGATCGGCAAGTTGCGCCGTGTCTCCGCCCATTTCCGCTCCGGCATCGACGCGATGGTGCGCGAGGCCGAGCTGGAGGACATGGAGAAGAAGTGGAAGGCGCAGAACGAGGAAATCATGCGCCGCTCTGCCTCGCTTACCGAAGCCGAAGCTGGAGCGCCGGTGATGACCGGGCCTCCCCCGATCAATACGGCGCCGGTCGAGCCGCCGATCGCCGCGACCGACACGCCGCCACTGCCGCCGTCCGAGCCTATGTCTTCATTCCTAGCCCAGCCTCTGAAAGCCGCCAGCGTCAAAGTCGGCAGCGAGGCGATTGCGCCCGAGGCCGAACCGCTGCGCGAGCCGATGCTTCCCGCAAGGCCGCACACAGGCGAAGATGATGTTTGACGTCAAGGATATCGACGAGACCCGCGCACCGCTGCTCGATCACCTGATCGAACTGCGCACGCGCGTTATCCGCGCGCTGCTGGCGCTGGGGGTGGGCTTTGGGATCTGCCTCTATTTTGCCGACGAGATCCTCGGTCTACTGATATTTCCGCTCAAGCAGGCCTTCCCGGAAGGCGAGGGCCAGCTGATCTTCACCAAGCTGCCCGAGGTGTTCTTCGTCGAACTGAAAGTCGCGCTGTTTGCCGGCTTCATGGTGAGCTTTCCAGTGATCGCCAACCAGCTCTGGGCGTTTGTCGCGCCTGGGCTCTATGCGCGCGAGAAGAAGGCGTTTCTGCCGTTCCTGTTCGCCACTCCGGTATTGTTCGGTGCCGGCGCGGCGCTGGCCTATTTCATCGTCATGCCGACCGCGTTCAAATTCTTCCTCGGCTTTGGCGGGGAGGCGGGCGGGTTGAAGGTGCAGGCCTTGCCGAGCGCAGGGGAATATCTGGGCCTCGTGATGCAGTTCATCCTCGCCTTCGGGATCACCTTCCTGCTGCCGGTACTGCTGCTGCTGCTGCACCGTGCCGGGATCATCACCCGCGCGCAGATGGTAGCGGCGCGGCGCTATGTGATCGTCGGTATCTTCATCATCGCCGCGATTGTGACCCCGCCCGATCCCGGCTCGCAGATCATTCTGGCGATCCCGCTGTGGCTCCTGTTCGAAGCCTCGCTGGTGCTGATGCGGATGCAGGAAGGCGCGGTCGCGGCCGACAAGGCGGCGCGCGAAGCGGAGCAGACGGCGGCGGAGTAACTACTCCCCGCGCACCTTCACACCGCCGATCCACACCTGAATGACCTGCGTGCTGCGGATCTCGTCGGGCGAAGCGAGTAGCGGATCGCGATCGACCAGCAGGAAATCAGCGCGCTCACCCGGCACCAGCCGCCCGAAACGGCCCTCGGCAAATCCGGCGAAGGCGGCGTCCGAGGTGAATCCGGCCAGCGCCGTCTCGCGGCTGACCGTTTCCTGCGGGAACCAGCCGCCGAAGGGTTCGCCCTTGGCGTCGGTGCGGCTGATCGCGGCAGCGATCCCGGCGAAGGGATCAGCCGGCTCCACCGGCGCGTCCGAGCCGAAGGCCAGCCGCCCGCCGACTGTCATCACCGACCGCCACGGATAGGCGCCATCGAGCCGGTCCGGCCCCAGCCGCGCCTCGGCCATCAGCCGGTCAGAGGTCTGGTGGAGCGGCTGCATCGAGGCGATGATGCCATGCTTGCCCAGCCGCGAAAGATCGGCAGGATCGATGATCTGCGCGTGCTCGATCCGCCAGCGCCGGTCACCCTTGTAGCTTTCCGAAAGCTCTTCGATCGCAGCCAGCACTTCGGCATTGGCGGCGTCACCGATGGCGTGCACGGCACTCTGGAAATTGTCCATGCTGGCGCGGCTCATCAGATTGCGCAGCTGCGCCGGCGTGAGCAACGGCAGGCCCTTGGCGCCCGGATCGTCGTGATAGGGCGCCTTGAGCACCGCCCCGCGCGAACCGAGCGCGCCGTCGAGAAAAAGCTTGATCCCGCCCATCCGCAGGCGGTCGTCATAGAGCCAGCCGGTCGGCTCCGGCCCGGCTATCAATTCCAGCGTGTCGAAGCTGTCGGCATAGGACATGATGCGGATCGTCAGGCGCCCGGTGTCGCCAGCGCGGCGGAACGTGGCCCAGTCGGGCGCCTTGGTGCCCATGTCGGCGACCGCGGTAACGCCCTTAGCCAGCAGCACTTTCTGCGCAGCGGCGAAGGCGAGGTCGCGGTCCTCGGGGCGCGGGGCGGGGACAGCCTTGCCGACCAGCGGGACGGCATTGTCGACAAACACGCCCGCAGGCGCGCCCTTGGCATCGCGGATGATCTTGCCGCCCGACGGATCGGGCGTCTTGGCGGTGACGCCTGCGGTGGTGATGGCCAGCGTGTTGCCCCAGTTGGCGTGATTATCCGCGCGTTCGAGCCACACCGGGCGATCGGCCACCACGGCGTCAAGCTCGGCGGCGGTGGGGAAGCGGCCAAGGCCCCACTTTTCCTGATTCCACCCGCGCCCGAGAATCCACGGACGGCCCGGATTGTCTTGCGCAAAGGCCTTGATCTTCGCCAGCGCGTCCTCGAGCGATGTGGTGTCCGACAGGTCGAGCGTGAGCGCGCCAAAGCCGATATCCATCACGTGGACATGGGCGTCGATCATCCCGGGGATCAGCACGCGGCCCTTGCCGTCGAGCCGGTAATCGACCTTCGGACGCGCCTCGCCGCGCGCGAGCACGGCCACAACCTTGCCGTCCTCGTCGAACACCAGGCCGGTGAAGCGCTTGACCTTGCCGTCCTCGCCAATCGTCACGCCGTCGACATTATCGACCAGCGTATCGGCCAGGGCAGGGACAGCCATCGCAAGGAGCGAGGTGGCGGCGAGCGCCGTGACAGCAAAACGCAATTTTCTCATCCTTCTTCGGGAACATGGCGCGGCAGGCGGGTGATGAGCGCGGAGGTATCCTTGCGCCCGCCGCCTGCGGCCTGAACATCGGCATAGAATTGATCGACCAGCGCCGTCACCGGCGCGGCAAGACCAAGGCGGCGCGCTTCGGCGAGCGCATAGCCCAGATCCTTGCGCATCCAGTCGATCGCGAAGCCGAAATCGAACTGGTCCGCCGTCATGGTCGGCCAGCGATTGTCCATTTGCCAGCTTTGCGCCGCGCCACCCGAGATCGCCTCGTAGGTCTTGGCAAGATCAAGCCCCGCTGCCTCGGCCAGCCGCACTGCTTCGGACAGGCCTGCAAGCACGCCCGCGATGCACATCTGGTTGGCCATCTTGGCGGTCTGCCCGGCGCCGGCCGGGCCGACATGAACGATGGCCTTGGCGTAGGCCTGCATGACGGGCTGCGCACGGGCGAGATCAGCGGCGGTGCCGCCGCACATGATCGCGAGCTTGCCATTGACCGCGCCCGCCTCGCCGCCGCTGACCGGCCCATCGACAAAGCCGATTGCCTTGGCGCCGCAAGCCTCGGCCAGTGCGCGTGCCATATCGGCCGAGGTGGTGGTGTGATCGACCAGCAGCGCGCCTGCTGCCATCGCGCCCAGTACGCCGTCCGCGCCCAAGGTGACTTGCGCCAGATCCTCGTCATTGCCGACGCAGGTGAAGACGATATCGCGCCCGCGCGCCGCCTCGGCGATCGTGGTCGCAAAGGTGACGGCCAGCCCCTCGGTGGCCCAGGCCTCGCGCCATTTCGCGGCGCGCTCGGGCGAGCGGTTATAGGCGGTCACGGCATATCCGGCGCGGGCAAGGTGGCCCGCCATCGGCCCGCCCATCACGCCCAGACCGATAAAGGCGATTGTCGGTTGTTCACTCATGGCCGCGGTGCCTATCGCGTTGCTGCGCGCTTGCCAACGCCTGCGCCGATGCGAAATCCGCAAGCCAGCGATTGCCCTTGTGCGCGTGAGCCTCTAATCGCCGCCGCACTATGTCAACGCAGCCTGCATCATTCAGCCCCAAGGGTGCCGCCGCTTCGCCGGCTGACCTGACCATCGACGACGTGCGCGCCGCTGCTGCCCGGATTGGCGGCGCGGTGGTCAATACCCCGATGATGCATTCGATTACCCTGTCGGAAATCACCGGCGCGGATATCTGGCTGAAGTTCGAAAATCTGCAGTTCACCGCCGCCTACAAGGAGCGCGGGGCGCTCAATGCGCTGCTGCAACTGACCGACGAGCAACGTTCGCGCGGCGTGATCGCGGCTTCGGCGGGCAATCACTCGCAAGGCCTCAGCTATCACGGCACCCGTCTGGGCGTGCCGGTCACCATCGTCATGCCGAAGCCTACGCCGACGGTGAAGGTGATGCAGACCGAAAGCGTCGGCGGCAAGGTGCTGCTCGAAGGCGAAACCTTCGATGAAGCCTATGCTTTTGCCCGCAAGCTCGAAGTCGAACTCGGGCTGACCTTCGTCCACCCCTTCGATGATCCGCATGTGGCTGCCGGCGCGGGCACGGTCGCGCTCGAGATGCTCGAGGTGATGCCCGATCTCGATTGCATCGTCACCCCGATCGGCGGAGGCGGTCTGATTTCGGGCATGGCGACCGTCGCCAAGGCGCATGATCCTTCGATCGAAGTGGTCGGCGTGCAGGCCGCGCTGTTCCCTTCGATGTTCGACCGGATCAAGGGCGCGAGCCTGCCGTGCGGCGGGGATACTTTGGCAGAAGGCATCGCGGTCAAGGTGCCGGGTGATTTCACGTCAAAGGTGATTGCCGAGCGGGTCGACGACATCCTGCTGGTCGATGAACCCGCGCTCGAAAAGGCGGTGGCGCTGCTGCTCCAGATCGAAAAGACCGTGGTTGAAGGCGCGGGCGCGGCCGGGCTCGCGGCGGTTCTGAGCAATCCCGAGCGTTTTGCGGGCAAGACCATTGGCCTCGTGCTGTGCGGCGGCAATATCGATACCCGTCTGCTGGCCAATGTGCTGCTGCGCGATCTCGCCCGCCAAGGCCGCCTCGCGCGCCTGCGCATCACACTCCAGGATCGTCCCGGCGCGCTGTTCCGGGTGATGCGTCTGTTTGACGAGCACAACGTCAACATAATCGAGATCTATCACCAGCGGATCTTCACCACGCTGCCGGCCAAGGGCCTGATCACCGACATCGAATGCGAGGCGCGCGATGCCGAGCAGGTCGACCGGCTGGTCGAAGGTCTGCGCGCCAACGGCTATTCGGTGCAGCTGGTCGAACTGGGCTGAACCGCCCCGCCAAGCGGATTTGCGCGTGCGGAGACCGAGTTTGCACCATTTCCGCAGCATCATGCACGGGTGATTTCGCAGATCGCTGGATATTTCACACTCTTTCATGGTTAAGAGACTTTTACCGTGGGCCTCGTTCATTCATAAACTTGCCACGCGATCCGCAGTTTGATTCCTTCCAGAAGGACAGAGCCCACCTGTGACGGCACCGATCCGCTTCCCGAGGTTTTTTGTGACCAGCCCGGCGCCCTGCCCCTATCTGCCGGGGCGGAGCGAGCGCAAGGTGTTCACCGAATTGAAAGGCGTGCACGCCGATCAGCTCAACGAGGCACTCGGGCGCATCGGGTTCCGGCGCAGCCAGACGGTGGCCTACCGCCCGTCCTGCCTCGATTGCCATGCCTGCGTTTCGGTGCGGGTGGTGGCGGGGCAATTCCGTCCCTCGGCGACGCAGAAGCGCGATTTCAAGCGCAATGACGATCTGATCGTCACCGAATGCCGCCCCTGGGCGACCGACGAGCAGTTCGCGTTGCTGGCGAAATATCTCGGCCAGCGCCACCCCGATGGCGGCATGGCGGCGATGGACGAGCTCGATTATGCCGACATGATCGAGCACACCCCGGTCAACAGCGTGGTGACCGAATATCGCGAGCGCCTTCCCAGTGGCAAGCCGGGCCGCCTAGTCGGCGCCTGCCTGACCGACCGGCAGAGCGATGGCCTGTCGATGATCTATTCCTTCTATGATCCCGATATTCCCGCGCGTGCCGGGCTCGGCAGCTTCATCATCCTCGATCACATCCGCCGCGCCGCGGCAGAGGGCCTGCCTTATGTCTATCTCGGCTATTGGGTCGAAGGCAGCCCGCGGATGCAGTACAAGGTCCGCTACCGCCCGCTCGAACGTCTTACGCGTGAAGGCTGGCAGGTGATGGACCCCGATGAGCAGCACCGGCTGATTGCCGCGGCAACAGCGCCGCGACAGCCGCAGGAAGCGTCGCTGGCCGGCGCCCGAGGCAAGGATGGCCAGCCCGTCAAGTTTCCGGAAAGCTGAAGCGCGCTGGTTTGTTGAGCGCGGATTGGTTGTGGCGGCTGGATTGGGTCTCGCGGCCCAGCCCGCCTTCGCGCAGGACGTGCAGGACGAGCCGCCGGCCTCACCGCCAACAGAGGCCGCCGTCCCCCAGTCTGTTGAGCCGCTGCCCGAACCCGTGCCCGTGCCGAGCTCGCTCGACGAGATGATCCCGCCTGAAGCGGTGGACGATCCCGAGAACTGGGCCACCCGCGGTGTGGTTGGCGGGGCAGACGCGGCTGTGGCGGAAGCCCCCGCCGATCCTGGGCAAGCGGCGGCCGATAATGCGCTCTCGGCGCAGCTCGACGTGTTCCTCCCGCCGCCCGCGCCCGGCTTGCAGCCCGCTCTCGATGCCGCTTTTGCCAATTTCGCGGTCGAGGTGCCAGCGCCGCTCACGCCCGATCCCGAGCTGGAAGCGCTCGCCAGCATCGCCACGCCGGTAACCAGCGAATTGCCCGAACTGGCCGATGTGCGGATCAATAATACGCTGGCGCTCGGCTTTCCTGCCGCCGCAGGAGCATTCCCCGAGCAATCCCAATTCATCGCCCGGTTCCGCGAACTTTCGGCCCTGCGCCAGCTCGACGGGAAGACCGACACCATCCTGCAGGTTTCCGCCCGCGCCCGCGCCGACGAGGAGCTGCTGGCCGATATGCTGCGCACCTATGGTTATTATTCGGGCGAGGTGGTGCGGCAGCTTTCGGGCGGCCGGCGCGCGCGCGCAAACCGCGACGAGGCAGATGCCGGGGCCGAGGCCGCGGTCGAGCCGAGCGTCCGGTTCGATCTGTTGCCGGGCACGCGCTACCGGTTCGGCACAATCGATCTGGGTGCGCTCGCGCTGCTGCCCGCGCCCGATGGCGAGCGCCTGCGGGAAGTTTTCGCGACTGCCTCCGGCGATCCGCTCTATGCCGACCGGATCGTCGAGCGCGAGCTCGAACTGCGCGTTGCACTCGGTGAGAGCGGCTATCCCTTTGCCGAAGTCGCCGATCCCGAATTGCTGATCGACCACGCGCGGGCCGAGGGCGATCTGACACTCGCGATCCAGCCGGGCGGCAAATATGTGTTCGGGAGCGTGATCAGCAGCGATCCCGAGTTCCTTTCGAGCCGGCACCTTGCGCGCATGGCCCGGTTCGATGAGGGCGACTTGTTCCAGCAAAGCCTCCAGACGGATCTGCGCCGCGCGGTGATCGCCACCGGGCTGGTCTCGAGCGTCACCATCACCCCGCGCGAGGCCCGTGCGCCGGTCGGCGATCAGCCGGGCGAGGTCGCGCTCGATGTCGCCCTCGAACGCGCGCCGCTCAGGACCATCGCCGCCGCGATCGGTTACGGCACCGAGGACGGCATCAAGGTCGAAGGCCGGTGGGAGCACCGCAACCTGTTTCCGCCCGAAGGCACGCTGCGGCTGCGCGGCATTCTCGGAACGCGCGAGGCGTTGGCCAGCATCGGCGTGCGCCGCAACAATTTCCGCGGGCGCGATCAGGTGCTCAACGTCGATCTGTACGCCAGCGACATCACCACCGAGGCGGTGGATTCGCGCGGGTTCGGCCTGCGCGGCACCTTCGAGAAGGTCTCGAACCTGCTGTTCCAGAAGCCGCTGAGCTGGCAGCTCGGCGGCGAACTGGTCTACACCGACGAACGCAACCGGACCTTGCGCGGCTTTGGGATTGAGCTTCCCCGCCGCAAATTCCTGATCGGCGGCCTGTTCGGCAGCGTCACGCTCGATGAAAGCGATGACCTGCTCGATCCGACCAAAGGCTACCGCGCGACTCTGTTCCTTGCGCCCGAGGCTTCGCGTTCCGAAGGAAGCGAAAGTTACTACCTTCGGACCCAGGCCGATGCGAGCACCTACAAGTCGGTTGGCCCTGCGGTGCTGGCCGGGCGCGTGCGCGCGGCGACGATCGTGGGCGCGCCGCTCGATGCGATCGCGCCATCGCGCCGGCTATACGCGGGCGGCGGCGGTTCGGTGCGCGGCTACGGCTTCCAGGGCGTCGGCCCGCGCAATGATCGCGGCGAAGCCACCGGCGGCGCCTCGCTGCTCGAGTTCTCGCTCGAAGCGCGGATCAAGACCCCGCTGATGGGCGGCGCGATTGAGCTGGTGCCGTTCTTCGATGCCGGAACGGTCGGGCACGACAGCACGCCGGATTTCGATTTTGTGCGCTACGGTGCAGGGATTGGCCTGCGTTACAAGACCAGCTTCGGCCCGATCCGCATCGATGTTGCGGCCCCGCTCAACCCGAGCCAGTTCGATAGTTCGGTGGTGGTCTATGTCGGTCTCGGGCAGGCGTTTTGATGGATACGCCCGAGGAACTGGTGCCCGCCGAGGCCGCCGATACCCCTGCCGCAGGCGGCAAGTTGCGCTGGGGCAGGTGGCTCGGCTGGCTGCTGGCGCTGCTGCTTGTGCCGCTGGTGCTGACGGCAACGTTTTTCAGCTCGCCGATCGGCAAGCGTTTCATCGCCGACCAGATTGCGGCCGTCGCGCCGGCCTCGGGCCTGCGCTTCACGGTCGGGCGGATCGAGGGCGATATCTACCGCAAGGCGCTGCTGCGCGATGTGCGGGTGAGCGATCCCAAGGGCGTATTCCTGACCATCCCCGAAGTCGCAGTCGACTGGCGGCCGTTGCATTGGCTGTGGAGCGGGCTCGATATCCGCGAGGTGACCGCGCGGCGCGGGCGGCTGACGCGGCTGCCCGAACTGCTCCCGGGTGATCCCGACGCGCCCTTGCTGCCCGATTTCGATATCCGGGTCGACCGGCTGGCGATCGAGCAGCTGGTGATCGCCGAAGGGGTGGCGACTGCGCGCGCCGAGCGGGCCAATGCGCTCGCCAAGGTCGACATCCGCGAAGGCCGCGCACTGGTGGACGCCAAGGCGCAGCTGGGCGCGGGTGACCGGATCGCGCTGCTGCTCGATGCCGAGCCCGATGGCGACCGCTTCGATCTCGAAGCCGATTATCGCGCGCCTGCGGGCGGCGTGCTGGCCGGGCTGGCCGGGCTGAAGACCGGCTATGATGCACGGGTTGTTGGCGATGGCACGTGGCAGCGCTGGCGCGGAACGGCGCTGGCGCGGCGGCTCCCCGAGGCGGGCACCAAGCGCGCGCCTGACCGGGTGGTGGCGGCGCTGAAGATCAGCAATGATGCGGGCGCAATCGGCGTGCTCGGGCAGGTGCGCCCAGATCTTGGCGGCAAGGATCTGCTGGCGCGCGCGGTCGGGCCGGAGGTTGCGGTGGCGGCCAGCTTCACGCTTGCCGACAGCATTCTCGAAGGCCGCGCCGCGGTGATTACGCGCGCGCTCGACCTGCGCGGTGCAGGCGTGGTCGATCTCGCCGACAATGCCGTCGAAGGCGCGCGCACCAGCGCGGTCTTGCGCGATCCCGATCTGCTGGGCGATGGCTGGCGTTTCGAGGAGACGCGGCTGGCGGCCGATCTCGAAGGACCCTTCCGCGATCTGGCTATCAAGCATCGCCTGACAGTCGGGCGGCTGCTGGCGAGCGGGGTCGAGGCCAGGGGGCTGGTGCAGGAAGGCCTGGCCCAGTTCGATGGCACTGTGCTCAAGGTGCCGATGGCGCTCACCGCCGAACGGATCATGACCGGCAACGCCTATGCCGATCCGCGGCTGGTCAAGGGCCGGGTGACAGGCGCGCTGACCTTTGATTTCAAAGCACAAAAGCTCGCAGCCGATGCCGCGCGGGTGGTGTTCCCCGGGCTTGATGCAACGCTGTCCTTGCGCGGTGACATTCCTGCCGGTGCCTACGCGATCGCCGGGCCGGTAACCGCGCGCGGGCTCAAGGTCGAAGGCGCGGGCGAGGTGACCGCCAATGCCAAGATCCTCGCCAAGTTCGGCCCCGCCGTGCCGTGGAGCCTACGCGCCAATTTGGCGGGCGTGCTGAGCCGGATCGGCAATGACACGATCGTCAACCTCGCGGGCGAGCAGATCCGCTTCAAGGGCGCGCTCGGCATCGGCGCGGGCCAGCCGCTGGTGCTGCGCGATGTGACGATTGCGAGCGCCCGGCTCAATGCCAGGCTCGATAGCAAGGTGGTGCCGGGCAGCGGGGGCTTGCGCACCACGCTCGCGGGCAGCGGACGGCAGGCGGAGTATGGCCGCTTCACCTTCGATGCCGAGATCGCCTCCGACGGGCCGCGCGCCGTGCTGGTGCTCGCCGATCCCTATCCTGCCGCAGGTCTCGAGAATGTCCGCATCGTGCTCGCGCCATCGGGCGAGGGCTTTGCGCTCGACGTCGCGGGCGGATCGCTGCTCGGCCCGTTCGATGGGCTGCTCGGGCTGGTGATTCCCGCCAATGGCCCGACGCGGATCGCGATCGATCGGCTCGATATCTATCGCACCAAGGTGACCGGCGGGCTGGTGCTCGGCGATGCCGGCGTGTCGGGCGATCTCGTGCTGGCGGGCGGCGGGCTTGATGGAACGGTAGCGTTCCGCCCGCTGGCCGGCGATGCGATCGGCTTCGCGGTCGATCTCACCGCGCGCAACGCCGCGTTCGGCGGGGCAACCCCGATCAGCATCGACCGCGCCAGCATCATCGCGACCGGGCGCTACGCCGGGGGCGACACGCGCATCGATGCCGATATCAGTGCGGCGGGCTTCGAATATGGCGCCCTCTATCTCGCAAACCTCCAGGCCAAGGCGGACATTGTAAACGGCCGCGGCAAGGTCACCGGCGGGGTTGCCGGTCGCCGGGCCGAGCGGTTCGCGCTCAACTTCGATGCCGATGTCGCGCCCGACCAGATTGCCGCTGTGGCCCGCGGGCAATTTGCCGGCGAGGCGATCACAATGCCGCGCCGCGCGGTGCTCACCGCCGAGGAGGATGGCGGCTGGCGGCTGGCGGAATCGCAGATCGGCTTTGCGGGGGGCTATTCCCTGCTCGAAGGCGTGCTTGGCGGGGATGAAACCGCGCTTGAGGTGAAGTTTGCGCGGATGCCGCTGCGGCTGCTCGATCTGGCGGGGGGCGAGCTTGGCCTTGGGGGGTGGCTGTCGGGCGTGATCGATTATCGCCAGGTTGGCGAGGCGGGACCAACAGCGACAGCGCGGGTGCGGATCGACCGCTTCAGCCGCGCCGGGCTGGTGCTGTCCTCGAAGCCGGTCGGCGTGCTCGGCGTGATCGATCTCAATGGCGAGCGGCTGACAGCAGCGGGGCGTCTGACCGAGGGCGGCCAGCGGCTTGGCGACATTGCCCTGCGGATCACCGACTTGCCGGAAGGGCGCGACATTGCCGACCGGCTGATGCAGGGCCAGCTGCAGGGCCGCTTGATGTTCGAGGGCGCAGCCGAGACGCTGTGGCGGCTTGCCGCAATCGAGGCCTTCGATTTCAGCGGCCCGGTCGCTATCAATGCGCGCGCCACCGGCACGCTCGCCGACCCGCGCATCACCGGCACTATGGTGAGCGACAATCTCACCCTCACCAGCGGGCTGACCGGCACGCGCGTCGAGAAGGGTGTGGCGCGCGGGCGCTTTGTCGGATCGCGGCTCGAACTGGTGCGCTTTTCCGGGGCGACCGCGGGCGGCGGCACGATCAGCGGCAGCGGCACAGTCGATCTCGGTCGGATCAGCGCATCGCGCGGCCCCGGGATCGATCTGCGCGCGGCGGCGAAGAACGCGCGGCTGCTTGATGCCAACGGGCTCGAGGCGACGATCACCGGACCACTGCGGATTGTCTCGAACGGGCTGGGCGGGACGATTGCGGGGCGGGTGACGATCGACCGCGCGCGCTGGGCGTTGGGGGTGGCGGCCGAGGATGTCGCGCTGCCCCGGATCGCCACGCGCGAGATCAATGGCGAGGACGGCCGCGCGCGCGCGCAGGTCTCGTCCCGCGATACGGCCTGGCGCTATCTGGTCAACGCGACCGCTCCCAACCGGATCGCAGTCGCGGGGATGGGGCTCGACAGCGAATGGGGTATCGACATCGCCCTTCGCGGCACGGTGGATGACCCGCGCATCGGCGGCAGTGCGAAGCTGGTGCGCGGCGAATACTCCTTTGCCGATACGCGCTTCGAACTGACCCGCGGGCGCATCATGTTCGACGTGGGCGAGCCGATCAACCCGAGGCTCGATGTGCTGGCCGAGACCTCGCGCAGCGGCACAAATGTCGACATCGCGATCACCGGCAATGCTATGTCGCCGGCAATCACCTTCTCCAGCGATCCGGCGCTCCCGGAGGAGGAGATTCTCGCGCGGCTGCTGTTCAACGGATCGGTCACGTCGCTTTCGGCGACCGACGCGTTGCAGCTTGCCGCCGCAATCGCTGCCCTGCAGGGCGGGGGCGGGGCCGGCGGGCTCGACCCGATCGGCGAATTGCGCCGCTCGATCGGGCTCGATCAGCTTCGGATCATCAGCGCCGACCCGCTGATCGGGCGCGGCACAGGGATCGCGGTCGGCAAGAACATCACCCGCGACATCTATGTCGAACTGGTGACCGATGGACGCGGCTACAATGCCACGCTGGTCGAGTACCGGATCACGAGTTGGCTCTCGCTACTCGGCACGGTTTCGACCATTCGGCGCGATAGCATTCTGGCGGAAATCAGCCGGGATTATTGAGGCTTTTTGTCCGCACGCGTTCGGGCGTGCGATATCCTCGCGCCTCCGGCGCTGCGGGCGCGCGGTCGCGTTTGCGGCGGCTTGCGCCGCCGTTTCAGCGCCTACTGTGAGGGACGGCTCTGATACAGCTCCGCCTCGGCTGCGCGGCGGCGGACCAGGCCCTTGAGCACCCGGCCGCCCGCGCGGTTCCAGCGGGCGAATTCGCTTGCAGCGCCGTCGTAATCACCGGCGATGTGCTTTTTGGTCAGGGTGGTGCGGGTAATCGCGCCGGTGTTGTAATGGAAGCTCACCAGCGCATCGAACTGCGCTTGCGAGGTCGGCGCATGGCCCAGCGCGGCGGCGACATCGGCGGCATAGCGCGCCAGATCGTCCGCTAGCCGCGCGTCACACTGGCCTTGCGTCCAAACGGTCC
>Ga0315899_10000205_pt1 | contig 74105 bp, 59 predicted proteins | sample LakEriMetagenome_2_FD_203518 | JGI IMG/M metagenome (GOLD analysis project Ga0315899, IMG submission 203518) | Freshwater fungal communities from buoy surface, Lake Erie, Ohio, United States - Buoy 4 MA112 | ecosystem: Environmental > Aquatic > Freshwater > Lake | place: USA: Lake Erie, Ohio... | reverse complement strand
TTTTAACGATCTGAACAATTTTTACCAATGTGTTCATAACTCTTTTGTTAGCCTGTTTATAATATTTTCTAATTTTCAGCATTAAATCTATTCCACGTACGCTTCATGATCAGATATCTTTTTAACAGTCTAGTATTATTTGTCCTTTTTGTTTTAGTACAAGCTTGTAGTTCAGATCCTTCAGAAAAAAGAAAGAGAAAAATTCTAGATAAGGAAGTTCCGGATAGTGTTGTGCTTTTTTATGACCCCAAAAAGGCGGATAAGCGAATAGATGAAATTGTTCTAAATCTTCATAGAAAATCAGGATTTAATGGTAATGTACTAGTAGCAAAAAAGGGTAAGATTATATATGAAAGGGCTATTGGCTGGGCGGATCACCTTCACAGAGATAGTTTAAAGATCAATTCAGTTTTTGAGCTGGCCTCTGTCTCTAAGCCATTTACATCCACAGCTATAATGATGCTTATTGAAGATGGTAAATTGAGGCTAAACCAGAATGTAAAGGAGTTTTATCCTGATTTTCCATACGATAGTATTACTGTTGAACTTCTTTTGACCCATAAATCGGGTATGATGAATTATGTTTATTTCGTGGATAATCTATGGAAATCACAAAAGAAGAATGAACGGCCGGGAATTACTAATCAGGATGTAATGCGATTAATAGCCGAACATAAGCCCAACCCATACACCAAACCCAACAGGGTATTTCATTATAACAATTCAAATTATATGGTTTTGGCCGCGATCATTGAAAAGGTAAGTGGACAAAAATATTCTCAATTTATGGCAGAGAATATTTTTAAACCACTTGGTATGAAAAACACAGCGGTATATTCTAAAGCAGAATTTGATAAAATTCCTGTGGATGTAGTTGGACATGACCGAAACTGGCGTCGATCAGTAGCCCAGAATTTTCTTGACGGCCCTGTTGGCGATAAAGGAATATACAGTACAATTCATGACCTTTATTTATTTGACAGAGCTATGAGAAAAGCAAAACTGTTAAAAACCGAGACAATGGACTCTGTTTATGCTGCTCACAATGTTATGCAGCGTGGGCACTTTAATTATGGGTATGGTTGGCGAACCTTTGAAAAGGGTACTAACAAAGTAGTATATCATACCGGATGGTGGCATGGTTTTAGGAATATATATTTAAGGCAGCTGAATAAAGATATCACCATTATTCTACTAACTAACTTAACTAATGGGAGTCTGTTGAAATTGGATGAGCTTTATAAGGTTTCTGGAATGCCTGTTGTAAGAAGAAGTGCCTATTCCGGAAATGGACAAAGTTCGGTTTCTGATGATGATTGATTAGTAGCAATTTTCAATACTAAAATCATGGTGGTCACCTCAGGAAAATACATTTTTATTGCCTTGAATCATGGTTAAATTTTTGATCTTCGGTTGATCAATAGAATCGTGTTTTATTTAAACAAGATGCCAGCAGAAATGCTTTATTACAAATCTTCTGTTGCCGGAAATCAGCAAATTAATAAGTTAACCTGAGTTCGAATAAGGTAGATTAAAAATGCCATTTAAATTGATCTAATGATGCTCTAGGTTCTTATTATTTCGTTTTTGAAACCAAAACCTGCGTTTTATAGCTTTGTTCAGCCCTTTCCTACGGAGTATTTCCGGCAAAAAATCATTGTCATTCCAGCGAAAGCTGGAACCCCCTTTGGTCGGTGTTCTCACCGTACCAAGAACCATCTATCAAATGGTTGGTGAAAACATCAAACACAGGGAATATCCGGAAGATACTTCCTTCGGCAAGGTTTATTTTACATGGAGCTGTTTTTCATCGGGATGGGCTTCCGGTAATAGAACCATAGCCCATGTTAAACAAACCCGTATTCTATGGTTTTTGCGATAAGAATTTCATGATAAAATTAAATTTTCAGCAAAAAAATTAGGGCAGAACACGGGGCTGGAATAAGCGAAGAGAAACAGACCCTGCTTTCTAAAAGTAGAGAAAAACTTCAGTCTAAACTTAACCAAGCATAAACTAACCTGAGTTCGATATTAAACTATCTAAAGATTAATATTTAACCACATAGTTTGAATTTATTATGCTTTAAAGGAAACATAGATTGAAGCAAAGCTTCATGATAAGTTATTACAGGCTAACAAGTATATTTCATCACTTTCAATCAATCCTGAATTTTTCCAATCCGTGGACAAGGTAGAGTTAGAAGAACTACTTGTTACTGTTTTCAACAAGGTTTTGGCTCAGGCAGATCAAGTGAGTCAAACAGAGATGCGGGCAGTTACCCGTGAAATGATGGGAGGACTTGGAAATCTGTTTGGAAAATAATCTTAACTGGCCTTTTGGTTTTCAAATGACTGTTCCATTTGGAATAACAGCCATTTTTTTGACTACTACAATACCGTCTTTGATGGAATATGTTTTAAAATCTCCATTTTCGAGATGATTGCCACCGTTAATTCTGACATCATTTCCAATGAAACAATTTTTATCAATAATGGCATTCTTTATATAGCATCTTTTGCCAATACCCATAACCGGACGTTTGGACTCCGCTGCTTCTTCTAATTCAGACAGTGTTTGGTAACGGTCTCCTCCCATAACATAGCTATTCACAATAGTAGTTCCTGTTCCGATACGTGTTCTGATACCAATAACTGACCGTTCAATCCTGCTGGCGTTAATAATACATCCATCAGCAATTATAGTTTTTTCTAATGTTGTTCCAGATATTTTTGATGGCGGCAACATTCTTGCCCTTGAATAGATAGGCCTCTTATCGAAAAGATTAAATTCCGGAATATCATCCGTCAATCCAATATTAGCATCAAAGAAAGAGTGAATATTACCAATATCTGTCCAATAACCCTCGAATTTGTAACTAAGGACTTTATATTCATCAATTGACTGGGGAATGATTTCCTTACCGAAGTCAGTTCTTGCATTATCCTCTAGTAATTTAAAAAGCAATTTTCTATTGAACAGGTAAATACCCATTGATGCAAGGTATTCTTTCCCCTTTTTTTTCAGTCCTTCGCCAACATCTGATTTCCAATCCGGGAGTAGCTCCTTTTTGGGTTTCTCAATAAAGGAGGTGATTAGGTTATTATCGTCAGCTTTTAAAATCCCAAATTCACTTGCATCTTTTGCATTTACAGGAATCGTTGCAATACTGATTTCAGCACCACTCATTTCATGATTTTTGACCATTTCACTAAAATCCATTTGATACAACTGATCTCCGGAAAGAATCAGAATATATTCACATTGATGCTGAGCTAAATGACCGAGACTCTGCCTGACTGCATCAGCAGTACCCTGAAACCATGTGCTATTGCCAGGTGTTTGTTCGGCTGCAAGAATATCTACAAAGGCTTCACTAAAAAAACTGAAATGGTAAGTATTTTTTATGTGCTTATTTAATGAAGCCGAGTTGAATTGAGTCAATACAAATATTCTTTCAATACCTGAATTAAGACAATTTGAAATGGGAATATCCACAAGACGATACTTTCCTGCGATTGGAACAGCTGGTTTTGAACGAGTATCAGTTAATGGATAAAGTCGTGATCCTTGTCCGCCACCCAAAACAACCGATAATACTTTAGAATTCATCTCAATCATTGCTTAAGCTTTTATAGAGGTTAATATATTCTTCCGCTGATTTGTCCCAGGAAAAATTTAGGAGCATCATTTTTTTTCGTATGGTAAGCATTTTTTCGGAATCTTTATACAACTCATAAGCTCTTCCGATTACCTTTTCAATAGTTTGTGTACTAAGTTTATCAAAGCAGAGTCCGTAACCGTCCTTATCTTTTAAATCGATTACAGTATCCTTTAAACCACCTGTATTATTAACTATTGGTATAGTTCCATATCGCATGGCATACAGCTGGTTTAAACCACATGGCTCAACTCTTGACGGCATAATCAGAAAATCAGCGCCGGCATAAATTCGATGTGAAAGCACTTCATTATAACCAATATAAACACCGTATTGTTTTTTATATTTTGCAGAGAGATCTTTTAATTCTTTTTCAGTTTTTGAATCACCTGAACCTAAAATAAGAAAATTTAATTTTCCTTTATAAGTATTTATACAAGATTCAATGGCTTTAGGAAGCAAATCCGCTCCTTTTTCCACCACTAGCCGTCCGATAAATACGATAAGTGGTTCTGTACTGCTCAAACCAAATTCTTTGCATAGTAGTTTTTTATTTTCTTTTTTGCCTTCCTCAACACTTTCTATCGAATAGGTTTTGAAGATCATCGGGTCTATCTCAGGATTCCAAACCAGTGAGTCTATCCCATTTATTATTCCAGATCCTTTAGCTTCTTCCATCTGAAACAATTTTTCAAGGCCATTCGAATTAATCGATAATTCTTTAAGGTAGCTTGGCGAAACCGTGGTAAATTTCCAACAGCACTTTACAGAAGCTGCCAGCGAATTAATACAGTTCCCCCAGTCTAGAAGTCCTGCTTTACTAAGGTCGAAAGCAGGCAGATATGAGATTTTATCCCAGCCAAACCAGCCCTGGTACTGCCCGTTATGAATTGTACAAACAGTTGGAATATGAGCTAATTTAGTATAAGAAGGGGCGTGAGAAACCAGAAAGGGGATTAGGCCGGTATGGTGATCGTGACAATGAATAACATCAGGTTTTGTATCCGATTTGTTTATCCAATCCAGGAATGCAAGTTGAAAACTGATAAATTGCTCTATTTCATCTGGGTAGCAATAAATTTCGGGCCGATCAAGCAAGCCGATTATTTGAATAAGATATAAATCAAAACCTAGTATTTTATTTCTTTCTCTGAGGATAGTGTATTCAAAAGCTTTTGAACCTAGTTTTGTTTTTGATTTGAATACAAGATCAAAAGTGTTTTCATGAACGAAATTGCGGTCATAATAAGGCAATACTACCGAGGCATTTATACCAGCTTCACAAAGGTATTTTGGTAGCGCACCAACCACATCCCCAAGTCCGCCCACTTTGGCAACCGGGTAGCATTCTGCGCTAAGGTGCATGACATTCATAAACGAATTTAATGTCTGAATTCAGATAATGTAAACTACAAAACTTAAGATAGTATCCTTGTGATGTTAATGTAATAAAATTAAGTCAATATTCAAATTCAGCACAATTTAGTGTTACTAATGAGCTTCTAGCCAGTTTCTTCCAACGCCAACCTCTACCATAATTGGAACCTCCATTTTAATCGCGTTTTTCATACGATCAATAATTATTTTTTTCATTATTTCGGTTTCATTGACTAATACATCAAACACTAATTCATCATGAACCTGCATAGTCATTTTCGAACCCAGTTTTTGATCTTTTATGTCCTTATGAATCCTGATCATAGCAATCTTGATCATGTCTGCTGCTGATCCCTGAATTGGTGCGTTGATCGCATTTCGCTCAGCGAAACCACGGACAGTCTGATTGGCCGAATTAATATCCCTCAAGTAGCGTCTTCTTCCCATAATTGTTTCCACGTACCCATTTTCCCTAGCAAAGTTCATGGTATCACTCATATATTTCTTAATATTAGGATACGTATTGAAGTAATTTTCAATAATTTCTGCTGCTTCTTTTCTTGGGATACCCAGATTTTGTGATAAACCGAAAGCCGACTGACCATAGATTATTCCAAAGTTAACGGCTTTGGCATTCCTTCTTTGAGTGGAATTTACTTCATCTAAGGAAATTCCATAAACTTTTGCAGCTGTAGCAGTATGAATATCCAGTCCGTTTACAAAAGCTTCCATCATGTTTTCATCTTTGCTGATTTCGGCAATAATTCTCAGTTCTATCTGGGAATAATCGGCTGATACTATAACATGTTCATTATCTCTCGGAATAAATGCCTTTCTAACCTCCCGGCCACGCTCAGTTCGGATTGGAATATTCTGAAGATTAGGATTATTTGAACTTAAACGACCGGTCGCTGCAACTGCCTGATTATAAGATGTATGTACCCGACCAGTTTTCGAATTGATCATTTGTGGTAAAGCATCAACATAAGTGGATTTCAATTTTTGCAGTTGTCTGAAATCAAGAATATCAGCTACAATATCACTTTTGTTTGCCAGCCTTAAGAGAACATCTTCACCGGTTTGATATTGACCTGTTTTAGTTTTTTTTGCCTGCGGATCCAGCTGCAGTTTATCAAAAAGAACCTCTCCAAGTTGTTTTGGTGAAGCGATATTGAATTTTACACCCGCCTTTTCGTAAATAGTTGATTCGAAAGCCCGGATATCAATTTCAAGTGTTTTAGAAAATTCTACTAATGCGTTCTGATCGATTTTTACGCCTTCATGTTCAATATCAGCAAGAACATAGATCAGTGGATTCTCAATTTCCTGAGCCAGTTTCCACGCATTTACAGATTTTAAAACGGGTTCGAATTCGGTCTTTAGTTGTAAGGTGATATCAGCATCTTCAGCTGCATACTCTTTTACCTTTTCCAGGTCAGCATCTCGCATATTGCCCTGATTTTTACCTTTATCACCTATGAGTGTGCTGATACTTACCGGACTATAATTTAAGTAATTTTCAGCCAAAAGATCCATGTTATGACGTGAATCGGGGTCTATCAGATAATGAGCGAGCATGGTATCGAATAGTTCACCCTGTATATTGACATCGTACCACTTAAGAACCAGGATATCATATTTTATATTCTGCCCGATCTTAGAAATCAAAGGGTTTTCTAAGAGCGATTTAAATTCAAATAAAATAGTTCTGCACTCACTTTGGTTGGCCGGAAGCGGAACATACCATGCTTCACCTTTCGCCACACTGAAAGAAAGTCCGACAAGCTCGCAATTATTTGCATCAAGCCCTGTAGTTTCAGTATCAAAACAGAACGAGCTATGCTCATTGAGTAAGCGAACGAGGCTAGCTCTTTTCTCAATGGTGTCTGCCAATTGATAGTTGTGTTCAGTATTACTTATATTTTTAAAACTCTGTGGTGTTTGTGAAGTATTTGTTTCTGCCCCAACGCCTGAACTAAGGGGTATTTGAACATCATTATTTCCAAAAAGATCCATTTGTCCGGATGATGGACTGGGTTTTGCATCTGCAATACTAAATTCATCACCAAAGATTCTTTTCCCCAGCGTACGAAATTCAAGCTCTGCGAAAAGAGGCTCAAGCAAGTCGCGATTAGGCTCGTCAACATGTAAAGCATCCACATCAAGATCAACCGGCGCATTCAGCATAATAGTTGCAAGTTTTTTTGAAATCAAACCCTGTTCAGCGAAGTTTTCTACATTCTCACGAAGTTTGCCTTTAAGTTCATGACTATTACTGATGATATTTTCGATTGAACCATATTGTTTGATCAATAATTTGGCAGTTTTTTCACCAATTCCCGGAATTCCAGGTATGTTGTCTACCGCATCACCCCATAAGCCCAAAATATCTATTACCTGTTCAACACGATCAATTTCCCATTTTTCAAGGATTTCTTTTACACCTTGAATTTCCATTCCATTTCCCATTCGGGCAGGTTTGTAGATGAAGATATTCTCGGAGACTAGTTGTCCGAAATCTTTATCAGGAGTCATGCAATAAACTGTAAAGCCTTCGAGCTCTGCTTTTTTAGCCAAGGTTCCTATCAGGTCATCGGCCTCGTAACCGTCTGAAAATATTACCGGAATATTAAACCCTTCTATTAGACGAACGATATATGGAATTGCTGTTGAAAGATCCTCAGGCATTGCCTGACGATTAGCCTTATACTCAGTAAAATCAATATGCCTTTCAGTAGGAGCAGCGGTATCAAAAACCACCGCCATATGCGTTGGGTTTTCTTTCTTAAGAACCTCCAGTAAGGTATTGGTGAATCCCATAATGGCCGATGTATTGAGACCTCCGGAAGTAAATCTCGGATTTTTACTTAATGCAAAATGAGCTCTATAAATCAGGGCAAATGCATCTAAGAGAAATAGTTTTTTCATTTTATTGATGATTTTCAGGAATATTACTTCTAAAATTTATTTAGCAATACAGCCTTCAATATGGTCGTTTACCATTCCTGTAGCCTGCATATGCGCATAACAGATTGTTGTTCCAAAGAATTTAAACCCTCTTTTTTTCATGTCAGAACTGATGCTGTCTGAAAGTTTAGTTCTTGGTGGTAAATCTCTGTTACTGCTTAGTTTATTTATAATTGGTTTTTTATTTGGTAAAAATCCCCAGATATAATTTGAAAAGGAACCGAATTCTTTTTGAATTCCTAAAAACAATCTGGCATTGCTTATTGCAGCATTAACTTTCAATCGGTTTCGAATGATTCCCTCATTCTGTAATAATCTTTCAACATCTTCCTGGCTAAATTTTGCAACTTTTTCAACATCAAAATTTTCGAATGCCTTCCTGTAATTTTCTCGTTTTCGCAGCACAGTAATCCAGCTGAGTCCTGCCTGCGCACTCTCAAGAATTAAAAATTCGAATAAAGTCTGATCATCATAAACAGGTTTGCCCCATTCTTCATCATGATATCTGACGTAAAGGGGGTCATTTCCACACCAAGAGCATCTTACAATAGGTTGATTTTGATTCAAGGTTAGGCTATTTAAATTGAATTATTTGCTTTCGTTAATTTAAAATATAACATTATTTAGGATAAACCATTATTGAGTTCTTCCCAATATTCAAGTGCTCTTCGGTAATGAGGTATAACAATAGATCCACCCACAAGATTTGCAATCATGAAGATCTCATTCATTTCAGAATTGCTAACCCCTTCATCAAAGCATTTACCCAGATGATATTTAATACAATCATCGCAGCGTAAAACCATTGAGGCTACAAGTCCGAGCATTTCTTTTGTTTTCACATTTAGTGCACCATCGGCATAGGTTGTAGTGTCTAGTGCCATAAAGCGTTTGATGTTAGTATCAGCAGTTTCCATGATGCGTTCATTCATCTTGGTTCTGTAGTTATTGAAATCATTGATCATTTTTCCCATGACGTAAATTTATTGCGATTATTTTATTAAAAAATGTCTCAGTTCTAAAGTTCTAAAGATGGATCCCAGAAAATGTTTTTGAAATCAAGAACTTTATCATCTACAACTTTTATGCCTTCATTTTCAAGCAATTGCTGCATCATGTCTGCTGATCCAAAGTGAAATTTACCGCTTAGTAATCCATTTCTATTCACTACCCTTTGAGCAGGTACTTTAGGATAGGCCGTATGGGAGGCATTCATCGCATAACCGACCATTCTTGAAGAGCCTCTGGTTCCCAGATAAGCAGCTATTGCACCATAAGAACTTACCCTCCCATTTGGTATTTGTCTGACAACCTGGTACACCTGTTCATAGAAACTAAGCTTGTCCATTTATTCAAAGCTAAACTTCAGGTAATTTATATTCTTATCTCTGGCAAGATACTTTTTCTCGTAGTAAGTCTGAATTGAAAGTATATTATTCACAAAGTCTGAATTATAAAGATCGTCGGTACTTATATGTTTAATAAGGCCTAATTCTTTTATTTGGGAATTAGTGAAGATATACAAAAGGTCGCTATCTGTTTTTAAGTGTACCGGACAACCTTTCTTAAGCACCTTTTTGTACATATCCAGAAAACGGCTGGAAGTCAGTCGCTTTTTCTCCCGGCTTATCTGTGGTTGTGGGTCTGGGAAAGTGATCCAAATCTCTGAAACTTCAGAGTCAGAGAAATAATCCAGCAAGTTTTCGATCTGAATCCTAAGGAAAGCTACATTTGAAATTTTTTCTTCTATTGCAGTTTTTGCACCCCTCCAGATGCGGTTTCCTTTATAATCAATACCTATAAAATTTATTTCCGGAAACAACCTAGCCAGGTTTACGGTGTATTCACCCTTTCCGCATCCCAATTCGAGGATCAGGGGATTATTGTTCTTAAAATGATGTTCGGCCCAGCGGCCTTTTAATACTTTTCCATCTTCAAGCTCTATGACATTGTCAAAAGCTGTAATTTCTGCAAAGCGACGAAGTTTATCCTTACCCATTTCTAATTTAAAATGACAGCAAAAATAGTTCTATCTTTGCATACTCTGTAATAATGGAAGCAACATCTAAAATATTTATTGCTGGTCATCGCGGGATGGTTGGTTCGGCTATTTTCAGAAAGCTCAATAAGGAGGGATATTTAAATCTATTAACCCGCACTTCTTCTGAACTTGATTTAAAAGACCAGCAGGCAGTGGCTGATTTTTTTGCAAAAGAAAAACCAGAATATGTATTTCTTGCCGCAGCCAAAGTTGGAGGAATAATCGCAAATGACACCTTCAGGGCTGATTTTTTATATGAGAATTTATCAATCCAAAACAATGTAATCCACCAATCCTATTTAAATGGAGTAAAAAAACTGATGTTTTTGGGTTCAAGTTGTATTTATCCAAAACATGCACCCCAGCCTCTTAAGGAAGAATACCTTTTAACTGGTTTACTTGAAAAGACCAATGAGCCTTACGCTATTGCGAAAATTGCTGGAATTAAGATGTGCGAAGCCTATCGTGCTCAGTATGGATGTAATTTTATATCTGTTATGCCAACAAATCTGTATGGCTTTAATGATAATTATCATCCACAAAATTCACATGTTTTGCCGGCACTGATAAGAAAGTTTCATGAAGCGAAATCAAGCGCTGCAGATCATGTCGTAATTTTAGGAACCGGCAGCCCAAGGCGTGAGTTTTTATTTTCAGACGACCTCGCCAATGCCTGTTATTTTCTAATGAAAAACTATAATGAAGCAGACATGATTAATGTAGGTACCGGTGAAGATCTAACCATTAAAGATCTTGCTTTATTAATTAAAAAAGTTATCGGGTTTGAGGGTGATTTGGTGTTTGATCTTTCCAGGCCTGACGGTACTCCAAGAAAGCTTTTAGATGTTTCTAAGTTGCACAGCAAAGGCTGGAAGCATGAGATTGAGTTGGAACAGGGTATAAAAATGGTTTATCATGATTTTATCATGAATCATGCATAATAAAACTTCCAAAAAAAGATTAGGAGGTGCATATGATAACCTGAGTTCGATTTTGGGATTGGCAAAAAATACGGATAGAATTGATCAGATAAGGCTTTAGAGCCTCAATCATTTGTTTTTGGAAATCAAGGCCTGAGTGTTACAGGTTGGTTCAGCCCTTTCCTACGGAGTATTTTCGGCATGAAATCCTGGTCGACATCAATTTATTAATAGCCGGAAGCTACCTCCTCCGGCAAGGTTTATTTTACGCGGAGCTGTTTTTCATCGGAACGGAAAGACCGGTAATTGAACCATCTGACATTTGGAATAATCCAGTGTGGCAGCTGTATCTTTTTTGCAACACGATATTCATGTTACATAAAAATTTTCAAGTAGCTAGTTTAGAAAAAGCGACTTTCGCGACCGAAGAATCACAGATCCTGCTTTCTGAAACATAAGAAAATCTTCAATCTAAGTAGAACTGCAAAATTTTATATCAAACTCAGGTTAATAGGTTTCACTATCTGGTGGGATACCATAATCTTCAAGTTCAGGGTCTTGTTTTTTCTTTCGTTTACTTGATTTTATCCAATCTGATAATTTATTGATTAAATCCGTCAAAACATCTTTATTTACTGTTTTGGCAGTACCTTGGGAAAGTAAGTCGACCAGTGATTTTAGAAGAAAGCCTGCTTTTGGAAATATAAATTTATTCAACACAATCGGTAAACCTATTCTGAATATGCTGCTTACCCAGTCCTGATTTAAACCTCCTGCTTCGTTTCTGCCAGACTTAAACATCGGACTCACCCAATCGTTAACTTTACCGAATAGCATAAGGGGTAAACGAAACTTTTCGGTAATTCTGTCGGTTTCTGCTTTTAATTCGTCTTCTATATTTGATTTTATAGTTCTTAATCGAAGAATTTCCGACCGCAAATCATCGCTATTTTGAATCTTTGTTTTCATGTTGGTCTTCGTTTCTATCTTTAAAAAATTTTTCAATCATTAAATTAATGATTCGTTTTTCTAGATAATTCTCTTTAATAGAATTCAATAGGATGGCTCCGAGTAAATAGATTCCGGCTACAATTAAAAAACCGCCGTAAGTATTATTTAGAACTTCTGATAAATAAAAGCCAAGGGCAAAGCTGCCAAATAAAAATGCAAGAGCTGTAAAAATTAATACCAGTCCGTTGGTAATTAAGCCGGCAAATAATTTTGATCCTTTGTCTACGGCACTGAGAACAGCTAACTCTGTCTGGATATGGATGTATTCTTTAACTTTATCAATGATATTTTTTGAATCAATTTCTGGCTCTTCCATTATCCATAAAGATTTTAAGAGTTTTTAACCTTATTTAACGTACGCTCAGTTTGTTCGGAAGCATTGCTAACATCTGCTTTTACCTGATTATAATCATTTTCCACTGAATGTATTGTTGACCGGATATTCTCAGCAACTTTCTCCTTGATTTCTGCGAGGTTTTCAATCTCTTCTGCTACTCGGTCTTTGATGCTATCGCCAAGATTTTTTAGCGAATCGTTCAATTTATCACGTGTTTCTGATCCTTTATCAGGAGCAAATAATATTCCTATTGCTACGCCTGCTGCCATTCCTGCCAGTAGCGCTACTAAAATTTTGGAGTTGTCGCTCATAGTTCTATTATTTAAAAAACGGTTTATAAGGATTAATATTATTTTTAAAATCTTAGATTATCAATATAGCTTATGTTTATGAATATATTATTAAACGTAAATAGTTATCAGGATGTTATAATAGTATTAAATGAATAGCAATACCGACTAAATTGCCTATTTCAGATTAAATTCTACATTTTCGTCTAGAGTAAAGGTTTATTGGGCATCTTTAGAGCCTTTATTTTTGTGAAATCTACCTATCTGAGTACATTCATAATTGGTTCATTTTTAACTTCCAAGCGTATATGCTCAGAATTATAGCTCTTAGAATTTCTTGTAACAGTTGTACTAAACGCAAATTTAATTCGAGTTATTACATTTTCATAAACAGCATTTCATAACTGGCAATTTTCGCTATTCATTGTAAAAATTCTCCGTTATTATTTTCCACTAAAAACGGCCTTACGCTTTTGAATGAAAGCGGCTACTCCTTCTTTAAAATCTTCCGAATCAAAGCAGTTTGAGAATTCGGCAATCTCTGTTTCATATCCGTTTACGCCCTCGTTAAATGCTGCATTTACTGCCCTGATTGCACATCCAACTGCAAACGGAGAACGTGTCATAATTTTCTTTAATATTTCCTCTGCTTTTTGAAGGAGTTGTTCAGGTTCTGCGATATGATTAATCAGTCCGATTCTGAATGCCTCTTCGGCATTGATCATGTCGGCAGAGAGTATCATTTCCATTGCTTTACCTTTTCCAACGAGGTGTGATAAGCGTTGCGTTCCGCCATATCCAGGGATTAAACCCAGACTTACTTCTGGCAGACCCATTTTGGCAGTAATTAGTGCAATACGAATATGGCACGCCATGGCCAACTCAAGTCCGCCGCCAAGTGCAAATCCATTCAATGCGGCAATTATCGGCTTTTCACTGTTTTCAATTACGTCAAATACTTTGCTTTGGCCCTCGCGTGCAAGTTCGCGACCTTCATCTGCTTTGAAATCTGAGAATTCAGAAATATCTGCACCAGCAACAAAGGCTTTCTCACCGGCACCTGTAATTATAATTCCTCCCACTTGCTCATCATGGCTTGTGCTTGTAATGATATCATGAAGTTCAGCTAAAGTAGCCTTATTCAATGCATTAAGTTTGTTTTCGCGATTGATAGTAATGTATAAAATTCGATCACGATTTTCTATGAGCAGGTTCGTATAGTTCATTATTTTTAGAAATTATGATTATGTGGATCAGTGCCCTAATGTTGAATAGATACGTTTGATCAGAAAGTTCTGTTTTCTCGCACCCAATCTCGAATATAAGCTACTATATCTCCAGTATGTGTACCAGGTTGAAAAAGTTTACCTATTCCGATATCATGTAATGTTTTCATATCATTTTCAGGAATTATTCCACCACCTGTTACAAGAACATCTGTCAAGCCTTTTTCTTTCATGAATTGCATGATTTTAGGAAAAACAGTCATGTGGGCACCAGATAAAATGGAAACTCCTATTGCATCTACATCTTCCTGGAGGGCGGTATTTACCACCATTTCTGGAGTTTGGCGCAACCCGGTATAAATAACTTCCATTCCTGCATCCCGCAATGTACTTGCAATGATCTTTGCTCCACGGTCATGTCCGTCGAGTCCAACTTTGGCCACTAGTACCCTGATTGGGCGATTTATTGATTCTGACATATTTATATAAAAGTAATAAGAAAATTGTATTGTGCCCCCATTTCTAAAATGGAACTATTTGAATTTATCAGGCATACGATTAAGCTATCCACGCAAATAAATTTTGTTATTTTTACAAACTCGAAATCTGTGTATGAGCGAAGAAAAATCGTTAAATTTTTTAGAAGAGATCATCGAAGATGATATCCGAAATGGTAAAAACAATGGCCGTGTGCTCACCCGTTTTCCTCCAGAACCAAACGGGTATTTACATATTGGTCATGCTAAATCAATCTGTCTGAATTTCGGCATCGCCGCAAAATATAATGGTAAAACTAATCTCAGGTTTGACGACACGAATCCTACTACCGAAGATGTTGAATATGTTGACAGTATAAAAAAAGATATTCAATGGTTAGGTTTTAATTGGGACAAGGAATTATATTCATCAGATTATTTCGAGCAATTATATGATTTTGCAGTACAATTAATTAAACAGGGTCTGGCTTATGTTGAAGATTCCACTGCTGAGGAAATTGCAGCTGCCAAAGGTAGTCCGACAGAACCCGGAACTCCAACCCCTTCACGGAGCCGTAGTATAGACGAGAATTTACTTCTTTTTGGAGAAATGAAGGAGGGCAAACACCCAGAAGGAGCTTTGGTTCTCAGGGCTAAAGTTGATCTTGCTTCACCCAATATGCATTTGAGAGATCCTTTGATGTACCGTATCAAACATGCACAGCATCACAGAACTGGTAATCAATGGTGTATTTACCCAATGTATGATTTTGCACACGGGCAGTCAGATTCTATTGAGGAAATTACTCATTCTATTTGTACCCTCGAGTTTGTTCCTCATCGTCCGCTTTATGAATGGTTTATTCAAAAATTAAGTATTTTTCCTTCTAAGCAATATGAATTTGCTCGTCTGAATATGAATTATACAGTGATGAGTAAAAGAAAATTACTTCAGCTTGTAAATGAAAAATATGTGAGCGGTTGGGATGATCCGAGAATGCCTACAATCAGTGGATTGCGCCGTCGTGGTTATACCCCACTTTCTATCCGGAATTTTAGTGAGCGAATTGGAATAGCAAGGCGTGAAAATTTAATCGATTTAAGTTTACTGGAGTTTTGTATCCGGGAGGATCTGAATAAAAGTGCATGGCGGAGAATGGTTGTACTTGATCCTTTAAAACTAATCATCAATAATTACCCGGCAGGTAAGACCGAATTAATGGAGGGTGAAAACAATCCAGAGCTTGAAGATGGGGATGGATTTCGTCAAATTCCATTTAGTTCTGAGTTGTGGATTGAGCGGGATGACTTTATGGAAGAACCTTCCAAAAAGTATTTCAGACTAGGTCCTGGCTTAATGGTCCGTTTAAAACATGCTTACATTATTCGCTGTGATAGTTTTTTAAAGGATGAGAGCGGGAATGTTACCGAAATTCACTGTACTTATATCCCTGAATCGAGAAGCGGCACGGATACCAGTGGAATTAATGTAAAAGGAACCATACATTGGGTTTGTGCTATAGCAGCTGAAACCGCAGAAATACGCTTATATGACCGATTATTCAAGGTTGAAGATCCTTCCAATGAGGCGGGTGATTTTAAAGAGTATATTAATCCGAATAGTTTAACGGTAATCAACAAGGCTTTTATTGAGCCTGATTTGATGAATGCTGAGTTAGAAAAAGGTTACCAGTTCATCCGTAAAGGATATTTTAGTCTAGATAGTGATTCAACACCGGGTAAGCCAATCTTCAATAGAACAGTTACACTAAAAGATGCCTGGGCAAAAGAATCTCAAAAATCCTAAAACTATAAGTATTTCTTATAAAGGTTAAAGAGAATTTGTTTTTCTTCTTCATTCAAAATACCGGTTAATTCTTTCTGCACAAAATGAAGTTGAAATGATTTAATGGCGTTCTCCGGATTTTTGATGTCGTAACCAATAATACGGAGTGCCTCAATCGGATTAAATGATTCAGGAACAGAATCTGTAATCACTTGATCAGGCCATAGGCCATAACCATTTTCTGCAAGTTTTTTCCAGGGGAAATTTATATTTGGATCTACTTTCCTGCCTGGTGCAATGTCTGAATGTCCTATGAAGTTTGCAGGAGGAATATTGTGTGTCTTTTTTAGTTTAGACAGAACAGTTAAAAGTCCCTCGATTTGCGATTCTGAAAATTGCTCAAAGCCATTATTATCAAGTTCTATTCCGATTGATGAAGAATTGATATCAGTCAGATTTCCCCATTTTGCTGCTCCACCATGCCATGCCCTTAAATAATCATTAAGCATTTGATAAATCACACCATCCTTTCCGATTACATAATGAGCGCTAACCTGAGTTTTAGCAGTAGTGAATGTTTTAAGAGTTTGTTCGGTAGAATTTTGCGCCGTATGGTGAATAATCACATAATTTGGTTTCCGGAGGCCAAAATTAGTAGTTCCTACAAAGTCTTGTCCTGTAGAATTTACTGGTATTGCCCGGATTGTTTTACTTAATTCCTTAGTTTGCTTTTTATAGACCTTGTTCGTTGGTCCGTACGGACCGGAAGAGCAGGAAACTGCAAGTAGAATTAGTCCGAGGGATATTAATTTTATCGATTTTTGTGACATTGAAATAATTGAATTAACAATTGGACAATTTACAAAATTATAATTCTTGAAAGTCTGTTTGTTTATTGCGGGTGAAATTCTTGTTGCAAAAAAGATAGAGCTGCCATTCGGGTTTGTTTAACATCACCTACGGTAATATTAAGGGAAGCCTGTCCCGATGAAGAACAGCTCCGGGTAAAATAAACCTTACCGAAGGAGGTTCTGGCCTTTGCCAGAATGACAATGCATTTCCCTGTGGTTGGTGTTATCAACGACTATTTGATAGATGGTTCTTGGTACGGTGACAACACCGACCAAAGGGGAATAAAGTACAATTTTTTGCCGGAAATACTCCGGAGGAAAGGGCTGAACTAAGCGATAAAACGGAGGTATTGGTTTCAAAAAATAAATAATACAAAACTAGAGCCCCAATAGATCAATTAAAAAGGTCTTTGATTAAATTAATAAACTATTAAAAAAGAGCTTATTATAATCTGCTATGAGAATTTAGCATGTTAGAAATTACAGCAATCCAATATCTTTTAAATCGTTATTTCAGGACGACGGATTTAGTTGATTTTGAACATGCATTAAAAATTCCCAATGCCCCGTTATTGAAGTTAGATTCCGGATTTGCAGGAGCTACCGGAGGCCCTCCGTTTCCACCTATTTGGCTAAGTGCAAAGAAATATTTGAATACGTTGCGATCTATGGATTGCATTTCAACTTCGACAATATCTCCGGGTTTAAGATCCTCATCACCATCATAAATAATAATATCTGAAACCGCGTTCCCATCATTAAACCTGTCTTCAAAAACAATATCTCCTTTTAATTTACCATTGATTTTTAAAATATTGCGGTATTGGTTTTGGACTTTTGGAGGATCATTATAATAGACCATGGGATAAATATTTGAATTTCCAAAGAATGATAATTTTTTGAATCCAACGGAATCTATATTTACAGGATAGGGCATAGTTGATTTTGCAGAATAAATTTTGCCTTCAGCAAGAACGTCCAGGGTATAGGTTATTCCTGGTGTACCTCTTAGTCGCGGACTTCTGTAAACCCCGTCACTTATTTCTGTAAATGAAACCGAAGTACCGGCAGAGGATTTTAATGTAACCTGGGCACCTTTAAATCCATTAAAACTTGTTGTTTGTTCAAATGGGATAGTTTTAGATATCCTCACCAAATGATTTTCATTTATATTACTGAATGTTGCCTCAATAACAATTATAGGCTTTTCATTTTTCAATTTTAGATCGATTACCTTCTCACAGGATAACAAAAGAATGGCTGCAGAAATTGAACAAATTAAAAACCGAAGATTTTGGATATACTTTTTCATGATTAAAATTTGAAATTCCAGGTAACTGATGGAATTATTCCGAATAAAGTAGTTTGTACAGCCTGGGTTCTGTTTGGATTATCAGGATCGTCTCTGAAATCAATCGAAAAGGCATTTTGTCGGTTGTACAAATTATATATGCCAAATGACCAGCTGGATTGTAATTTATTGCCTGGTTTACTTTCGAGAGTAGCAGCAAGATCAAGACGATGGTAATTGGGTAATCTACTAGAATTCCGTTCAGGGTAATAATAAACCGTTTTGTTATTTAGCTGGTATTTTCCGGCTGGATAAGTAACGGCATTTCCAGTATTAAATACAAAGGTAGATGATAGAGTCCAGCGTTTACTTGCTTTATAAATTCCAACGAGTGAAAGGTCATGTGTACGATCCTGCTTTGAATTAAACCATTGACCTAAATCAATTTCATTAAACTTACGTTCAGTTTTTGAAAGCGTATATCCAACCCAACCATTTAATTTGCCATATCGTTTTTTTAGAAAAAATTCAATACCATAAGCTCTTCCATCACCAAACAATAGATCAGCCTCAACATTCCTATTACCTCTAAGATCGGTACCGCTTCTATAGTCAATTTGATTTTGCATCTCCTTAAAATATAGCTCTGTAGAAAATTCATAATTATCATCATTGAAGTTTCTGAAGTATCCCAATGCAATTTGATCAGCAATTTCGGGTTTAACATTATTACTGTTCATGATGTACAAATCAGTTGGGGAGCCGGCTGTAGAATTCGACATCAGATGCAGATTCTGAGTATTGCGGGTATAAGATGATTTTAATGAAGAGATATCATTAAGCTGATAGCTTGCCGAAATTCGGGGTTCAAGATTAAAATATGATTTTACCAGTTGACCCGATGAATAATCCCTGGATGAAATTGTATTTCCGTCTACATCGAAAGTAGGAAAATTTCCGGGTCCAAAAAGATAAAATGAGCTTGCTCTTAAGCCATAAACCAGATTTAACTTATCGTTAAGTTCCCATTCATCTGAGATATAGGCTGCTATTTCACTTCCTTTACGTTTCTGAATGGTTACTTCATTTACACTTGAGGTGGCACTTGCTGTAATACTACCCGGAGCAATAGTATGGTGAATCAAATCTAGACCAAAGCGAATATTGTGGCTATTATTCAAGGCCAGTTGAAAGTCTTGTTTTAAATTCAAATCCCTGATGGAGGAATTAACTTTGAAGTTGTTCTCTTCTAAAAAATTCTGTATTACGTAATTATAATTGCTGTAAATCAGGGAGGTGTTTGAAAATAAGCGGTTACTGAATAAATGATTCCAACGCAACGTTGAAGTAGCATTCCCCCAGTCGAATCCAAAAGTTTCACTGAGACCTAGCTCATCACGGCCAAAATATCCAGAAAGATAAAGGGTATTTTTATCATCTATCTGATAGTTGACCTTAGCATTTAGATCATAAAAATAGAGGGTATTTTTATTGATAGCACTATCTTTTGAAAGGGCTAAAAAAGCATCAGCATAAGTTCGTCGGCCGCTAATCATGAATGAACTTTTGTCTTTAATTAAAGGGCCTTCAACTTTCAATCGGGAAGAAATAAGACCTATACCACCTTCGGCTGTGAACTCTTTTTTGTTTCCATCATTCATCCTAATATCTAGTACAGATGAAAGCCTTCCTCCGTATTGTGCAGGCATTCCACCTTTGAAAACGCTGACATCTTTAATAGCATCTGAATTGAATGTTGAAAAGAAACCCAAAAGGTGAGAAGCATTGTATACAGGGGCTTCATCAAGTAGTATAAGATTTTGATCTGTTGAACCTCCTCTAACATAAAATCCGCTATTACCTTCACCTGCAGATTTTATACCAGGAAGTAACTGCAGGGTTTTTAAGACATCGCGTTCTCCAAAAAGAACGGGAACATTTCTTATTTCACTAAGATTGATCTTAGCAACACCCATTTGTGCATTTACAACATTATCATTTCTTTTTTCAGAACTTATTACAACCTCTTCAAGAATATTCTCCGGCATCAAATTAAAGTCAAGCCGGATATCCGAATTGATACTGATTTTTCTATTTAAAGACCTATATCCAACATAGCTTACACTCAAGTTATATTCTCCTGGGTTTAATTTATAGGAATAAAAACCATAAGCATTGGTGCTGGTACCAGTTTGAGTTGTAGCTGTAAATTTCAGGGTTACTCCGATCAGGGTTTCACCTGAAAGGGAATCTTTTACAACTCCATTTATGGTGTAATTTTCCTGAGCTTTTGAATTGAAACAACAGAGTAAAAGTAGGATGCTTATCAGGGCTAAATTTTTGGTAAAGTGCATCAATCAAAATTAAATGATAAATAAAGTACTATTGTAGTACATACGATGATTTTGCAAATTTAATCAATTATTGTTCTAATTATCTGCCGATTGTAAGCAGAAAGTAAGATAAATTGAATTAGCTGTTTAAGCTTTTAAAAAGAAGACAAAAACTATACTTTGGTTACTAAAATCCAGTAGTCTTACGGTAATATTTATAGCGGAATTAACCTAAGTTAGAAATAACGAAAAGTTAAATAATAAGGTAATTAATGGTCAGACAATTCCGTTGAGCCAGGATCCAATTTATTTCTAAAATTAGATCAAAAAATTAGCGGCCACCTGCATTAGCCAGAATTTTTTCGTTTAATCGAATATATTCTACATTATTAATAGCCTTGGCAGCCTCGATCCCTGCTTTAGCAGTTTGAGCAGCCCCCGCCTTATCGCCCATTTTTAATTGGATGCGGGCTTTTTGATATTTATACCAGGGTGCTTTTTGGTCTGAAGCCTCTGCAAGACTGATCCATTCCAAAGCCTTGTTCAGATCTTTTCCATTTTCATAATAATAGACAGCAGCAGGATAATGCGGCTTTTTTTCACCTTTCATCGCCTCATCAATACTTGCCATCACCTTTGAATCAACATCTGTTGTCATATTTATAGAAACTTTGGTGCTGCCCCATAATAATTCAAGTTTTGCTGTTGAGGTCGTCACATCGCTAAAAGCGATAGTGAAAGTTTCCACTTTGTCTTTCAAAACGGCAGTTTTAGCTTTAAATCGCAAAACATCTTCCGACTGTTTGTAATTATATGAGCCCCATTGTTTAGTTTCTTTGTTCAGAATAATAGTCCACTCCTCTTTTCCTGGAATCGTGAATAAAGCATACTCCCCCGGTGCAACTGCGTTTCCTTCAAGAGTAACCGCATCTGTAAAGCTAATTACCGTGGCATCATTTGCTCCTGTACGCCAGACTTCACCGAAAGGTGCCAGATCACCAGAGATACTTCTCCCTTTGAGATTTGGGCGTGAATATTTTACACCTACTTTTCCAAGCCCAAATTCCTGAATAAGGCTTTGGGAGCTGCTCGATTGTGGCATAAGTAATTGAGCATCACTATTTAAAACAAATAGAGTGCTGAATAGTGCAGTGAAAAGAATGGATATTTTCTTCATAATTTTATTTTGGTCGTTTTTAAATAACTAAGATATTGTAATATTAAGAGTTAATGTGTAAAAATGTAAAATCAACTGCTGGAAATGATTCTTGAAAGCGTCAGTTTATTTTTTGATGAGTTCGTTAAAAGCATATTCTGTAAGCATTTCATGATTACCTTCAAAAATTGTAAGTCCTATATTCCCGGATTGCTTTTTAAGAAATACTTTTCTATCGGCGATACTACCCAAATCGCCCAACGCTTTTCTAAATTCCAGCAAGTATAGTTTTTCAGAATCACTTACAAAAAGTGTACTATCATTAACTAGCTTGTCTTTTAATATTTTATTATAAAAATTAATTGAATGCGTGATGGGTACACTGCCCTGAATTCCATCGTAAACACCGGCAAAAATTTGCAATTCTGTTGTGTTTAATTTTTCTACTGGAGTTTTCCAATAAATTGGAGATTTCTTGATCGCAATTTCAAGATTGAGGCTGTCTTTAGAGCTCGTGCAATCCAAAATATTCTCTGCATATTTTGTACCCATGATTTTACTTTGGGCATACCAGGCAGTCAGATCAGAAATTGGAACCCATGCAGAAAATCGTCTGATAGTATGTTTTGATTTCATGAAAGTTGCCAGCGTAGCATATCCACCACCGCTTGAACCAATAACATAGATTCTGGATAGGTCTACTTTAGAATTCTTGATTGCATAATCGATTGCATCATCGATATCTTGAATTGCAAGATCACTGCAACAGGCATCTTTCGTCCAGTTCACTCCCCTGAAATCAGGATGGATGTAATTAAGGTCTTTTGCTTTAGAAAGAGCAGCAAGTTCATCTTTCTGTTCGTAAGTGCCACTCCAGCTATGCAGACTCACCACTAATGGGCCCGGTATTGCAGATTTAGATTTAAAAAAATAGGCTTTTTGTTGAGAATTATCCAGAGTTGATTGTATATCAACAAGTTTAAAATCAGAATCCCACGTACTTTCACGGCTATCATCAAAGGGAGTAAAGTTATTTGTAAATGGTTTTTTCAGTACATTCCAAATCGTTTCATTCTGGCAGATGTAAATACCTGTAGCAAGCCCAAGGATTAAAATCAGGATGTAGGAAGCCGTTGTTTTCATTGGGAGTAAATTTTTTGCAAAGCTTGAACTTTTAAGACTGATAACATAGAACTAAAATTAATTCTTTTTTGGATATACCTGAGGTTGATAATGACATGTATTGTTTTACATGGAGTGTAATTAGGAAATTTACTCAAAGCGGGTTATAAACCCGCTTTGTCTATTATTCGACATGACCTGCGGAAACATTTCGAACAGCTAGTTTGGGTTTAACTAATAATTTTTTATCTTGAGATTGTTTCATTATTAACAACTAAACGAATGCGTATTGTTTGTTTCATAATACTGTTTATAGCTCAGGCAACTAGTTTGTTAGCTTTTCAAGACACTTCGCTGAAAAAATCCATTTCAGAAAGTAACATCCGCTTTATCAACTATCCTGATTTTCCTGAAGCCCATTCTACCTGGGGTTCAATTGGGTATAATCCTGCCAATAACAATGTTTATATCGGTGTCACTAATCATGCTGATAAGGTAGGTTTTTATGAATATGACCCCACCCGAAATCAAATGCAGTTAAATGGTTTCCTGAAAGATCTGGGATATCTGAGACCCTTCCAATGGCAGGGAAAAATGCATTCTAAAATTGTGGCCGGTCCCAAGGGTGAAATTTATTTCTCCACCGATGGGGGCGAGTCGAGACAGGAGTATTTGATGGACCATCCTCATGGTTATACCGGTGGTTTTTTTATGAAATGGAATCCATCAACAAAACAACTTACCAATTTAGGAATGGGGATGCAGTATGAAAGCATCAAGGATGTAGAAGTAGACCTTCAATCGGGTCTGGTATATGCCATCAGTTATCCACAGGCGCACTTTCTTGTGTTCGATCCCAAAAAAAACCTATTGCATGATGCTGGTCGGCTGGGCAGTGCACATGTACCACGTGTTTTGTTTACCGATTGGTGGGGCAATTGTTATTACGTAGACTGGAGGCAACGCCTGGTGAAATATGAGAAATCTACCGGCAAACTGGTTTTTGCAAAACAAAGTTTACCTGCCTTTCCTGGTACACCCGGTGCAAAGATTATAACAGGTATTACCGCTTATGCAAAAAATCCCGACAAAAAAGTGATCTACCTGGTGACCTATGGTGCTAAGCTGGTAGCATTTTATCCGGAGGAAACAGGGATTGGCAAGTGGGAAGATTTAGGCGGTGTATTCGAAACAAATCAGGGCGAAGACTGGAAACCATATGTTCCTAATTTAAATGTAGGATTAAATGGTAAACTCTATTATGTAATTGGTGGACATGGCAATTATGTGCGAAAAGATAAAACAGTGCTAATTGAATTCGATCCTGAACAGCGTAAGCCGAACATTCTTTTAGAATTTCCGATCGGCCGTTTAACAGAAGTAACAGGCTCTGATATTCGTGATAAGGATGGCACCATGTATTTTGCTGGACGTAAAAGACCAGATAGGTCCGAAAATGGCAGTGTTCCTTTTTTAATAAAATTTAACCCTGAAAAGGAGGTGAACTAATATGTACTATCGAATTATATATTCTCTTATTGCATTAATTTTCGTTCCTCTTATTGCGAGCGCTCAATTTACATTCTTTAATCCCAAAGGCAGTTTTGCAGTAGAATCTTCACTTGAAAATACAGATGAATTGCGGATGCCAATGTATCGAAATGCAATGAGCTCTCTTACTGTTTCTGGCGATTTTGTTTTAGGTGGTACAAGTGCACAAAAAGGGTTGACGCCGCTATTGTTCACCAGTTCTCTTTCGCAGCGCAAACTAACTGCGATTAAGCAATTAGACGATGTTGTAAAAGGTCAGTTGAGTATTATTACCGGGTTTACCGCAGCAAAATCAGGAAACCTTTTTTATGCCGGTACTATGCCTCAGGCAGGAACTGGGTTGGGGGGTCATATAATTGAATTACAGATAAGCCCTCAAGGCCAGATTTTGCTGAAAGATCTCGGAGAACCTGTAACCGGCCAGGGGATTTTTGCGATGACTTTTAATCCAGAAAAAAATGAATTTTACGGAGTTGTACATCCTTCGGGCAAATTCTTCACTTTTAATTTGAAAACAGGTAAGACCCTGATTTTCGATCAAACAGCCCCATCTGAAAAGGATCGAGAAACCTATCACTCATTTGCATTGGAGCCTGAGGACTATCTGGGTCGTGCATTGCTTATCGACCAGCGGGGCCGAATTTATGGAAGCAGATCAATCAATAAACTATTTTGCTTTGATCCGGCAAACCAATCGTTTTCAGTTTTGAAAGATGAACTGCCTTTTGTTTGGGGTCGGGAAGCAATGGGTCGTATTGATTCATGGGTCAAAATGTCTGATGGTACTATTTATGGCAGTAATGCGGCCGATGGTCAATTGTTTAGGCTTGATCCGGATAATCAAACCATTGTGAACCTGGGCAAACCCATTATGATGCCCCGTATTATGGCGATGACCCCCGGAAAAAATGGAATGCTGTATGGTGTGGCAGGGGCTTCTCCAGGTTATGCGCACCTTTTTAGTTATCATCCTCAAAAGGGCTTTCGAGATCTGGGTAATCCAGAGTTCAAAATGGTTACCCCCGGACTGGAACAGGGGATTAACTGGCGGGGATACCAGATTGCGTCGATGGCAACTTCCCCTAAAGGAAACTATATTATTATGGGTGAGAATGAAGCGTTGAGTCAGCTGATGGTTTTCCCTGCGGAAGATTTACCGTAATCTGCGCCTAACTTTTATAAAAACATAATAAAATCACCTCAAGCGCACCCTTTCGGGAGTATTATGGTATGTTTCTCATCCCACTTCCTTCATAGCTTCCTTAAAACTACCTGCAATTTCCTGTTCGGTCATTCTGTTCATGGAGATGTTCACTTTTAAATTAAAGCCAGTTGAATCAGGGGCAGATAGACGGATATTTCGTTTGGCAAGCGCATCCGAAAAACGTTTCATATCGATGCTTTTAAGAGCAAGGTGCACGATATGTGAACCATTAGTGTATTTATTAATTTTACAGCGCTCATCTTTCTGGATCTCTGAAAACAAATACTCTGCTTTTTGCCAAGCGCTTTTATATTCCTCAATCCATGAATCTACATAATGAAGTGCAACTGCGGCAAAAGGCCAAACTGCCGGAATTCCGGCACCAAACATTCTGCGTTCATGGAATAAGTCGTGGGTAAATTCTTTTGAACCCGCCAGAACTGCTCCGCTTGCTGCATTGAAGCATTTGCAAATGGAGGTAAATGAGGTATCGAACATTGCACCGTATGTTGCGGGATCAATTCCGGTATGGGCTGCTTGTACAAATAGCCTTGCTCCGTCTAAATGGGTTTTAATATCGTTGGATTTAGCATAATTTGTAATGGCTTTCATGTTTTCGAAGGCAAACAAGGTATCCTGTTGCCTGCGCACCGGACTTTCGATAGAAATTACCCCAACTTTTAAGGAAACTCTTCCTTTTGCTGTTTTACTCACTACTTCTTCGATCTCTGATAGGGTCATTTCGGTGGTATTGAGTCCGAGTGGAATGAGGTTCAATGCACTTAAAGTCTGACAGCCGTCGCCAGTATCCTGATAAATATGGCTTTGTTCCTGTAAGATTACTCTGCGGTTATTCCCGGCCAATCGTCGTAGTGCCATATGGTTGGCCAGAGTTCCTGTTGGCATGAAAACTGATGATTCTTTACCCATCAGTTTCGCAAATCTGTTTTCAAGTTCTTCTACCACGCCGCCATTTGAATAAAAGTCGGTTTTGATTTTTCCCTCGTCAGCTAGTTTCATTAATAGCTCACCATATTCCTTCGGACTTAAAGGCACGCCGTCATTTATAAAATCTACAGTTTTGCCTGAAATCGCTTTTGTTTTTTGCGGGATTTCTCCACCATATACATCAGATTGTACGGCTGTTGCGGCAATGATACTGCCTAGTTTTACAAAATCTCTTCTATGCATCGGATTGTATTTATGGTTTTGTTAATACTAAATATCTGATTTTTTGACGAGCAAGTGAAAATAATTAATAGTCATTATCTCTGATTTAAACATCAAGACAAACAAGGAGTATCATATCTAATTTAACGTGAACTCGACATAATATTTAAAAAACCTCATAACTGCCTGCCGGCAGGGTAACATAGCATTTTATAAATCTAACACAAATTTTAGACACAGATAGCCTTGAAGCTTCGCTTCAATCTATGTGATTTACAATCTATGTTTCCTTTAAAGTATACTATAAGTAAATCTATGTGGATAGATATTAAGCCTTAGTTTTTTATATATCGAAATCACATTAAATTATGCAAATAAGCCCACATCCCCTTCGCTTTTAGCTTTCTGCTTTAAGCTTTTCGCTTTTAGCTTTTAGCTTTTAGCTTTCTCACACTTCCTGCCAATAGGAATCCCCCACCGAACCCCAAAACTTCGCCTTTGGTTCCAGATTAAGATAAGGATAGGTAACCTTTGAAAGAAAAAGCCCCTGAGGATGTGCAGGCAGTATTTTTGAGGGAATATGTTTGGAGATTAGATGGCTTTCAAATTCATTAACACTTAGGTTTCCATCTCCTATTTCAATTAGTTTACGAGCTATAATTCTGATCATTCTGCCTAGAAAGCGATTGGAAGAAATCCTGAATCGAATTCTATCTCCGTCACTATTTACGTACAGACTGGCAGCAGAAACATGACAGATGGTACTTTCATTCTTATCAGGTGATTTGCAAAATGCACGGTAATCTTCATATTTCGGAAGCAGTGCCACTGCTTTTTTCATTTCCTCAAGATTGAAACTTTTTCGAAGGTATAGCGAACTGCTTTCGCTTAGAAATGGATCTTTGTAGGTATGGATAAAAAAGTCATAAACCCTTTGAATAGCATCAAAACGTGCATGGGCTTGAGTTTCCATCGGTATAATATCAAATAGCGCTATGTCATCCGGAAGGATGCGGTTGAGCCTGAAAAACAAATCGAAGTTCCAGCTTTTTTCAATGTGCATGTGGAAAAAGTATTGGCTGGCATGAACACCTGCATCAGTACGGCCGCAACCGTGAATTGTAATGGGTTGTTTAAAGATGCGGCTTAGGCTATTCTCCAGAACTTCTTGAATACTCAACTTATCTGGCTGTCTTTGCCAGCCGAAATAATTGGTTCCCTTATAAGCGATGTGTACAAAATATCTCACATGTGGATCTTTATTCTGCTAAGCTAATAAATGGATTTTAATAGACGATAAACACATATTGTTTAAATTATTAGTAATTTTGTATTTCACGCATTTCAGTAAAATCTTTGACAATTTATTTACGGATAATCAAGTAAACATGAAGACTATTGTAATAATTGGTGGAATAATACTTGCTGGCGCTACTGTCATTGCTGTGATGATGGATAAGCGAAACGATACAGCCAAACCGGAAATTTCAACTCAGGGAACCCCTGCATTGCCTGCTCAGGCTGGTGGAGAAAATCTAAGCCTTAATCCTGCTCATGGTCAACCTGGGCATCGATGTGATCTTGCAGTTGGTGCTCCGCTGGTAAATTCGGATGGTACCCCGGTTCCTGCTGCCAATCCTCAGAATATTCAATCTGCACCCGTAAGTACAGCACCTGCACCAGCCGGTTTAAAGGTTAATCCTGCTCATGGTCAGCCTGGGCACAGGTGTGATATTCAGGTGGGGGCACCGTTGTAGTGCGGTTCAAGCATTATCCATATAGTTATTTTGCGAATTTCGAATCAACAACTTGAATTTAGCTATCCTCTTTTTTGAGGCTGATTGTCGCTTTTTAACTTTAAGAATAGATATTTGCATTAAGCAATTCTTTCAATGAGTAAACAGGTCATTGAGCAGCCGCAAAGCTTAGCTCTAAAAGGTAAAAATAGTATTTCCGGAAAGACCGTTTATCCGATTCTGATTGCAATCAGTATTTCCCATTTATTGAACGATGCTTTACAGTCAATAATACCTGCAATATATCCGGTAGTAAAAGAATCTTTTAGCCTGACCTTTGCACAGGTGGGTTTAATTACCTTAACCTTTCAACTATCAGCTTCTCTGCTTCAACCATTTGTTGGTTTATATACTGATCGTAAACCTCAACCATATTCTCTGGCAATAGGGATGGGATTCACTCTCGTCGGACTAATATTTTTATCCCGAGCACCTAGTTTTAATATACTTATTCTTTCAGTTGCAATGGTAGGAATAGGGTCATCTATCTTTCATCCCGAGGCTTCCAGGTTGGCACATTTGGCCTCTGGTGGTCGGCGGGGAATGGCCCAATCTATTTTTCAGCTGGGAGGTAATTTTGGAAGTTCTATTGGTCCGTTACTTGCCGCTTTAATTATTGTTCCATACGGACAATCAAATATTATTTGGTTTTCTGCTCTTGCATTACTCGCTATTATTCTATTAATCAACATTGGCGGATGGTATAAACGTAAGATCAGAATAAAAGCAAAGCGACCGGGAATTGAACTCGCTCATACCCAATTATTGCCAAAAAATACCATATTTTTTTCTGTCCTTATTCTTCTGGTCCTTATTTTTTCAAAATATATTTACCTCACCAGTATGACTACATACTACACCTTTTATGTGATCCATAAATTTGGTGTATCTGTTCAGGACTCTCAAGTATATCTCTTTGTATTCCTTTTCTCAATTGCTGCAGGGACGATCATTGGCGGACCATTAGGCGATAAATTTGGCAGAAAGTATGTGATATGGGGCTCAATTCTTGGTGTAGCACCATTTTCACTTTTATTGCCTCATGCAAATCTGATGTGGACTGTAATACTTACAATCCCAATCGGAGTGATTCTTGCCTCAGCCTTTTCTGCAATTTTGGTTTATGCACACGAACTTTTTCCCGGAAAAGTTGGAATGGTTTCCGGACTATTTTTTGGATTTGCTTTCGGGATGGCAGGAGTTGGATCAGCAGTTTTGGGAGGAATAGCCGATCAAACCAGCATTGAATATGTGTATGAAATTTGTGCTTTTTTGCCTTTAATTGGATTGATTACCGTGTTTTTGCCCAACATTAAAGCGCAGGATTAAGATATCAATTCAAGGCAGAAATCAGTTTGATTTGAGGTAATCTTCTTATGATGATAAATTTTCAAATAAAATTTGAAGGCCTTAAATGTAATTAAGGCTGATACGATTTCTCAGATTGTACTACACGACTTGGTTGACGACGCTGAAAGAGTAGAAAATAATAATAGACATTTTCCCTGGAAAATTAGAGTTATTCCTCGAATCCAATGATATAGATACTTTTCAAAGTTGTGATAACCTGACCATCGTTCCATGGGGCAATTTTATTATTTGTTAGGATAAATCTGATGTCAGAATTATTGGAATTACTCCATGAGGAAAGACATATTTGATTACCAAAATATTTGATACCGTCAATCTGAGTTTGCAGGACCGGTATTCTCAACCTCAGGCAAAACTTAGTTTGTAAATATTCATCAGTCACCTAGATTAACACTTGCCATAACCAGTCGGTGGAATAGTTGAAGAAATTTATTAAAACAAAAAAGCTCCTGCAATATCTGCAGGAGCTTTTTTATCAAATTTATTCAGCATTATTTTCCTTTTATCCATACAGAAATATCATTGATCAGGTCTGCACTAACGTTTGCGGGTATCCGGTACTGCGCACCAGTCCCTTTTTCTTTTTGAGTTGATAAGAGGTGATTAATATCCGGATAAAGTTTAAAAGAGGCATTTTTGTTTGATGCCAATGTGGTTCGCCAGATATTAAAATCCTGTACAGAAACTTGAAAATCATTACCTCCCTGAAGTATCAGTATCCTATTTTTAATTTTTTTCGAAGTGGCCAACTGATCATGATTATTCAAATCAATCCAGTATGTAGCCGGCGCCCCAAGTATTACTGAGTCAGGTGCAATATCACCCAGTTTTAAAAGTCTTGTCTTATCAATCTCAATGGATGACTCTATAAATTGCTTTTTCCCTGCCGTACTTGTATCTCCGGAGGATTTGTAGATGAAAGTGTTTTGTTCCGAAATTAGATCTGATAATTTTCTTGCCGGAGCTGCGGCCAGGATAATCCCATTTAAAGATGGAGCAAGGGTTGCAATTCTTGGGGCGAGCATTCCTCCCAAGCTATGCCCTAAAAGATAAATTTGACTCTTATTTACACCGGGTAATGTGTTTGCCAAGTTAATTGCACTCAGTGCGTCATCAATTACTTCCTGTTTAACTGTAAAAGCTTTGTTAAATAATCTTGGATAAACCATACTGCGTTTTACATAGCGTATGCTTCCAATGCCTTTAGCCGCTAAGCCTGCCGCAAGATCTTTAAAAGGTTTATTTGGACCAACAGTTTCATCCATATCAGAAGGGCCGGAACCATGGATCATAATTACCACCGGGAAACTGCTTACATTTTTCGGACTCGTAAATACACCGGCCATTTGGCCTTCTTCAAATTTTATATTGATTTCTGTCTCTTTGTATAAAGTGGTATCTGCGTATGCAGGAGCAGCATATTCAGCCTCTGCTGCAACAGGGGTAACAAAAAACCCTAAAAGTTTTTCAGACTTATTAAACACAAAAGTGAATGTCTGAGTTCCTTTAGAGAATCCGCAAGTTAGAATTACCTGAAAATAATCGCCTTTTATAGAGTTTTTGGCACCATCTACAGATTGGTAGGCCCCCATACTGTTTCCCAGTCTGAGCCAGAAAAGTTTTAACTCGTCCGGAGTGATCTGGCCTTTTACACTTTCATCAAAAAAGCCATGCGCTTCTTCAAAATTACCCTTATCCATGGAGTCGAAAAACGAATCAGCACGGTTAATCAGATTGACAATGCCTTGGGCAAAAGTAACCTGACTTATAAATAACAAAATAAACAGGATCTTAAATGATTTCATCAGTTTAATAAATTTCTATTTCAGGGTCGAAAGATAATAAAAATAAGGCTGAAAGGGCATAGAATAAAATTCATGAGGGTTTGGATTGGTGGGTAAATTGACGACCTGAATGGCTCGTTACCATGATTTATGGTATAGTTTAAGAATTATTTCTGTGGCATAATCACTATTTTTTCTCTTGGAAAGTTTCTTTTGTGATTTTTTAAAATAAAGTCCCCGCTTTTCATTCACCACAGGCCTTAATCACAGGCTGCTATCCACTGCAATCGGGTTTAAATATTGAGCTAGCCCATTTATCAAAATTTCAAGCTTGTTTAAAAATCAGAAAATAGTCTATTGTCTCGATCTAATTAAACATATTATTGTTCAATTCCTTATCAATGGTAATATATCCGGGGTATTTAATCAGTTTATTCCCAACTCTGATACTTGGACGAATTTTTATGCTGATCAGACTGCTTTTTGCGCTTTCTGTTCCCCTTAGGTATGAAAAGATCTCTTGCCTTGTATTTTTGTCTGATAAAATAGAATAAATATTTGTCCTGATCATTATTGGTACAACAGTGGTTTCATCAGGGTTCACATTGATCCGCCTCTCCGTAGTCCCATTGACTAATTCCTGACCTTTAAATAAAATAATATAGTCGAACTGATTTATTTCAATAGCCTTTGATCCAGGATTGTTTATTCCAATATTTAACCTCGCGCTAAGTGGGATATCTTTTCTTATAAGTCCGATGGCGAGTTCAGGGATACTTCCGAGGTCAAAAGTCCTTGTTTTAATTTGCCTGGAAATATCTCTACCTGCAAAATAAACACTATCAGCAGATTTTAGATCATATCGACATTGTTCCAGAAGACTTATTTTTCTGGATACTCCACAGCCGGAAGAGATGAATACAATAAAACTAATGAACAGTATTTTTTTCATATTGAACTAACGATTAAACATTGTTGTTATGTACTTTTTTTGACAAATAAAATTGAACAATACCTATTTCGTTTAATAAAATAAAGGATCATAATACCCGCCCGGAAGCAGCTTTTATTTCCAAACGAACGGGTGAATGTTTTAATAACATATCCTAAGTTCGATATTAGGAACGGAAGAACGTAACATTTTAATTCTTCTCATAATGCTCTAGGTTCGTATTATTTGATTTTTGAAACCAATACCTGCGTTTTATAGCTTAGTTCAGTCCTTTCCTACGGAGTATTTCCGGCAAGAAATCCCCCTTTGGTCGGTGTTCTCACCGTACCAAGAACCATCTATCAAATGGTTGGTGAAAACACCAACCAAAGGGAAATATTACCCGCTCATGGCCGCATGGCCTAGTCCTTTTCCTGCAGCCCGCCCGGATGAACCCGTTCGGACGGGCCCGCCCGGATGAACCCGTTCGGACGGGCAGAAAAGTACCATGCCGAGGAGGAACGACGAGACCATGAGTACCTGAAAAAACAATAAACAAAAACGAATAAATGCCGCCGCTGCGCCTGATGCTTTGAGGGTTTCTGCTTAGGCATAGAAAATCGTTGCCGCACCAGCCAAGGCGGAGGAAAGCTTATTAAAGGGGGCTGCTAGCGTGGCGTCTAAAAAAAATCGGAGTAATTAGCAGGATCCTAGGCATATCGCCTTGCAATGACATTCATTTACTTTTTTGCGGCATTGGACAGGGCGGTAAATTTAACTTTGTCATAGCACTGACTTTGATAGCCCTGTACGCAGCCGTTGATGGATGAACATTCCTATACCTCTAACGTTAATCTTAGTAATCTTTGAATCTTGATAAGGAGAAATTAATTCTAAATGAAGCAGTATTTTCCAAAGCGTGGGGAGGACAAAACGGCGGGCCGGGTGTATGGCCTGTAGTAGTGGAAGCTTCGTTTTGTATTGATTTTTTGGTTACTTTTTCATCAAGGAAAAAGTAACTAGGCCTCCGCGGCTATGAGCGGTTTTAAATTTTAAGGAATTTAATTATGGCAGGATAAGACTTAAAAAAACAAATTAATAACAATTTTGATTAAATATAAAATGTTATAAATCATTATTTAAGACACTACATAGTGTCATTGGGTGTGTGCGTGCCAGAAAATTTTACAAGCACACGTGACACGCTAGAAACGGGCAGTCCTGTAATAGACCATAGCCCATATTAAATAAACCTGGGTGGCAGCTCTATCTTTTTTGCAATAAGAATCTCATGATAAAATTAAATTTCCCGTAAAAAAATAGGGCAGAACACGGGGCTGGTATAAGCGAAGAGAAACAGACCCTGCTTTCTAAAAGGAGAGAAAAACTTCAGTCTAAACGTAGTCCAGCAAGATTTTATATCGAACTCAAGTTAATTTGCGCAGTTGAAAAGTAAATGCATCTTATTAGATTAACAAATACTTTTTATTAATTAAGTATTTTTGAAATCCTTTTCTTATTGACATGATTTATTATAAAGCTAAATTTTCTTGAATCTATAATAGTTAAACGAAAAGAGAATAATGTACTCATTACCATATATCCTACCATGATAAAAAAACTGAGCCTTACTCTTGTATTTTTTTTAATAACTGCCATGACCATCGAGTTATCGGCGCAAAATAAACCTGATATTTTTTAAGCAATCACACATTTACGATGGAAAATAATTTGATTGGTATAGTCAGTTTTAATGGATCGATAGCTAATTCAAACTAAAGGGTTCCAATGCCGCGAGCGCTAGAAAATAATGGGATAAAAACACTCAAACAGCTTTCTCAATATCGTGAACAGGAGGTTTTAAAATTTCTTGGTATTGGACCCCCGCTTCATTGCCCAAATTAAAGGGGGCTCTCAGGTCTGAAAACTTATCTTTAAAGCCCTGAATTTCGAAAAAAATTATCAGCTATAATCTCAATATCATATTTCATTATTATCTTTCGAGGTTAAATAGAATTAGGAAATGATTTTCACATTCAAATTTTCAAACACGTTGTATAAAACTCTTGCTATAATTTTCTGTATTGGATTTTCAAAAATACTTTACGGACAGTCGGTTATTCAGCCAGGCCTGAATGATCTCTCATTCTTTAAAAAATCTTCTAAAACTTGGCAGATTGTTGGTAGTGTTCAGGCAGATCTTAATAAAGCGAACACACTTTACTTCACAAAGGGATCCGGAGTTCTGCTTAATCTGCCAGATAAAAAGCAGAAAGGTGAAGATTTGTATAGTATTGCAGATCACGGTGATCTAGATCTGGAGATTGAATATCTGATGGCTACAGAGTCAAACTCAGGAATTTACCTTCAGGGTCGGTATGAAATTCAGCTGCTTGACTCCTGGGGTGCTACCGCCATCAGATCTGGAAGTAATGGCGGAATTTATGAGCGCTGGAACGAATCTAAACCCAATGGTCAGAAAGGGTACATGGGATATGCACCAAGGCAAAATGCAAGTCGTGCCCCTGGTTTATGGCAGAAGCTCAAGATTTCATTTCAGGCTCCGCGCTTTGATTCAAATGGGAAAAAGACAGCTAATGCAGTAATGCTGAAAGTGGAGCTTAATGGGGTACTTATTCATGATAATGTAGAATTATCCGGACCAACCCGGGGAGCGATGGCTGAAAGCGAGGTTGCAGCAGGTCCTTTGCGTATTCAGGGCGACCATGGTGCTGTGGCATTTCGTAACATGAAGATTAGCAGATTTGATGGTGGAAGGCCGGCTGAGGCAGTTGCGACAAATGTAAATACAGTCAACCCGATTCATATTGAGCCTACCGAGAATTATATCTTAAGAAGTTTTATGGATATGCCGGGATCTCCAAGAGTAGTTCATGCGGTATCTGTTGGAAGTCCTGGGAAAGTTCATTATACCTACGACATGGATAATGCAGCAATTATACAGGTATGGCGAGGTGGATTTCTGAATGCAACTCCAATGTGGCATGATCGCGGTGATGGATCCTCAAGGCCATTGGGAATGGTACAGCGATTTGGGAAACCGGTACAGACACTATCAAGGCTTACAAACGATCAGACAGCCTGGAGTACTGACACTTCCGGAACAGGATATCGCCCTAAAGGCTATGTGCTCGATGCAGAGGGAAGACCAACATTTAACTATTTAATTTACGGAATTACTGTTAATGATGCTGTTAAATTATTGGAAAAGGGACAGGGAATCAACAGGCAGATTAGTCTTTCAGAAAGCCCTTCAAGTATGTATTTCCGGCTGGCCGAGGCAGCAAGTATTATTGAAGTATCCCAGGGTCTTTATCTCGTGGATGATCAATCGTATTTCCTACGCCTTGAAAATACGAACGGTGCAAAGGCCATTATACGAGATCAAAATGGCCGAAAGGAATTAATCATACCGGCAGCTCAAAGTCTTAGCTATTCAATTTTATTCTGATCCAAATATGATACACCTAAAAAAAATATATCACTCTATTCTTCTCATAGCCATTATTGCTAATAGTATTTCTGCCAATGGGCAGGAAACTCCAAAGGAAGAAGATTTTTTTAAGATAATGAAGGTTGCCACACCAGAAGGAAATATCCTTGAGGTTGGCGGACTTGTAAGTATGCCAAATGGGGATCTTGCTGTTTCAACCCGACGTGGAGATATTTTCATTGTTGAGAATCCAACAAGTAGCAGACCATATTTCAGAAAGTTTGCATCAGGAATGCATGAGGTTTTGGGCTTGGCCTATAAGGATGGTGCTTTGTATTGTGCACAGCGCGGTGAGCTGACTAAATTAGTTGATACCAATATGGATGGCAAGGCCGATGTCTATGAAACCGTCTACTCCTGGCCCTTATCAGGTCATTATCATGAATATAGTTTCGGACCAAAGATTGCTCCCGATGGATCATTTTTCGTAACCGGAAATGTTGCTTTTGGAAGCGAGGAATGGTGGCGAGGTGAAAGCCGTGTGCCATGGAGAGGATGGGCAATGCGTATTACTGAAGATGGAAAAATGCAGCCATGGGCAACTGGAATGCGTTCTCCGGCCGGACTTGGTTTTTTAGATAATGAACTTTTTTATACTGATAATCAGGGTGACTGGATGGGCTCAGGTGCATTATGGAATATGGAGAAAGGTGATTTTATGGGACATCCTGCAGGTTTAGCCTGGACCGGCCGTCCTGAATCTCCTGTTAAATTGACCGAAGCACAATTTAATTCAAAGATAGATCCTCGTAAAACTAAAAATGATAAGGGACGTTATATCAAGCCCGAAAACATTGTCAATGAGAATTTCAAAACGCTTTTTGATATGAAGTCGGAATTTCCTGAACTACGCTTGCCTGCGGTATGGCTTCCTTATGGAATTCTGGGAATTTCAACCTCCGAGCCAATCACTATTCCAAAGGGTCACTTCGGACCATTTGAAGGACAAATTTTAGTTGGTGATCAGGGTATGAGCATGTTGTCGAGGGTATTTATGGAAAAAGTTAACGGAGAATATCAGGGCGCATCTTTTGTATTCAGAACAGGTTTCAGATCAGGGGTAATGCGGATGTCATGGGCAAGGGATGGTTCTCTGTTTATAGGTGAAACTAACAGGGGCTGGGGTTCTGCAGGTGAAGCAAATGAGGGTCTGGAAAGACTGGTTTGGAATAATAAAATGCCTTTTGAAATGAAAGCGGTTAGAGCAATGCCTGATGGATTTGAAATTGAATTTACACAGCCGGTTGATCCCAAATCAGCAGAAGATCTGGCTTCCTACTCGGTTGAAAGTTATATTTACAAATACCAGCCCGTTTATGGAAGTCCGCCAGTAAATACCCAAAACCTCAAAATTAAAGGTGTAAAACTCTCTGCTGATGGATTGAAAGCAAGAATTGTCGTAGATAATCTTCGTAGATATTATGTTCACACGATAAAGCTTGATGGAATCCGCGAGCGGGATAATTTTTATTCTCTAGTTCATCCTACAGCTTATTATACCTTGAATAATATTCCGGAAGGGTCCAAATTAGCACTTTCTGAATTGAGCACTAAAAATTCATCTTTGATACCTGAAAAGCCACAGCAAAGTACTGGTTCGACTCAAAATGTGACAGCTTCTAATGCAGTGACAGCTGCTAAGCCAGCCCAATCCGAGAAGGTGCCAACATTCAATGATGTCAAAGCAATGATGGCATCCTATACTTGTTTATCATGCCATAATCCGGATAGAAAATTGGTTGGACCTTCGTTCAAAGATATTGCCAAGCGTAAGTACAGCCCCGAAAAGATTTTGCAGCTCATTCATAATCCGCAGCCTGAGAATTGGCCTGAATACCCAACTCCAATGCCCCCAATGCCCCAGGTTAAAAAAGAAGATGGTTTGAAAATAGCTGCCTACATCAATTCGCTAAGATAATTTTTAAATTTTTTAAAAATTCATCTTGCCTTCATCTTAACGGTCAATCTTTGAGTATAATTTATCATTTAGTAAAAATTGAAAACAATGAAAACGTATACTCTATTTTTAATCGTATTTCTATTTTGTACCACAGCGTATTCTCAAACCGGAAGAGGAATGAGGCGAGGCGGACAAGCGGGATCAGGAAGAACTACCGGAACCCAAACAATAGGTGCGGAGGGTCAAAGAACAGGGCAAAGGCCTTCAGAAGGATCGGGAACCAGAGCACGCAAACAAGGAGGTGATTGTAATCCTGGGTCTAAGGGTAGAGGCATAGCTGCCAGAGGCACAACAGGGGATAGAACAAGAACTGGAAATGGAACCAGAATCAGCCAGCCAAGCATCCGAACAAATACTGGAGTTCGGAGCTTTTAAGGCTTCTATCATATATATTGTCTTTATATTGAATGATCGTTTGTCTCTTATGAGGCAAACTTTCGTTATTTTTATACGAAATGAAATTAATAGCTGTTTATCGTACTATTTATCTGTTTGCCATCTGTAGCATGCTTCCGGCTATGCTATATGCCGTGGAGATCGAAATTAATGGTAGACCAGTCAGAATAAACACTCTTGAGAATATTCCTGTTATTTTCCAGGATTCTATTCCGATAAGGAGGGGAGGCGATAAAAAGGAACAGGATCGTCCTGCTGATGATAACAGACCAGGTGGAAACAGACCAGGTGATAATAAGCCAGGTGGAAACAGACCGGGTGATAATAAACCGGAGGACATTAGGCGGATACAGGAAATTAAAGCTGAAAATCAACGTGTTCGTCAGAAATCAGGGATAAAGCAAGTTCCACGTTCAATGCCCAAATTAAAGCCAAAGGCAGTTACAAACCGCGTCCCAATCAGAAGACCTCCAATGAGGATACCGAAGAAAGGAATTGGAGGTATTCATTTTTAAGGCTTCCATATTTTAAGTATGAAAAGAGGGCTTATTTTGTTTTTTAGCACTTTGCTTTTTGCAGTAAATACGTTTGCCCAGCGTGATACAACACAGCAAGACAGCAAGCAGACGACTTTTACACTTGCAGGTATTTATGGAAATAATGCTAACTATTACGGACAAACGGCAGAACAAAAACTGCCATTCATACTTACTAACGCCTCCCTGCGATTAAAAAATGGCTTTTACTTTTCAGCAGGCACTTATAAATTAATTAACGCGGGTGGTCCCTTCATTTCAGTGCTTGATTTTTCTGCCGGATTTGAAGCTGATCTATCCAAAAATTTGAATGCAGCCTTTGGATATAGTCGTTCTGTTTTTGCTCAAAACTCCCCACTGCTAGGTGCTGCAAACGAAAATACCTTAAGTGCTACTTTGGCCTACGATCTGGATATATTTAAAACCAGTCTGAATACTTATTATGCTTTTGGTACACAGCGAGATTTATTTATGTCATTCAGCACGTCGAAAGCTTTAAATCTAGGAAGTCTGTTCAGTAAAAATGATTTTATTTCTTTTGAACCGGGGTTAGAGCTGGTGGCAGGCACACTGCACTATCTGGAAGAATATATTGTTAGGCGCGACAGACCTCTTAATCTATTGCCAAATAACTCCAGGTTCATAAACCGCGAACAAAATTATCTAATAACAAGGGATGTTAGCAGCTTTGATATGATCTCGTATAACATGAATATTTTGTTGGGTTATAACCGAAGCAATTATCTGATCGAGACCGGCTGGCAGGTTTCAGTTTTAGGGAATAATGTTACGGAGTCTAAGCAAAGAGCACGGTCATTTTTTAATTTAAGTTTATATTACCAATTCTGATTTGAAAGTATTACTGATCGAAGACGAAAAAACGCTTGCTTACGAAGTTGAAGCGTTTCTTAAAAAGGCATTTTATATCTGCGATCTTGCACATAATGCACGCAAGGGACTGGAAATGCTTGGAGTTAACCCTTATGACTTTGTTTTACTGGATCTTGGCTTGCCAGACCTCGACGGGTTAAAGGTTTTACAGGAAGCAAAAAAGCTAAATCCTGATGCTGCATATATTATTCTTACTGCAAGGGGAAACATCGAAGATCGTATCGTTGGACTAGATCTGGGTGCCGATGATTATCTGCCTAAACCCTTTTCCCTGCTTGAATTGCAATCCAGAATGCAGGCAATATCCCGCAGAAAATTTAATTTAAATACACATGAGCTCGATCTGGGTGAGTTTAAGCTCGATCTTCAAAAGCGGATAGTCAGTCATTCAGGAAAAGAAATTGAACTGACCCGAAAGGAATTTGATTTGTTAAGTTATCTGCTCCTTCATAAAAATAGGGTGCTAACAAGGATGCAATTAAGTGAACATATATGGGGTACTTTTGCAGATGATGATTACGATTCTAATTATATTGATGTACATATTAAGAATATCCGAAAAAAACTGAGTGCTTTCGGACCAGTAGAATGGCTTGAAACAGTTAGGGGTGTGGGTTATAAAATCAGGAAATAGTGAATTTAATAAGCAAGCTTACCCTTTTCATTACGCTTTCAAAGCTTGCTATCGTATTGCTTTTCATCCTGACCCTGCCCTATCTGATCGGTGGCATTGCCAGAACTTACACTGATTATTACCTCAGGCAGCAGCAGGAAAAGGTTCTTGATGTGGTGTCTAAAAATGGCGTTGAATCCTACCTTCAGGGTGAGGAAAGCTACGGTAGTTATACCATGCTGAAAGAAGAGTATATCTCTCTGGAACCCGTTGCGAAAGGATTTAGCATCGATACAATTTATACCGACGAACGGATCATAGAGCAGGATACTCTGAATTACAGAGTCTTGACCCATTCTTTTCCTGCCGATAGCGGCACTTATCTGATGGAAGTCGGGAAAACCATCGATACCATCGATCAGTATAACCGGCCTTTGCAGCGAATTGCAACTTATGTATTATTGGCTTTGATTTTGATCACTCTGGTTGTGGATCTGTTTTATACACGCTACCTCCTTCGTCCATTGGGTAAGATCATCAATACTAAAATTAAGAATAGGAAATTCCCATTTAATGAGAATTCCGTCCCAGTTCAAACCACTACTACTGATTTTCAGTCTCTGGACACGTCACTTATCAGTCTTATGGAGCAAATTCATGAAGCATTTGAAAAGGAAAGAGAATTTACTGCTAATGCATCTCATGAATTAATGACTCCAATAGGCATACTTCAAAATAAGATAGAAAACCTGATGGTTGAGCCGGAAGTAACAGAACTGGTTCAATTACGCCTGATTGGTATGCAAACTACCCTTAACCGGCTCAAACGAATTGTTCATTCTTTATTGCTGATTTCAAGAATTGAAAATGAACAGTTCAGCAAAAAGGAATTTGTAAGGGTAGCCGAGTTATTCGATGATGTTTTGGATGAGATCAATCACAGATTGAGCGAAAGGGAAATTAGTCTGGAGACAAATCTTTCAAAAAATTTGGAACTGGTTAATGTTAACCGTGATCTTTTGTTCCAGTTGCTTTACAACTTGATGAACAATGCCATTAGATATAATAAGGCGAATGGTAGTATCCGAATCTGGGATCAGGTAAATCCCGATGGATCGTATGAAGTTGGTATCAGCGATACCGGTATAGGCATTCCGGAAGACGAACTTGCAACCATATTTAACCGTTTTAAGAAGGCAAATCAATCGGAAGAATCGGCAGGTTATGGACTGGGACTATCGATTGTAAAAAGTATTGCCGACTATCACAAGATCACTATTGGGATCATTTCTGAAGTTTCTGTGGGAACAACGTTTACGATTCTATTTCCAGCGGAACTGGTTGATATAGGAGAATAAGTAATTGAGGCACAATAACTATCGGACCAATAGTTGTTGGTTGTATAGTTGGAAGGTTGAATAACAAGGTTAAAATTTTTCAGAAATAATTTTTGAAAGCAAAACCTGTGTTTTATAGCCTGGTGCAGCCCTTTCCTACAGGGTAGTTCCGGCAAGAAATCTTGCTCTATTTTTATATTATGTATAGCCGGAAGCTACCTCCTCCGGCAAGGTTTATTTAACTTGGAGCTGTTTTTCATAGAGACTGACAGTCAGTTAGAAGGGCCATTTCCTAATTAATGCTGATTTGGAGGCTAGAATTATATTGTAAAACAAATGAAAGCTTATTGTAAATAGTACCATTGATCCTATTTAAACGTAATTGCATTAATTCTCAATTCCCATTTTCCAATTCCCAGCTATTATATGCGAAAATGATTTTTTTCAAAGAATTGTAACCAATCCTGTTTTTTTTCGTCTTATATACAGATTGTTTAATAGATAGAGCCTTGAGCATTCAAATTTGAATGAACATGCTTTAAACAAAAATGTTGATTGGTTTACATGGCTCCGAGGGATCGGAGCCATTTGTTTTTACAAAAGATCTTTTAATATCACCCAAACATTCTCAGCAAGTATTTTATGACCTTCGGGTGTGGGATGAATGCCATCACTTTGATTCAGTTCTGGAACGCCGCCAACCTTTTCGAGCAGGAATGCTACCAATGCCATATTGTTTTTCTTAGCGAGATCCGGAAAAATGACCCTGAATTCTGAGGCGTATTTGCTGCCCATATTTGGTGGCACTTCCATTCCAGTCATCACTAGTTTTGCATCCGGATACTTTGCCTTAACCTGATCAATGATACTCTGTAGATTCTTGCGGGTTTCAGTAAGGGGAATTCCTCTTAAGCCATCATTTGCACCCAGCTCAAGTATAAACACATCGACTTTTTGTTTAAGTAACCAATTGATACGCTCTTTTCCCGCGGCAGTTGTTTCACCGCTTAATCCGGCATTGATCACTTCATAAGGCAGATTTAATGAATCAATTTTATTTCCGATAAGTGCTGGAAAGGCTTCATCAGGTTCCACACCGAGTCCGGCAGTAAGACTATTTCCGAATACAAGAATACTTTTTTTTGCGTCCACACTTGACACCTTCAGGCTATCAGTAGAGGCAGTATCTGCTTTTTTATTTTCTTCGTTTCCGCAAGCACTTAGAAGGGCGAAAATGAACAGAATACCATATAGTTTGATTTTGAGCATAATCTTTGAAATTGGGAAACCGAAAATACAGATTTAGGATGATTTAGACCCGATAACTATCGGGTCGCCATGCTGGATGTGACTGACGAAATCGACTTTCTTTATGCCCAGGTGATTTCGCAAGTCGGGAAATTCAGACTTACGAATTTACATAGGCGTCATGCAATATAAATTCGTAAGTCACTATCCGACTAGCTTTAAACTTTTGGCTTTTAGCTTTCACCTTTTAGCTTTTAGCTTTCTGCTTTTAGCTTTTAGCTTTTAGCTTTCTGCTACAAATCAGCGGACTTATTTAATTCTTTTTTTCTAAACATTCTTGAACGGTCAAAATAGGTATCCAGAAGTTCAATATCGAATTCTTTAACCATCTGCAGGGCACTAATGGATTTATCTTCACTAGTAATCATTATTGAGCCCACTTTTCCGGGATCATGAATGCTCACTGAATCCCCATATTTCGCCTTTAGCTTCTTAAGTTTATCCCAGTTATAATCCAGATGTGCCAGTTCATAATCCAAGTTAATGGTGGCGAGGGTATAATTGAAGTAATTGGTGCTAGTTGCGATAATCTCTCCCAGGGGATTAAGAACTTCAGATGGCAATTGTACAACTCCAATGGCACTTACAAAATAAGATCGGCAGGAATAAGCCCATATGCCTTGCATCAAACCGCCATGGTAAACTGAGGAAAAGAGTATGATATCAGGCTGTTGTTGTATATATTTCTCACGCAATTCATCATAATTCAAATCAAAACAAATAGCCATTCCAACCGTTCCGAAATCACATTGAAAAATTTGGCTTTGATCACCCGGGACAACTCCCTGCTCCATTTCAGGAATAGTTGGAAAGTTCTTATGATAAGTCCCTGCTATTTTTCCGGCCCTGTCCAGTAAAATCAGGGAGTTGCGAAGACCTTTATCAGCAATATGTAATGATCCGTATGCGATATAGCAATTATTCTCCCTGGCTATTTTGGCAAAAAAGTCTGAAAGTTTGTTTTTCTTTGCTTCGACATAAATTTTTTGCTCTGAAGTACTCAAGCCGTTCGGCACATCACAAATTTCGGGCAATACAATCAAATCCAGTTTAGACTTAAGCACCTGATTGAGCTGGCCCTGCCAAAAACTAATCATCTGTTCCACTAAAGCCTCCGGCGACTGATTTTTATTGATGTTAGGGGAAGCCCCAATCGTTGCGATTCTTACTGGTTTAGATGCCTGCGCCATTGGTATCAAAAATATAAACAGCAGGAGGCTGACGATGGTGAACTTTGAATGGTTTTTCATGAGATTGGTTTTCATAGTAAATTTGTTTTGCCCTATTTACAAATCCAGTTTTTCAAATTAATGCAGGAATAATTCAGGATTTGTAATACAATATACGCCTTTAGGTGGAGAATGGAAATTGAAAATGGCTTGTTAATTTGTTTTTCTCCAGCTTGGTCCTACATTGTAATATTTTGGATTGTGCATGGATGCGTTTACGAACAACGCTAAAATTTTTTAAAAAAACGCCCATCTAAAATCATATCTCCATAATTGTAAATTATATGTTTGTAACATCCTCCAGCCCTTATCATCTCATAAAATGAGAAGATTTTTACAAAGAAGGTCTGTCTATGACTTTCACTTTGTGTATTTTGTGAGGATTGATAAAATCATTAATAAATAATCAAACAACTTGGACATTATACTGAATATTCAGAATTTGAGTAAAACTTATCAAAGCGGTGGCCGCACGCTTACCGTTTTGGATGATATTAGTTTTGCAATAGAGGCGGGCTCGACTATGTCGATCGTCGGACCTTCGGGAAGTGGTAAAACAACGCTCCTTGGTTTATGTGCAGGACTCGACCGCTCGACTTCGGGTATCGTGGAGCTGAATCATATTCGCTTGGATAATCTTAACGAGGATCAGCGGGCTCAGGTTAGGAATCAGTATGTAGGTTTTATTTTTCAGAATTTCCAGCTATTGCCAACTTTGACAGCTCTGGAAAATGTAATGGTTCCGCTGGAGCTTAGAGGAGAGAAAAATATCCGTCCGCGGGCATTGGAATTGCTTGATAAAGTGGGCCTGGCTGATCGCGGGCATCATTACCCAACGCAGTTATCCGGGGGAGAACAGCAGCGGGTTTCATTAGCAAGGGCTTTTTCAAATTCTCCAAAGATCTTATTTGCCGATGAACCAACAGGGAATTTGGATGCGGAAACGAGCGAAAAGGTCGTAAAATTAATCTTTGATCTGAACAAAGAGGCTGGAACAACCCTGGTTTTGGTTACGCATGATCTTGAAATGGCTTCCAAAACACAAAGAATCATTCGTATCAAAGGTGGCTCTCTGGTTTCGGATGTGGAGACTAAGATTGAAAACCCTGAAAGGCCGGATCATGTCGGAGCTTAATGACCCTGTAACAGAGGAGCATAATGCGTCCCTTAATTTCAAATGGCTCCTGCTTATGGCCTGGCGGGATAGCAGGCGTAACCGCTCGCGCTTATTTCTGTTCATTTCTTCGATCATCCTTGGAATTGCCGCATTGGTTGCCATCTATTCTTTTGAATACAACCTCCGGAATGATATTGACTCCCAGGCAAAGAGTCTGCTGGGCGCTGATCTGATCATTGAGACCAATAAAACCGTCAAGGAAGAATCCCTTCCAATGCTCCAATCCCTGGGGACTGAGCGTTCAGAAGAGCGGACTTTCGCTTCCATGATCTATTTCCAGAAAAATGGGGGCACCCGCTTGGTTAATGTCAGGGCTTTATCTGGAGATTTTCCATATTACGGAGATATAGAAACTACACCAAAAACTGCCAGTCGCAGTTTCAGACTCGGCAAGCAGGCATTGGTTGATAAAACGCTGATGCTTCAGTATGATGCTAAACCGGGTGATTCCATTAAAGTAGGTGAGGTTATTTTTGAGATTGCGGGGGTTTTGAACAAAGCTCCGGGACAGACGGGTTTTACTGCTGCAGTAGCGCCAATTGTTTTTATTCCGCTTTCTTATCTCCAAGAAACCGGACTTTCACAAAAAGGAAGCCGCATCACCTATAATTTTTATTACAAGTTTTCTCCCGAAACTAATGTAAATAAACTGGCCAAGCGCCTTGAGCCGCAGCTCGAAAAAGCAGAGCTGGATTATGAAACGATTGAATCCCGGAAGGAAAATACAGGTCGTTCTTTTGAAGATTTGACCGAATTTCTCGCTCTTGTGGGTTTTATTGCGCTATTATTGGGCTGTATCGGTGTGGCCAGTGCCATTCATATTTACATCCGTGAAAAGATCAATACCATTGCTGTTCTTCGTTGCCTGGGTGCCAGCTCAAGACAGGCATTTCTAATCTATCTAATACAGATTGTAGGTATTGGTCTAATTGGCTCCCTGATTGGTACTATTTTGGGAACTCTCATCCAGCAGTTTTTGCCGGTGGTTCTGAAAGACTTTTTACCGGTTGAAATCACGGTAGCAATTTCTTGGATGGCTGTCGGACAAGGTCTTTTACTCGGTTTGATCATTTCGATATTATTTGCCCTTCTGCCATTGGTTTCGGTCAGGAATATATCGCCTTTAAATACGCTCAGACTTTCGTTGGAGGAAACTTCCCTGTTTAAGGATCCAGTAAAATGGCTGGTGTATTTTATTATTGTACTCTTCATTTTTGGATTTACCTACCTGCAGATGGGGTCATTAAAGAAGACAGCTTTCTTCACTTCGGGCGTTCTTGCCGGATTTATTGCCCTTGCCGCTCTAGCATATGCGATGATGTGGCTTGCGCGACGTTATTTTCCTTCTTCCTGGTCTTATTTATGGCGACAGGGATTTGCAAATCTGTTCAGGCCCAATAATCAGACATTGATTCTAGTAGTTTCAATCGGTCTGGGGACTACCTTTATCTGTACACTTTTCTTTGTTCAGGATATTCTGATCAGTCGGGTTACCCGTTCTTCCAGCAAGAATCAACCGAATATGGTGCTCTTTGATATTCAGAGTAATCAGAAGCAGGCGGTGTCTGATTTGACAAAAAGTTTGAACTTACCTGTTTTGCAGGAAGTTCCGATTGTGAATATGCGGATGACCGAGATCAATGGTCGTAATGCAGCGAGTTATAAAAAGGATAGTGTGGCCCGGGGTGCAATGCGCGCACTCGAGCGGGAATACCGGGTTACTTACCGCGATAGCCTGAGTGATTCGGAAGAACTGATCGACGGAAAATGGATTGGCAAAGCTGAACCGGGTAAGCCGATTTATGTTTCCCTGGAGGATGGCTATGCAAAACGAATCGGAGTAAAAATTGGAGACGAGCTGACCTTTAATGTGCAGGGAGTTCCCTTAAAGGCACTGGTTGGAAGCACTCGAAAGGTAGACTGGAATCGGATACAGACAAATTTTATTCTGATTTTTCCAACAGGTGTTCTGGAGGATGCGCCACAGTTTCATGTGCTGCTTACTCAGGTACCTTCCAATGAATTGTCGGCGAAATATCAGCAGGCGGTTGTGAAAACTTTCCCTAATATTTCAATGATTGATCTCGGACTGGTATTGAGTGTATTGGATGAGATTTTCGATAAAATGGGATTTGTGATCCGTTTTATGGCTGCTTTCAGTATTATAACGGGTTTGATCGTTCTGATTGCCTCGGTGCTGATCAGTAAATACCAGCGGATCAGGGAGAGTGTTTTATTACGGACGATGGGCGCCAGTCGCAAGCAGATTCTAGCAATTACTGCACTAGAATATTTTTTCCTGGGTGCTTTGGCTGCCGGAGCAGGTATTGTTTTGTCGCTGATAGCAAGCTGGGGTTTGGCAAGATTCGTTTTTGAAATGACTTTTTCTCCGGAGCTGCTTCCGGTATTGATTCTATTTATGCTGATTACTTCATTAACAGTATTGGTGGGATTATTTAACAGCAGAGGGGTGTTGAACAGACCACCGCTGGAGGTATTGAGGAGCGAGGTTTAATTTAATTAAAGTTGACACTGGAGAATTAAAAAGTCCGTCATTTAGAAGGCGGCAACCTTCTTCAATACATTTTAAACGCTCGTATCAAGGAAGGTAGAAACCTATGAGTATGGGGCAAAGAACGGTAATAAAATCGATCTAAATTTGGTAAATTTTATTCCTCCGTAAAAGCAATAATCGCTTTTCCAATCCTTTGAATAGTCTCCTCTTTTCCAAGAAGCACTGCAATATCAAAAACTCCCGGACCGAATTTGCCTCCAACCAGCATTACCCTGAATGGCAACATCAGCTCTCCCGGTTTAAGGTCCTTTTCTTCTGCCAAAGTTTTAAAAACAGTTTCTAAATTTAAAGCCTCCCACTCTTTTCTTCCTTCCCAGGTTTTAATCAGCTCCTTGAAATATTCGGTTTTGGCATCGCTCCATTTAGGCTTAACCGCATTCAGGTCATAAACTGCAGGTTGCTCAAAGAAGAATGAGGCCTGATCCCAAAAATCCTGAAGAAAGGTCATGCGCTCTTTGACAGTTTCAAGAACTTTATCGAAATACTCATTATCCTGAACATGGATGTCCTTTGCTTTCAGTATTTCCAGTACCTGGTTCTTGATACCTGATACTTGATTCTTTTTAATATACTCATGATTAAACCACTTCGCTTTCTCAAAATCAAATTTTGCGCCGGCTTTACTTACCCGTTCAATACTGAATTTCTCAATCAGTTCTTCCATACTGAAGATCTCCTGCTCGGTTCCATCATTCCAGCCCAAAAGAGCCAGCATATTCACAAATGCTTCGGGCAGGTATCCCATTTCACGGAATCCTCTCGTAATTTCTTCGCTTTTCGGGTCTTTCCAGTTCATTGCATAGACCGGGAAACCAAGTCGGTCGCCATCACGCTTACTTAATTTACCATTTCCATCAGGTTTGAGGATCAATGGAAGATGTACCCAATGCGGCATATCTGCTTTCCATCCCAGATATTCCCAAAGTAGAATATGAACCGGTGCTGAAGGGAGCCATTCTTCGCCACGAAAGGCATGGCTTATTTTCATCAGATAATCATCCACAACTACCGCAAGGTGATAAGTAGGCATACCGTCAGCCTTTAAAAGTACTTTATCATCTACAAGATTGGTATCAAAGCTGACATCCCCGCGAATCATATCGTAAAAATGAACCGTATCGTCTACCGGTACCTTGATTCGGATAACATTAGGTACTCCTTGATCCAAAAGCGCCTTTGTTTCTTCCTGAGACAGGTTTAATGAGTTTCTTAAGCCATCACGGTTTTCATGGCCATAACGAAAGTTTGGAAATTTTTGTCGTTGCTCATCCAGTTCAGCCGGTGTATCAAATGCATAATAGGCATAACCATCATGTACCAGCTGTTCTGCATATTTCCGGTAGTTGTCTTTCCGCTCACTCTGACGATATGGAGCATATGGTCCACCATTTTGAGGGCCTTCATCGGGATTTAATCCGCACCAGGCTAGACAATCCAGTATGTATTGTTCTGCCCCCTCTACGTATCGGCTTTGATCGGTATCTTCTATTCTAAGTATAAAATCCCCGCCATGTTTACGGGCAAAAAGGTAATTAAATAATACAGTTCTTACTCCCCCAAGATGTAATCCTCCTGTAGGGCTGGGTGCAAATCGTACTCTAACTTTTTTAGTGATATCAGGCATGGGGCAAAGATAGGGAATAGTTGAGAATTGAGAGTTGACAGTTGACAATTGACAGTTGACAATTGACAATTGACAATTGAGAGTTATCGGGTTGACAATGGATTTTCAATTAACCACTACATTCCTAACAACCAACCAACCAACAACTAACCAACTAAATTCCTACCTTTCAATTTCCTTTTGTAATTTGCTTACCGATATGAACCAATACGAATGGAAACGCCGCTGGAAGTTTATTTTACTTGCTTTTGCAGTGGTTATTGCCGGCGCCTCACTGTGGTATACCGATTATCTGGTCAGGAATATATCAATAGCAGAGCGTACCAGGGCCGAGTTATGGGCTAAAAGCACCCGTAATATTGTAGCCATGCCCGACGTGAATGATGAGTATATCACTTTCATTTATAGTATGAGAGACAGTTTGACGGTGCCTGCAATTGTGGTTGATTCAGCAGAGAATATTGTCATGTGGCGCGGACTTGATAATACTAAAACAAATTTTGAGCTGGATTCGGATACGACCAAGAAATATGATCCGAAATATTTCAGGAGGGAGTTAAAGGAGATGAAATCCCAGCATCCCCAACCGATCGTGCTTGACCTCAATACCATGGGTAACCAGCGATGGTATGTTTACTATAAAGACTCCGTGCTTTTAACTCAACTCCGAGCATTTCCTTATATCCAATTATCGGTGATCGCTATATTTTTACTCATTGCCTATGCGGTTTTCAGCTCTGCAAAAAGATTGGAACAGGATCAGGTTTGGGTCGGACTTGCCAAAGAAACTGCCCATCAGCTGGGCACACCGATTTCTTCATTAATGGCCTGGACAGAATTGCTGAAATCAAGGTTTAACGTACCGGATGATCCGCTGATTCTTGAAATGGAAAATGATGTTAAACGCCTCGAAATGGTGGCCGACAGGTTTTCGAAGATTGGATCCAAACCCATTTTACACAATCATGTGGTTTATGAAGTGGTTGAAGAGTTTGTCAATTATTTCAGAGTTAGGGTGAGTGATAAGATTGAATTTATTCTGAGTGGGGATAAGCAGGTTGAAGCCCTGATCAACGTTCCTTTATTCGACTGGGTAATAGAGAATATCCTAAAAAATGCTGTAAATGCCATTGAAGGAGCCGGCAGCATTAAAGTTGAGATCAGAGAAAACCTGGTCAAGGAGCAGGTATTTATTGATATTTCTGATACTGGTGGAGGTATACCACGACTAAAATTTGAAGCGGTCTTTCAACCCGGCTACACCACCCGAAAACGTGGCTGGGGCCTGGGTCTCTCACTCACCAAACGGATTGTCGAAAATTATCACCAGGGAAGTGTATTTGTCAAAGAATCTGAAATAGGTAAAGGCACAACCTTCCGGATTGTTTTAAATAGTAATATGACTTATGTACCGACCACAAGCTGATGAATTCCCTGTTTTTTACAAGGGATATATTGATACTGTAAAGGATGATGTACTGGCTGAGCTGGACCATCAGATCGAATCTTTCACCACTTTATTGAATGAAATACCTTCAGAAAAATCCGGTTTTGCCTATGCTGAAGGGAAATGGACAATAGTAGAACTTCTTGGCCATATTTTGGATACAGAAAGAATCATGGCCTACAGAGCCTTGCGGATTGCCCGAAATGACTCAACTCCTTTGCCTGGTTTTGATGAAAATGACTATGTAGCCAATGCCCATTTTGCCGACAGAAGCCTCAGCAGCATGGCAGAAGAGTTTGAACATCTAAGAAAAGCCAATCTTTTTCTGATCAAAAGTTTTAATGAAACTGAGCTGGCACGTGTTGGAATTTCAAATGATAAACCAATTTCAGTAAAAGCACTTGTATTTATTATTGCAGGTCATTTAAATCATCACATCAGGATTCTCAAAGAAAGATATTTATGATCTGGTCGAGGGATTATACTGTAGAAGAGCTTAATGGCAGACCTAAAGGCCATATTGGAGATCTGATTGGAATTGAATTTACTGAAATTACAAACGATTCTATCTCTGCCCGTATGCCCGTCAATGAAAAAACGCATCAGCCTTATGGAATTCTCCACGGTGGGGCTTCTGTGGTTTTGGCCGAGTCGCTGGGAAGCGTGGCTTCAAACATGATCATTGATTCGAATAAGTATATCGGCGTGGGACTGGAAGTTAATGCCAATCATTTGAGGCCGGTTAAATCAGGCTTCGTAACCGGAATTTGTAAGCCGATCCATATTGGAGGTAAAACCCATGTCTGGGATATCAGGCTGTATGATGACAGGGGGAAAATGAATTGTGTGAGCAGGCTGACAGTGGCGATAATACCTAAAACATAAAAAATGGAGGCCGCTTTAAAGCCTCCATTTTCTGTTTCTTAAGCATTGTTCTCTTCTTTTGATTCCTTTTTTTCAATGACATGTGAAATCAAAAGTCCCAATCCGCCGAATATGGCAATCAAAGCGAAATAGATCGCCACATTAGCATCTTCATCCCTGTTTGGACGATCGAAGTTTAATACTGTATTATCCAGCAGGTAGGCCAAAAACAATCCGATACCGGCTCCCATCAATAGCAAGCCCCAGGTCAGGTTGATATACGACTTTCCTTTCGGCCGGCGTATTCCCGGATCCATACCGTTTTGAATCATTAACATATTCTCTTTGTTCCGCAGATAACGAATGCCGAAAATTGCAGCAAAAAGGCCAAGGCCAAGTAAAATGGGTACTAAAATTTCAACCATGATAATATTGTTTTAAGGGTTATATGTGTTTAATACTTTGTTGATCATCTGATCTAAAACCTATGACTACAGCTTTTTGAATCAGGTTACAGCCGGGTTGATTTTTTCTTATTTTAATCAGCTTTTGATGTATATGCTTAATGGAATTAGGTTCAATTGAATAGTTTTTAATGTTTTTGAAAGCAGGGTCTGTGCTTCTTCGCTTGCGATACTCCCGTGTTCTGCCGTAGTTTTTTGCCTCAGATTTAATACATATCATGAATTTCAGTATTGCAAAAAAGCTACAGCTGCCACCCGCGTTTAATTTCAAATGGCAGATGTCCTTTTGCCGGGTTGCTCTGTCGCTAGCGCACGCGTGTGCTTCTGTATTAATAATTCAAGGAACGCGCTGAATGCGCTCATCCAGTATCATTGTTTAAGAGTCGTGAGGTTCCAGCTTTCGCTGGAATGACAAATTTTTTTTTAATAAGGAGATTCCAGCCTTCGCTGGAATCGAAAGACGAAACCACATTATAAATGTTGTAGAGTTTCAACTCAATTTTTGTCTTCACATTTTTTGGCAGTGATATATTTTGGGAACTGGGAGTGTTCTTAACCGATTCCAGCGAAGGCTGGAATCTCCCCCTTCTCCCCCTACCAATGATGTCATTCCAGCGAAGGCTGGAACCTCATAGCAGATTCTGGTTAACGTTGTCTTTCTGAAAGAAACCAAACCAAGATAGGCTGCAAACTCAAAATTATTCCACAAGCAATATGAGAATCATGAAACCAAAACAATCTCTTAAATAATGACATTATACGTGCACAAGTAGCGTTTAATTTCAAATGGCAGATGTCCTTTTGCAGGGTTGCCCGTTCCTATGAAATACAAATCCGCGTAAAATAAACCTTGCCGGAGGAGGTAGCTTCCGGCAGATGGTATTTGAATTTAACGCGATTTTGTGCCGGAACTACTCCGAAGGAAAGGGCTGAACCAGACTATGAAACACAGGTATTGCTTTCTTTAAAGAAATTATTGTTCAAAAGCTTTGTCTTAAAACCTTTTTATCTTATTCTTTCTTTTATTGAACTCAGGTTATTTTAACAATGTATAGTTCCTGGCAAAATTTATTACCTAGAGATACTAATATTACTCATAAGTCAAATTTTTACTTTTCCTTCAGCAGAAAAGTAACAAAATGCCGCCGCTGCACCTGATGCTATTAAAGTTAATGCTATGGCTTGGACAGTGCGTACCGCACCAGCTGAGGCGGAAAAAAACGTTAACGGAGGTGCATTGCTACGGCCAGAACCTATGAACAATCCTGTGCCTTTGGGGATAAATAGTGCAATATTTAGGGTCAGAAGAGCAAAGAACAACAGTAAATTTGATGATTCAACTTGCTGAAGTCCTGATTTCTATCATTACTTTAGAAGTTTGGGATTAATAGCTTTTATTTCTCGGTTTTACCTTACGTTTAATTAAATATTTATTAATGTTTTACCTGTAACCTTTCCAATTCTTCAGGCGTCACATGGTTATTGATGCAAAACAAGTATTCAGATACAGAGCTGATTAATAAGGTGCTTGGTGGTGACAAGGCGGCCTATGCCGATCTTATGAAGCTTCACCAGCGTTTTGTGTTTACCTTGGCTTTGAGATTTACAAAGAACAGGGAAGATGCTGAAGAAATTGCTCAGGACTGCTTTGTAAAAGCTTATCGTTCTTTAAATACATTCAGAAATACTTCTAAGTTCAGCACCTGGTTATATAGTATAGTTTATACAACAGCAATGACCTTTTTAAGAAAAAAGCGACTGGATGTTCAATCCCTTGATGCTGAAGGTGTATTGCCAAAGGTTGAAAACCGTGTTTCCGATTTGAATGCTGATGAAGTAGAACATAAATCGAAAATGGTATTTGTGAACAAGGCTATTGATCAGCTTTTACCTGATGATGCGGCAGTAATTACCCTTTTCTACCAGGGAGAGCAATCGCTTGAAGAGATCGGGCAGGCTTTGGGGATGGAAGTAAATACAGTAAAAGTAAAATTGCACCGGGCAAGGCATCGTCTGAAAGAAAAAATTGAGAATATTTTACACCATGAAGTGAGGGAATTATTATGAACCTTATCGAAAAAAGAATCTGGGATTATCTGGATGGAACAGATACAGCTGAGCAAAGAGAGCTAACCGGGCAGCTGATAAAAAGTGATCCGCTGTACCGGCAGGTTTATAATGAATGTAACTCTTTCAATAGCCTTGTTTCTGCAATAGATCAGGAAGAGCCATCGATGGGTTTTAGCAGAAATGTTATGGAGAGAATTAATCTGGAACCTGCTCATGCTTCATTTAAATCTTTGATCGATAGAAGAATCATTTTTGGCATTGCAGGATTTTTCCTCTTTACGATTACTGCTTTGCTTGTAGTTTTATTCTATCAGATCGACTGGACTCAAACCACAGGATTTAAAACCCCTGAATTTACCATGCCGGCAATTGATACAGCTAAATATTTGAACAGCACTTTTATCAATACCTTCTTTTTCGTAGATATTATCATTGGTTTGTATCTCTTGGATGGATTTTTAAGGAAAAAACTAAAGTCAAAATAGCTAATTTTTGACTTGGGTTAATTTTTTATTCTAATTCTGGGAGGCTTCAATTGAAGTCTTTTTGAAGTTCTGCAGTATCACCGCAATCAACATCACCAGCAAACAACCCACCACATTCAGCCATAAGAAAGCCATTAGATCTAACATCCAGCAGCTAAATACAATAATTTCTGTAATGATAGCAGCTGTGAAGGTGGCTGATCCTCCGATCTTTTTAAAATAAAAGGCAACGATGAATATGCCGAGAATTGTGCCATAGAATAAAGATCCCAGAATATTTACCGCCTCAATCAGATTGCCCATTTTACTTGCGTATAATGCCATCAGAATACAAAATACGCCCCATATGATGGTTGTCCAACGGGAAACTGAGAGATATTTTTCATCCGAAGCATTAGGATTCACCAGGCGTTTGTAAATATCAATAACCGTGGTTGAGGCCAGTGAATTTAATGCACTTGAGGTGGATCCCATTGAAGCCAGGAAAATGATTGCAATCAGTAAACCGATAAGTCCCTGCGGAAGATACTTGGTAACAAAGCTCAGGAAGACATAATTGTTGTCATTGGTTTCTGCATCCGGATCATTTTTTTTCATCAGGTCTACTGCCTGCTGCCGGATTGCTTTGGTTTTTTTATCGGCATTTTCAAGAATTGTACGCTGGGTATTTATTGCTGCCTCATCCTTTGCATCCATTGCCTTTTCGAGGCGATTGATTTCTGCCTGTTTCTCGGTAAATGCATTCGAATAATCCGATTTTATCTGATTTAGTTCTTTGTTATACGGACTCTTTTCCAGCTTGCCGAGTTCATAGCTATTAAAAAATATCGGGGGCTGATGATATTGGTAAAATGTAAATACAAGTACTCCAATTAAAAGGATCAGAAATTGCATTGGGATCTTTAAAAGTCCGTTCATCAATAAACCGAGCCTGCTTTGACCAACCGATGAACCGGTAAGATATCGGCCAACCTGACTCTGATCAGTTCCGAAATAGGATAATTGAAGAAAAAATCCTCCAATCAATCCGCTCCAAACGGTATACTGATTGTTCCAGTTGAAGGAAAAATCTATTGCATTCGTCCGGCCCATTTTACCAGCTATCTGTAAGGCTTTTCCAAATCCCACACTTTCAGGAAGCATTTTTACAACCAGAATTCCTGCGATCAAGATCCCTAAAAATATAACCGCCATTTGCAGCATTTGAGTATAGGAAACCGCTTTGGTGCCGCCATAAACCGTGTAACTGATTACAAGTCCGCCGATAAACAGCGTAGTCACTGTTGTATCAATATCAAGAATAGTAGAAAGAATGATCGAAGGCGCATAAATGGTAATTCCAGTTGAAAGTCCGCGCTGAACCAGGAATAGGAATGCGGTTAATGCCCTTGTTTTTAGGTCAAAGCGATTTTCAAGAAACTCATATGCTGTATAGACTTTGAGTTTATGAAAAATGGGCACGAAGGTTATACTCAACACGATCATGGCCAATGGAAGTCCGAAATAGAACTGCACAAATGCCATTCCTGATGAGAATGCAAGTCCGGGAGCCGAAAGAAAAGTAATTGCGCTGGCCTGAGTGGCCATAACCGACAAGGTTACACTATACCATGGAAAAGCTTGGTTTCCAAGAAGATAGCCTTCAATATTCGCTGTCCCCCGACTCTTGTAAATGCCATATGCGACAATTACGAGGAGGGTAGTAATCAAAACTATCCAGTCAATCCCGCTCATTCATATGTTCTAGTGAACAAATAAAACAAGACAATCAGGAGTAACAGCCATACAATCAGAAGATAGTAGAACTGGTTCCAGGTCTTTACAAAAGGTGGAAGATCCTGATCAGGCTTCTTCTCCACGCTGTACAACATTAGCCCAGAAGCCTGCAGTGAGTAAACCCAATACTGCTCCTAGCACCATGTGACCAACAGATCCTGTAACTACCCAGGCAGTTAGGATACCACATAATACAGCCGGAACGATGTAATAAATGCTATTTGATTTTGCAGAGTTTTCAGTTTTCATCTTTATTATTCTTTTTGTTTCGTAAGCAAATTTACAAATAATCTGTATGCACCGGGTATTCCTGCCGGTAATTCCCGGAAAAAAACAAGCGAAGTATATACAAATCTTCCCTTGCCATAATCAGCTACCAGTAGTGACCCGTCTTTTGGAGTTTCACCCGGATCGTTTATGCTTAATATTCTTTTGTATTTTGGATCTGCATCCGATAAGAAATACAGTCCTCTTTCTTGAATCCAACCTTCAAAATCTTTGGCTGTGATCTTATTGGGGTAGTTCAAAACAGGATGATTTTTTTCAAGAAATCGTACACTTGAATTCTCATCAGTAACCCTGTCGCGGGTAATTTTAAATGGATACGGACCAATATTCTTAACCAGTAATGGATTATTTACATTATACTGAATCAATAATGTTCCCCCTTTATTGACATAATCCATCAATTTAGGCTGCATGAGGGTTAATCTTTCATTGACATTATAAGCCCTGACCCCGGTGATGATTGCATCATAATTTGAGAGATCGGTATTCATTATTTCGGTTTCAGACAGCGTGCTTACTTGATAACCAATTTGTTGTAAGGACTCAGGGATCAGATCACCCGCACCTGCAATATATCCGATCTTTTTACCCCCGGTTTTAAGTTCAATCCGTTCTATTTTTGCCTCGGCGAGCGGAAAAAGATTTTGAATAGGAATATGATCATAATTAATAATCCGGTGGGCCCTGTTATAAGTTTCTCCACCCGACTGAACTTGTAATGAAAACTTTCCAGATTGAGCCTGATCGCCAGGGCTGATTTTAAACTGAACAGTTTTTTCATCTCCTTTTTTTGGAAGATCAAATACTATTTTTTGGGGTTCAATTTTCCATCCTGGGGGTACCTGCGGACTCAGAGTTCCTTGGGTTTTATCCCGAAAGCTTTTAAGAACAACTGTGATGCTTTTGCTGGTATTTCCCACAAAGACATATGCTTTATCTGTGATACTGGCTGTAACAGCTGGAGCAACGATCAAAGGCTGATAAACTTCACCTCGAACTTGATCAGTATACTTGTAAACCGCGGGGCGCTGATATGAAATTTCATGATCTGCAATCCTGAAACTGTAGTCAATTATTGCATAACCGGGCTTCTCAGGATAGCCAATTAATAGCTGATCATCGATTTTGAACATGCCCATGGGATGATCTTCGAACAGCCAGTAAGGTTCTGTAATCTCTTTAGCCAATACACTGCTTTGAGTACTTTTTGATACTCCTTCCTTCAGATCAAAATCCTGTTTTTGTGTATTTACACGTAGCAATTTGATGGGTAATTTGGATTGAAGAACTATATCAGAACGTATTCTGATACTGTCGCCCAATGCCTGCACGGCCTGTAAAGTATACGACTCAAACCATAGTCCGGCTGCGGCTGCAATCAGATCTTTTAATTCTTTAGATTTTTGTTCTTTCCAATAACCTTCCGGTAAACTCTCAATAACCTTCAGAATCTTGACCAAGGCAGGCACAGAGGCTGAAGGTTCATTAGAATTAAAATTCTTATCCGCGGCATGGATCAATTTCCCTATTTCTTCACCTCCCGGGATGCGGTTCCATTGATAGTTTATCCCTTCAAATAGGTCGTTCTTTGATAAAGTACCTGCAGTATGAATAAAATATTCAACTGCTTGTCCGCGCTGCCGGGCACTTCCAAACCCCTGGCTTTTATGATGAGTCCGGCTCTCGGCGGCGATTTCACCGTAGCCTTTCCCCAGCAAAGGATTAAAGGCCCCAACCTCCAGTTTTAACTGATCTTCGGCAGTGGTATTCATTGAGCCGAAATTGTATGTATTCCAAACTATTCGTCTGGCTTGCCATGCTTCTACATATTTTAATTGTTCAGGAAACCGTTTTGGATCAGCTGCAGCGATAAATGCTTCACGGGCAATAATCGCAGATGCGGCATGGTGACCATGTCCGGCGCGTTCATCTTCAGGGAAACGGGTGATTATGATGTCTGGTCTGAATTTCCTGATTACCCAAACGGCATCGGCAAGAACGTGTTCTTTATTCCAGATTCGAAAGGTCTCATCCGAATTTTTTGAAAAACCAAAATCGACGGCTCTAGAAAAAAATTGTTCTGCACCATCCGTGCGTCTGGCTGCAAGCAATTCCTGGGTACGTATGAGTCCGAGTAATTCAGATTGTTCATTTCCAATGAGGTTTTGTCCTCCATCACCTCTGGTTAGGGATAAATACCCCGTTCTGAATTTCTTTTCTTTGGCAAGAAATGCCAGCAGACGGGTATTTTCATCATCAGGATGAGCGGCGATATATAATGCGGAGCCCACTGTATTTAATTTTTGGATTCCAAGCTTAATTTCTGAGGAATTGAGTTGAATGGAGCTTTGCCCAAAGACAAAAAGAGGGAAAAACAGAATGAGGCTAAACCCTAAGTGGCGAAAATTCATAGTTTACAATCCATAATAATCTAAAATATGGAAAAAACTATGCCTGTAAAGGATGAGACAAAAAATTTACCAAGAAAAGGATAAGATTCTATTGAGGAGGTTCTCGCCTTCGCGAGAATGACGGGTTTTGTTAGGGAGCGAGGAGATTCCAGCTGTTGTCTACCGGACTTTTTAAGATGTTTGTGAGGAGGTTCTCGCCTTCGCGAGAATGACAAGTTTTGTTAGGGACCGAGGAGATTCCAGCCTTCGCTGGAATCGAAATATATAATTTAGAAATGCTGTAATATTTTGTTTGTAATCATATTGAAAAACTGAACCTTAAAAGCATAATAGTACCGAGGGTTGGTTTGCTAAATCCGATTCCAGCGAAGGCTGGAATCTACCTATCCACAATTTCATTTTGTCATTCCCGCGAAGGCGGGAACCTCATCCATATTTATTATCCGAAAAATATCGATTCTGGAAGTTCGGAATCTCCTGTTCTCTCCTCTAGTGACTTATCATCTAATAAAATCCGATTCCTGGAAGGCCGAAATCTCCCTATCTCCCTCACCCGAATTGTCATTCCAGCGGAAGCTTGAACCTCCCTAACTATTTTTTATCCGATAACTCTCTGATTCAATGTATGCTGCAACCTCCCAATCCCTAAATAATTACACTGGTGTTAAGCCCACTTCATTTGAACAATGTCACGGATTAATCAATTGAATGAAAAGGTTATAAATGAAAAAACGGCCGGATATATAATACCTGGCCGTTTTTTCAAAATTACAATTAAAAACTTGTAGATCCTTAAAGCTGTTTCCTAGATTTCAGAATACAATCACTGCATATCTGAAATTCGTTCTACTTTCGTAAGATAGAAGCTTTAAAGTTGATTAACCTTTATTTCATAAAATTACACTTTTTCATTATTCTTCTAAAATAAGTTTTCCACATTTTATCGAAATAAATAATACTTAAATCGTTCATTTAAAGATACTTAGGAATACGTGCAAATTATTTGAGTGTTTTTTCAAATAACTTTAAGATCCGTTTATACTCGTCAGTCCAGCTAGAAGGTTCTGAAAATGCATGATCTTCAACAGGATAGACTGCAAGCTCCCAGTTCTCCTTTTTTAGCTCGATTAGCCTTTGTGAAAGTCGTACGATATCCTGAAAATGAACATTCACATCTACCATTCCATGTGCCATCAACAAATTACCCTTTAAACCATTTGCAAAATAGATCGGAGAACTTCTTTTATAAGCAATTTCATCATTTGCCGGTTCATTCAGGATATTTGCAGTATATCCATGATTGTAATGTGCCCAGTCAGTTACTGATCGTAGTGCGGCACCCGATTTAAATATATCCGGTTCATTGAATAAACCCATTAATGTCAAGAATCCTCCATAAGAGCCGCCATAAATACCAACATTATTAGGATTTACATCATATTTATCAATAAGCAATTTAACGCCATCTACATGGTCAGACAGGTCTTTTCCACCCATATGACGGTAAATTCCGGTTCTATGATCCCGACCATAGCCTGAACTTGCAGTATAATCGATGTCTATGACCGTATATCCCAAATCAGCAAGTAGGTTATTGAACATGAATTCCCTGAAATACTGGCTCCACCAATAATGTACATTCTGAAGGTAACCTGCACCATGCACAAATACTACTGCCGGTTTGGACGGAGCCGGATTTTTTGGTTTGTAAACTCGTGCATATACATCTGAACCATAACGGTTTTTAAAGCTGATCACCTCAGGTTCTCTCCATTTATAAGATTCGAATTCGGCACTGCTAGAGCTGGTGATCTTTTCTGCTTTTGCCCCTGCTTTATTTTCCTGAAGGTATAATTCCCATGGTTTATTTGATCTGGAATGACGGAACGCGAGCCATTTTTCATCCGGAGACAGACTGACTTCATTGCCACCTTTCATGGAGGTGAGTTTTACAAAGCTTCCTCCCGTAACGGGGATCCGATAAAAATGAGTAATCCCCGGATGCTCAATATTGGCGGTGAAATAAAAGCTTTTCTTATCATTGGATAACTGAAGTGTCTGGACTTCATATTTTCCTGTTGTGATCTGTTTTTTATCACCGGTAATTACATTGTGAACATAAATATGAGAATAACCACTGGCTTCGCTTTGATAATAGATCGTAGTATTGTCAATCCATCCGATATTACTTCCGCCAAAGAAACCACCTATCCCCGGGCCTCCAATCCAGGCTTCATCCCGCTGCCTGTCAAGAGGTGATAACTTGCCGTTTTGGGGATCCAGCTTCATGATCCAGCGGTCTTTATTATCTAGTGCCGAAACACTCACTACTGCCGAAGAGCCATCAGAATTCCAGAATGGGCCATTGATTGATACCTTACGGTCTTCATTTTTCTTTGTTCTTTCTTCCAGCTGTTTCGGATAATCCTTTACATAATCTGGTAGATCCTTGATTCCAGGAATATTTTTTGTAGAAATAGCATAAATCGTGTCCCTCTGTATGTCATAGAGATAACTTTCATAACCGGGTAAAGCATTACCAACTTTCGTACGACCGTTGATATCTTCAGTATATCCGCTTGTGCTGATGTAGTTTGGAACAATGGTGTTTTTATTTCCATCTGCACGTTTCATAATCCGAAAGGCGATAAATTTTTCATCCGGACTTATTCGCAAACTGTTCATAAAACTGCGCTCATCCAGGTAGAATTCTTTCGGAACTTTTGGCTCATTCGCTTTATTTTTTGCCTCCTGCTCTTTTCGGTCAGACTCCCTTTTTTTGATGATCTCAAATTCATTGATCTGATCCTGCCTAAGCCACTGATCCTGTTTTGATAATAGGTTTTCAGGCCTCTTTTTGGTACGGGTAAAATTACTTAGCTGTATCAGTTGTCCACCGTTTATGGAAATACTGTAAAGGTTATCTCCGCGCTGAAACAGTACTTTACTTTCATTTTTGTCAAACACTGGGTTAGCTTCCCGTTCAAGGGTACTGGTTAGTGCCTGTTCTTCACCGGTGTTAATGGATTTGATAAATAAGTCTCCCTTGCGCTCAAAAAGCACTTTTGTCCGGTCTTTTGTAAAAATGACTGCTCCTTTATCCAGATTTTTTGTTACTTCTTCGGATACTTTTACTGGTTTAGGCATATCTGTAGAAATCCTGTACATAGGATCTTCCTCCAGCTTTTCAGGATTCCAGTTAAAATAGATGTTTTTGCTATTCTCATCCCACTGGATGTTAGAAGGAGATACACCCATCCATTTCGGATCCCGCATAATTTTTTCTACGCTGAGGTTTCCAAGGTTCTGAGCAAACGAGGCTAATGGTGTAATCAGAAAAAGGCAAAACAGGATTCTTTTCATCATATTTTCTTCAAATAAATTATTTACTATTTACCTCTAAATTGAATTCTGCTTTAAACCGAAGCTCTTTATTACGCTCAAGAATGTAATAAAACTTCTTTTTATCATCACTGAACTCCATGATCCAACGGTTTGTTTTGGCTGCTGGAATTAAATTTGAGGTAAACTCATCCGCAGGAAAGTATTGTATTAATCTGTTGCTGATTTTTTGATCAGAATCCCCTCCATAGTTAGTGATGCTATCAGGGCTGCCATCTGTATGCCGATGATCATGCTTCAGACGGATTCCACCCTTCGTTTTTATGAGTACCCAAGTTCGGGTTTGGTTTTCACCAACATTAAAAGGGAGCTCCAACTTAGATTTATTACTTCCATTGACCTTGAAGCTCAATTTTTTTCCCCAAAAATCATTCGCTTTGGTAGTATCTGGCATATATATCGCCTTGCCATAATAGGTTTTTCCTTCCAGAGAGCGAATCGCATCAAAAAATTCCTTGTCTCCTTGGCCGAATAAAAACTCGCTAAACAGAAGCAGACTTGCTGTGATGAAAATTATTTTCATGCTTATTTTGTTCGACTTGCAATTCCACCTTTTTTGCTGTCGACGTTCACCTGGTATTTCTCCCCGTTCTGGATAATCCATCTGACTGTAACAGTCCCATTGCCCGGAATATTGGGCACTTTGATGTTTTCAGGATCATTCTTTTGCTCCATGGCAATGTTTAAATCACGATTGCTCACGATCATACCGGCTATTACTTTTGCACCCTTCAGACTGACCAGATCTGGAACTTCAATTTTGTACTTCAGATCCTGGCTTGAATGTGTTGGCATCAGACGCTTATTGGCAATAACAGCAGTTACTTCTTTTAAGCCGGCACCCAGATCTTTTTCTGAAATCTCTTCAACTGAAAGTTTCGGGGTATGATAAGCATGATACAATGTAAAAGCCATATTGCGATGTGCATCGCTTTCAAGCAAAAAACCCGGATGCAGACGACCAAATGATTTCTTAAATCCACCAATCTCTATATCACCGTATTGTGGGTGTTTGAATGCTTTCCAGTTGACAAAGGCATCATTAAAGAGTAGATTACGGTCGAAAGAATATTGTTCAGATTGGGAGTTTCTGTCGGCAGGTTTATTATATAACAGAAACTGTGTCCAAAGCTCATTGGAGAAAGTATAAATACCCCTACCGCCATAAAACCAGTCCAGTTCGCCGCCAAAAACAGAGTAAAGATCTTTATACACAACCAGGTATTTATATCCCGGAATCAGTTCCTCGCCTTTTTTACCCAGGGCATCATAAACCTGAACATCTTGAGCATTGTAGGTGTTTAAATCCTCCAATGCGCCCGGGCCACGGAGTATCATGCCCCCATTATTATGATACGACTGTCCGGCTGCGATGTTGGGATGTTTCATTACAAACTCAGAAATTGAACGATTTTCAGGTAATGAGAATGGATATTTATAAGCACCGCTTTGTATGTAATTTGGCTGCCAGTTCCATGCCCAGTCCCGGTTTGGATCATAAAATCCTTCTCCATCTTCATTTACATCCCCATCTCCATCATTATCAATACCCTCATAACCTAGTAGTTCATATTCGCCCTGTTGATCAACACTTACACTAATCATTCGTCTTGGATCTTCAGGATCAGGCTTTAAACGGCCATTTGGATTTTTTCTGCGCATGAAAACAATATGCCCGTCCCCATCAAGGTCATCAAAGCCATCTTCATTTATTTCTCCGTCGCGGTCATTGTCTACCGGAATCATACCAGAACGCGGGGAGTTTGCATTATTTGCCTTGTGAATAAAATTGTCTCTTGCATCAGGGTTAATGGTTGGTGCGATGTAAAAGGTTTTATCCTCCAATAAGTTCTGGATATGTTTGGTATCTGCAAAAGATTCAGCAAGATACCATGCCGTGTATAGTGCGAATTCACTTCCTTGTATTTCATTAGAATGGATGTTTCCATCAATATACATCGCAGGTTTTCTTCCCGGATCACCCTTCTTTAAATCAGAAATGGTCATCACCCACAATTCTTTTCCAAGGTGCGATTTCCCCATCGATTCAAGTTTTACCAGGTCAGGATAAGCTTTTGCAAGCTTTTTACAGATCTCAGTAATCGCGGCATAGTCATTATATCGGTTCCAGCTTACGGGTACTTTTGGGTTTGCCGGACTTCCAGAGGCTTTTAGGAATTGCTCTGGCTGTTGTGCCTGCGAAGTAATTGCCAGTACAAATAATGAAATTGTAAAAAATATTTTCTTTAAGAATGCTTTCATCTTTTTTAATTTAATTTTTCAAAACAAGTCCTGAGATTATAATGAAACTTCGACTGTTTTTGTCCCGCTCATCGGACTCCCGGTATTGATTGTCAGCTTACCTGAACCTTTGATAAGCCAGGAAATACTTTGGTTTCCCTGACCCTGAATTGCATCAATTGTTTGGTTTTTTCGGCCACTGATTAGGGTCTGATTCAAGTCCGGAATTAGTTTGACCGAGAGTTTCTTTACCCAATAGCTTCGTTCGCCTACTTTTGTCTGGGTAGCTAAATTTCCTTTATTAATAATGCTGATGGTGACTCTACTCAGGTTATTACCTAGTTTCTCTTTTTTTATGTTTATGATATCTATAGAAGGAGTATGCTTGCTTAATGCGATGATAAAGTCGCTATGCTTCTTTACTAGATCTGCAACTAGTTTAAATGGTGGATTTTTTAATACAAATGGATCAACTCCACCAAGTTCAACTACTTGTCCCGGAAAATCAGGATGTTCAATTTTTTTCCATTCTGTAAAATTGTTTGTCAGTCCCTGGCTGTCTGCCCAGCGGAGGTAATTGGCCGTCGGATCTTCAATTTTCAGCTCCTTCACTTTTTTTACTGTGTCAGCTTTTGCTTTTGGCACCCACCAGCCCGGAGTACTGAAACTATTACGGCCGTAATGGAAATAGGCCCATTGAGCAAAATCACCACCTTCGGATACATTTTTCGGAGCATCTTTAAGTCCGAGGGTTTTGTTATAAAGTTCAGAAACTAGGGTATTTGCCTTTGCATCAGCTTCAAAATAGCCTGTAATAATACGTTTTGAAACAGCCTGTTGATTAAAAGTAGCAGGTACAGAGAGGTTGTTATAAGGACCGAATGTTATAACTGAATGAATGTTAAACATCTCAAACAGGTTATCGAGTAAAGTGCGGTTTTCAATTTCTGATACCATATGCTCTCCCGATCCCGGAACAAAATTCGGATAGTCATAGCTCATGTTTTTATTAAAATGAACTCCACCCTCAGCGTCTTCATTATAATTCCCATCCTTATCGTTGTCTAAACCTTCAGAAAAAAGCAGGTATTTACCGCTTTCGCCTTTGGTTGGATCGGCAAGAATCATAGAGCGGGGTTCTTCAGGATTGATGCGATATTTACCTGTTGGGTCTTCTATCCTGATCCAGCTTATTTTACCATCCTTATTCAGATCATCAAACCCATCTTCATTGATTTTACCATCGCGGTCGTCATCTGTGGCTTTTGCATTTCCACTTCTCGCGTAGCGAATCTGGGCGAAGTATTGTTCTGTTGCATCCGGACTCATGTTCGGGAATACATAAAATGTATTTTTCTCAAGAATATTCCTGATACTGTCTTGGGAGGAATCTTTGAGTATTTTTTCTGCAAACCCCAAAGCCAGTTCGGTACCTAAAAGGTGTGAACCTTCAACACCCCCAACAATTGCTATGGCAGGTTTTTGTTCGATTTTACCACTACCAATGCTAAGCATCCATATATCCTTTCCGCCAATTGTTTTAGCAAGCGATTTAGCGTTTACCAGCGATGGATAGGTTTTAATAAGGGAGTTTATCCGCTCCGAAACCCGAGAATTATTACTATAATCCTGGGCATACAATTCTCCGAAAAAGAGAAAAATACCCCACAGAAAAACGGAGGTTTTGTAAATTTTATTCATGAAATTAATAGGTTAGTTTACGCCACTGAAAATACATAAATAATTTAATTTCAGATTTTATTGAGATAATAGCTGTATCTGTTATTCACCATGGTCATAAAGCTGATTGAAAAGTAATTTAAATGTTCCATGCGTTTGAGCCCTAAATGTAATTTCGGGGCCAAAAGCATAGAATTTACCTTTACCTACCTGCGCTTCGAATGCGGTAATTCCATCTCTTAAATAGGCTTGTCCCCATGCCCAGCCGCTTCGTAGAGATTTTGGATTTGAAAACCATAAAATTGGTTTAATGTCCCCTCTGGCAATTGCTTCAGTAGATATTTTAAAAACCGGACTTCTATCAAAATAGATATCTGATTTTACAGGCATACCCCAGGCTGCAGGAGTTTTATTATCAGTATCAGCACTCAGAATACTTCCTGGAATGTAGTATTTTTCGGCAGGCAGGCTTCGTTCTAAACTGTTTGCACCCAGTTCTACCATCGCATTCCTTACCGGTAGATTCAGGTGATAGGCAAGATTCGTACTACTACCCATGCTTACAATTTTTCCTCCCTGTTCTATGAATTTTTTTAATTCAGGAATTGATTTGTCTTCATTAATTCTACCCAATTGTCCTCTGAATTCTGATGGAATGGTCTCAGGATCGGGGCCGGTATTTGAAGAACTCCCCCTTGCTGCTCTTCCCGATAGTGCTGGAATTGCTCCGGGAACAAATATCAGCACATCGTATTTTTCATTCAAATTTCCAGCTTCAATATCCTTCGCATAAATCAATGAAACCTTAAAATTAAATTGTTCCATTAATAAGCGTACCCATCCAGACGACATTGAACCGCCATAAGTATCCCATAATCCTATGCGTAATTCTGAAAGTCTGGTCAAATTTTCTGGGGCTGTAGCGTTTTTTCTGATCTCCAGTCCTGTTTCATTTTTTATTTTATTCAGCAAACTTTTAGTTTTCTGATTTCCGGGGATATAGAAATCTCCTGTATCATCTCCGGAACTTATTCTGTAAACTCGTTGACCTGATTTTAAAACTTCATTGACAGCAATAAATGCATTGTTAGACTCTGCATTAATGAGGTAAGCTTTTGATGAGGTCAGTATTTGGGTTTCGGGCCTTTGAAGTTCTCCGTATTTAATTCGCTGAAATGGACCGGTGAAATCATCCTGAAGCCGGTCAAATTGCACATGCATCATATACGCGAGCGTCCAGCCGGCAGCATCGTATGGAGCAACAGGAGGGCCACCTTCAAATTTAAAATCATTGGGATGATCCTGTGGTTCAAACATATCCAGTACATGTGGTCTGAATGCCTGATTTGTTTTTATAATGTAGGAACCTTTTGGGTATTTTTTTCCTGCCACATTGAATTCATCAGTTGCCTGATGTACCAGAATACCTGAACGGATCAAGGCATTTACAAACCTTATAGCAGTCTGAAAATCAGCTTGATCTGATGGAATAATATATCCTCTGGCATCCCGGTTGGCAGGGTTATTCATAACGGTATCAAAATACTTTTTTGGTAGGATTTGCTGATTTGAAATTTTTGCTCCGGGCTGATCATTGATATAGGCCCGGTTGATCGCTTCCACTTTATTTGGAGAAAGTCCCCAGGTATCTTTACTTCCGCGCTCAATAGAATTTTTACCCATCCGGTAGATATTGAACAAGAGTTCATCGCGATAGCGTACGGCATAATTAAGGACAGCATAATTTAATGAAACCGAATAATCTATAGACTGTCGGAAATGCCATTTTTGTGGGGTTACTGGAAAGGTTGTTCCCCCATTTGGAATCAGCCGTTGTGGAACTAGGGATATCTCTGATGGTGTTGGTCCGCCAATGGTTTCTGTCAGCAGTCCGATAATATTGTGAAAGTAAGTAGTAGTACGTAGTCCGCCGTTATACCATGTTGAAAATACGGAACCATATTTTTGGGTATAACCTGGTTTATTTTCAACATTAAGTCTTGAGTTCATGGCTGCCCCAACTGCGTCTAAACTGGACATCAGGATGGGGTCGAAAACATAATTAAAGGGATCACGATAGGGCGCGCCCGCAACTACAGAACCTTCGGGGCCTCTTTGGTGGTGGTTATACATGATTTGAGGCAGCCATTCAACAAATAATTGTCTGCTCATATTTTGGGTTTCCTTCAGATTCATCATGAAGAAGTCTCGGTTATTATCATGTCCAGCGTATTTCTCATACAAACGCGGCAAATTTTCGAGTGAACGGTTTTCAGGTTTGTCTTCTCGCATGTACCAGTTGCTGACCAGCTCATGACCATCTGGATTGGCATGTGTCAATAAAACAATTGTATTATCAAGTATGCGCATGGTTTCTGCATCTTTTCGGCTCACCAGATTCCACAAGGTTTCAATAAGCTGATGAATACCCAATGTTTCATTTGAATGTAATCCACCATCAATCCAGACAATGGCTTTCCCTTTTTCTGCGATTAATCGCGCTTCAGCTTCAGATAAATCTTCTGCCCTGGCCAGCTTTTGTGATATTTCTTTGTATTGTTGCAGATTTTTTAGGTTATCGGGAGAAGAAACGATTAGCATGGGTTGTGCTCTTCCTTCTTCAGTTAAACCTATACTCAGAAGTTTTACCCGATCAGACTGTTCGGAGATCTTTTTGAAATACTCAGCTGTTTGAGTAAAATTGGCTAATTGATAATCATCCCCGATGGTGAAACCAAAATGTTCTTTTGGGGATATCTGTGCAAATAAATTATTGAACAGAAAAATGCCGGCTAGTAGCAGAAAAAATTTACGCATAAAATAGGTTTGAATAGGCAAGGTAAGAGTTATGCGAATACGAACAAACTCGGTTATTCTGAAATTTTTATTCGGTATCTTGTGAAAATGGACCATTTTTCAGTTGGGGCTAAATTAACGTGTAATCGACATAATATTTTATAAACCACATACCTGCCTGCCGGCAGGCAGGGAAACGTAGTATTTTATGGCTGCTAGACTTCATTTTAGACTGAGATAGCCTTGAAGCTTCGCTTCAATCTATGCCCCCTTTAATGCTTAATATAAGTCAATCTATGTGGTTATTTATTAATCTTTAGCTATTCATATATCGAACTCACGTTAAATTATTTTGCTACCATACGAAGAACAGGCCTATATTGAACTCTAACTCTGGAAAAAGAAAATACTAAAAAAGCCTGGCTTTTTTGATCTTGTATCTAAGGGAATTCAGAATCGATTGAATAAGCTAATTGAAAAGCTCGGTGAAACAGCAATAAACTGTTATCGGATGAGGAAAGTCAGTCCCCTTAAAATTATTGATTATACCAAAAAGGGCAAATTCCGATTAAAATAGTTTTTCATTTGGAGGTTTGATCCCCTTTAACCGAAGATAGATTGTGGTTTGGGCGCGATGATGGGTTTGATGCTCAAATGCCTTATTTAGCCAGCCAAACTGATCAGTTTCATAATTACCCCGTTTAATCAAGCTATCCATTTTTGAAGCATCCATATTCCGTATGGAAAGAATAGCATAATCATAACATTCCATTACTATTTTAGTCAGTGCGGCTTTATTCTTGAATTCATCGGATTTTTCAAGCACTTTTCCCTGGTAAATCGGATTTGCCCCGGTAGCACTGGCCACCAGGCCAATGGTACCCTGCGACATATGCAGCATTTGCTCTGCGAAACTGCGTAAATCATGAATTGGTTTGAAATTTATTCCATCTTCAGGCATTGCATCCAGATACTCTCTTGTGTAGAGCTTTGCCCTTTCCCAGTCAACAATCATGTTTGCTTTAACTACTTCATTGTTTAGTCCCTGTGCAAAAGTTGAACTGCTAAACATCATTAAGCCAAAGATTATCAGTATTGATTTCAGTTTTTTCATCAGTCTGTTAAATTAAATAAATTAACGCAACAAATTTCCCGCCGGGTCTACTCTTACATTAAATGGTTGAAGATAGCGGTCGGCAAGAATTCCAAATTCCTTTCTTGAGATGTTTCTCTTCATATCAAATTTAGTATTGAACTTAAAACTTACTTTCCAACCTTCTTCTATCTCTTTTTTCAGTTCTTCACCACGTGTTGCTGTGAACATAAATAAGCTAATCACATCTCCTATGGTCAGGGTATCCACCTTATTATCAGCAAACCAGATTTGGCTTCTGGTATAAAATTCTTTCATGGGCGTTCTGATTTCTCCCGCAGTGATGGTTGCGGCTGTATCAAATTTAATTTTATTGATATTTCCTTCCTTCACTGTATTCAATTTCAATAGTCCGCTAAGTCCTAATTGCTGAAATGCCTTAAAATTGGGGTCTTTAAGTTCAATATCAGAATAAGGAATAAGTACTGCATCAAATGCCATTAATTCACCTTGAATTATTCTGACATTGATCGTTTTGGTGGTAGTTTTAAAGAATGAACAATAGGCTGCAACAGTTCCGGCAGCTTGTCCCATCTCCATTCTAATGGGTTTCACCTGGCCGATTTGTTTAGATATTACAATAAAATTTTCAAATCCTGCCGGCATTAATGCACCTGGTGGAATTGGAGCAATTGAACGTTCCTTATTTGCCTCTTCCAAATATCCTGTTGCAACTGTGCTTCTGCTCAGTTTACTATCAAATGGATTTTCAGTTTTAACAGGTAAGGTCATTGCTTTTTTTAGATCTATTCTAAGTAATGACGCTAGAAAGAAGTTATCAGTTGCATCTACTATAACATCAGTTTTGATCTTCTGGCCACCTTTAAGCCTTACCTCCCAGCCTTTGCCATCTTTTTTAATCTCATCCACAACATTGTTATGGTTAAGCGTCAAATTTTTAACTGTATCTGCTATATTTTTAATCAGGTCGGTTGCTTTATCCAGGTTAATTTTTAAGGCTATGATTGAATCTGTGGCTTTACTTTTTTTTCGCTCTTTCAGTAAGTAATGATTCCTAATGTTCCGTACATATGGAAAATCCTCTTCTGCAAAAGCTGGATTTACGGATAAAGATTGAGTAAGATATGTTGTATTGGCACCGGACCGTGCAGATTGGATAGCTGCAGAGACCCCTGCCGGAGTATTTCCAACCACCAAAACTCCGGTTTTGATGGTTTGTGCCTTCAAAGGGAGACTTGAAATAATAAGAATTAGGAATAAAGAAATATGCTTGATCATAATATTAATTATCAAAGGGCTTAATTTACTGTTTCTTTCATTAATTTTATTCGAATCAAATTAACAGCAAATATGAAACTTCATTTACGTAGAAATAGTATCATTATCATTCTCTGCATCCTGAGTTTTACACTGGGAGGTTTTATTACCCAAAAACTTGAGGAAGAGAAAATTACAGTAATCCTTGTTAAGCAGGCACAGAAAATTATAGGGTTAGAATTTGCTGATGCGGAGGCGGATTCCATGCTTCAGGATTTGGAAAGAAGGCGTAAAGGATATGTCGCTCTCCGAAAGCTAAACATCTCTAATTCAACTGCCCCTGTTTTAAACTTTAATCCTCTTCCGGTTGGCTATCGTTTTCCGGATCAGGCTAACTATTTTAAAGTTTCTATCCAGGATCAAGTAAAACTTCCCACTGACAGGGATAAAATGGCATTTTTTACCATTACTCAACTGGCCGCATTGATTCAAAGTAAACAGATTAGCTCGGTTGAACTGACCCGGTTTTTCATCGACAGGGTTAAGAAGTATGATTCGTCTTTACTTTATGCTGTTAGTATAACCGAGGAGCGAGCCATGAAGCAGGCCAAAAAGGCTGATGCAGAGATTGCGGCTGGAAAATACAGAGGATTATTACATGGAATACCATTTGGCGCCAAGGATCTTTTAGCTACCAAAGATTACAAAACTACCTGGGGTTCAGTAGCATATAAGGATCAGGTGATTGATGTGGATGCAACAGTTATCACACGTCTTGAGAATGCCGGAGCAGTATTAATCGCTAAATTAACTCTGGGTGAATTGGCGATGGGGGATGTTTGGTTTGGTGGAACTACAAAAAACCCATGGGATATAAAGCGTGGGTCGAGCGGTTCTTCTGCAGGTTCGGCGTCTGCAGTTGCAGCAGGTTGTATGCCATTTGCAATTGGTTCAGAAACGCTTGGTTCTATCGTTTCGCCATCTACAGAATGTGGTACAACAGGTCTCCGTCCAAGTTTTGGTCGTATTAGTAAACATGGAGCTATGGCATTGAGCTGGAGTATGGACAAATTAGGTCCGATTACCCGCAGTGTTGAAGATTGTGCAATTGTATTCAATGCCATTCAGGGTGAAGATGGAAAGGATCTCAGTGCTATTGAAGCACCATTTAATTATTCTTCTCCAGTTGGGACAAGTCTGAAAGGAACACGAATTGGTTATATCAGTTCTGAGTTTAAGCTTAAATATCCAAATTCATCGAATGACAGCATAACACTGGTTAAGTTGAAGGAACTGGGTGCAGAATTGGTCCCTTTTGAGCTTCCTGCATTGCCTTATGGTGATATGCTTATTGTTTTATCAGCAGAATCGGGTGCAGCATTTCAGGAACTTACTCTTTCAAACCGCGATGACTTGCTGGTCAGACAGAATAAAAATGCCTGGCCAAGCGGATTTCGTTCAGCGAACTTTATTCCTGCTGTTGAGTACATTCAGGCAAACCGGGCAAGGGCATTGCTTATTGAGCAGTTGAACCAGAAGATGAAAGATGTGGATCTGTTTGTTGCGCCAGCATTTGGAATGAATTTGCGTGCAAGTAATTTAAGTGGTCATCCTTGCGTGGTTTTACCAAACGGATTTAGAAATGGCCTGCCGGGTAGCATTACCTTTACCGGACAACTTTTTGGTGAAGGTAAATTGTTAAAGGTTGCTCAGACTTACCAAAAGGCAACAGATTTTCATCAAAAGCATCCATCATTAAATTTTTAGAAGTACCACCAAATATTACAGGACAAATTCTACATGCAAAAAAGCATCACCGAAATTTTTGAACTGCAAAAGCTTCACAGCATCAGTCTGCGTAGTTCAGTTGCACATGAACGAAAGGAAAAGCTGAGGAAGCTGAAGCTTCTGATTCAGCAAAATGAACAATTGATTTTTGAGGCCCTTCAAAAGGATCTTCGGAAATCTGAGTTTGAGGCGGCCCTGACTGAAGTTTATTT
>Ga0315899_10000203_pt1 | contig 74343 bp, 58 predicted proteins | sample LakEriMetagenome_2_FD_203518 | JGI IMG/M metagenome (GOLD analysis project Ga0315899, IMG submission 203518) | Freshwater fungal communities from buoy surface, Lake Erie, Ohio, United States - Buoy 4 MA112 | ecosystem: Environmental > Aquatic > Freshwater > Lake | place: USA: Lake Erie, Ohio... | reverse complement strand
CCCCCAACGATCGAATGGTGCGTTAGATGTTTTAGTACCTGCTCGACCTGTATCCGCGCTTCGCTCGTCGTCGAATTTTCGACCGCATCGAGAATCTCTTGCTGAACGTCGATCCCGAATTTGGTAAAACCCAGCACTAAACCAATGCCCGAAATTAACAATAAGAACATTGGAAACATCGACAGCGCCAAATAATAAGCGACGCTTGCGGCCAGACTCCCCGCATCATCTTCAGCCCACCGAACGCCAGCATCCCGAACGTTGGGGAAAAAATCCATGATCCAACGTCTCGAATGCCGAACGACCGCCGGCTCACTCTCCAAATCAACAGACGCCGGCCCAAAGGGATTGACTCGATTCAAACCCTCCACCATCCAAAAGTTCTTGTCGTCTTGGGGCTCCGCTAAGCTCGTCATGCGCGGGATTGTAGGGATTTCCCCATTCCATCGCTAGCGGAACCTTTCCAGGGTCCTTTCAAGCGTTTCTTTGAGCATAATTCAGGGGGGAATTCCAAGTGTTTTCAAGGTTTCAACACTCGCCATTGCGCCCTGAAAAGGAATAATGCATGGCTTGCCCGAACCGGCCGCCAATTTCCGAAAGGCTTCACGCAAGCTCGGGACACCCATAATCCTCAACACTAGCAAATCCACAGCCATTTGATGCAACCTCAGCCCTCCCCCACCAAACCTGCCGCACCCCTTGCCCCACTTCCGTCGCTTGCCGACGTACCGGTCGATGCGATCCTATTCGTTTCCTTCGGGGGCCCTGAGGGTCCCGACGACGTGATTCCATTCCTTGAAAATGTATTGCGAGGCAAGAATGTTCCCAGGGAGCGAATGCTGGAAGTCGCCGAGCATTACCAACATTTCGGTGGCATCAGCCCGATCAATCAGCAGTGCCGCGAACTGATTGGGGCGGTACAAGCCGAATGCGACCGCCGCGATCTCAAGCTGCCGATTTACTGGGGAAACAGAAATTGGCACCCGATGCTTCAAGACACCTTCGATGAAATGAAAAAAGATGGGCGAAAACGTGCCATCGCTTTCTTTACATCCATGTTTAGCTGCTACAGCGGATGCCGCCAGTATCGCGAGAATCTCGCCGATGCAATTCTCGCCACGGGCGAAGGTGCGCCGCTGATTGAGAAAGTGCGCAAAGGATTTAACCATCCGAAATTCATCGAGGCCCAAGCGGCCTGCTTGCGGGACGCTCTTGAACAAATTCCGACCGAAGACCGCAGCCAAACCCCTGTGCTGTTCTGCGCCCATAGCATTCCGATGAGCATGGCAGAAAACTCCAAATATGTCACTCAATTGAACGAGTCAGCGAAACTCATTTGCAATTCCCTTGGTCATGATCGCTACGAACTAGTGTTCCAAAGTCGTTCTGGGCCCCCGCAACAACCTTGGCTCGAACCGGACGTTTGCGATCGAATCGAGCAACTCCATCAAGAACAGCAAATCAAGCATTTGATCCTTCAACCACTCGGGTTTATCTCCGACCACATGGAGGTTCTCTACGACCTCGATGAAGAGGCTTTAGGTGTATGCAAAGAACTTTCCATTCACGCCGTTCGCGCGAAGTCGGTTGGGGTTCACCCTGCCTTCGTCTCCATGATCGTCGACTTGATCCAAGAGCGACTTAGCGAAGGCACCGAACGACCTTGTTTGGGTGAGTATGGTCCAAGTCACGATTTGTGTCCTGCGAATTGTTGTTTGTATCCCCAAACAGCACGTCCGGCCCGCCCCGCACCAACCGCGTAGCCCCGTTCCGATTAAAAAATTGTGTACGGTCGAGTCCGAGCGCTCCTCACTTAGCGAGTAGCTACTTAGCGAGTAGCTACTCGACGGCTGTTTAAACTGCGGCGATGTGCTGCATATCGGGCCTGCGGCGCAGCGACAACGTACTAGCTCTTATGACCGAAGTACAACGTTTACTTGAGGGAGGCATCAAGTTTGCGCATCGCGGTTATTCTCAGTGCGCTAATCTGTGGTTGGATATCGATCCACATACCATACACCTTATGCGTTGCCTCACGATTTACGGCAATCGATTCAGCTAAATAATACCACGGCAATTTGCGGCCCACAGAGTCGATATCAATGGCATGACCAACCCAATCATCTATCTGCCGCTTTGACTCTTCAAGCAACGCCAGCGCATCGGTCTGATTGCCTTGTCCGCTGAGCGCAATCGCTAGCGGAGCATCGACCAAGCTACGTGCAGGCCATTCTCGGGCAGCTGCAGAACGAAACCAGCGAACCGCCTCAAACTCCCGACCAGCTCTCAGAAAAGCTAGACCACAGATATATTGAGACTCGAAAGGAGGTAAGCGTTCGGCACGATTTCGCTCGCCCAGAAACTCCCTTGGTGGCCGCCTACCGTGCGGTGGTGGGCCATTATGTTCTAACCAGTTCTGTGCCAACTGCGCTAGCAAGGCACCCTGTTCTTCAGATGGCGATATCAATACACTCCGCAACACATTCCACTTGGGTTTTGAGTTCGGTTCTTTCAAAATGCTGAGGTATTTAGCTTGTAGCTGCTCAAGCTCACTTTGATACCCCATCACTTCGAACAACGCCGTTACTCCGATCCATTGCGGTTCATCGACGGGGGCTCCGAGGTTCAAAGCACGCCGGTAGTCTTCTGCGGATTCCTGCCACATGTAAAGCCGAGCATAGAATTGTCCGCGAAGCACCCAGGGAAGATAATAACTCGGTTGCAACTCCGTCGCTCGCGTAAATTCTTCGAGAGCAGAACTCCAAAGTTCGCTCTCCGCATCCAATTGGCCATTGGTGAGCAGCAAATTCGCTTGCGTCAATCGACTTGCAAATTGTTCTACCTCCTGCCTCGCTTCCGTGGCTTGCTTTTCAGCCGTGATCGCCTTGCGCAACGCAGCATCTTTCTGATCTCGTTCGCGAATCGCGTCGAACATCTGCCATAAACTGACAATCGTTCCAAGCAATAGTGAAGCGGCGAGCATGCCGATTGTGAAAATCGACTTTCGATGGCGACGGGTGAATTTGGCTAGTTGATAAACGGCGGACGGAGGCCTTGCATCAATCGGTTTTTGATCGAGAAAGCGACGCAAATCAACCGCCAATGCGGCCGCGGATTCGTAGCGACGGTTCCGATCTTTTTCTAATGCCTTCATAACAATCCAGTCAAGATCTCCTCGCAACGCGGACTGCAAACGACTCGGTGGAGTGCGGCGAGCGTCGGCTACGGTGCTGAGACGATTGTGCAACGTAGACACGCGATGGCTAGGAAATGGCGGTTCTTCTTCACGAATGATTTTCCTCATTTCATCAAAACCTGCCGAGTTCAACCGTTCGCGTTCAAACGGGGTGGTTCCAACAAGCAGCTCGTATAACATCACACCCAGCGAATAAATGTCGCTCCGCGTATCGACATCCAACCCGCTCATCTGAGCTTGCTCGGGACTCATGTACAGTGGAGTCCCAATCATCGAATAGAACCGCGTATATATGGTTCTCTCCGTAAGGTCCTCTCCCATAGCTTTAGCTACGCCAAAATCTATGACTTTCACAATCGCTTTGTCATCGTGCAAAGTTACCATCACGTTCGATGGTTTCAAATCGCGATGAATGACACCTTTCTGGTGCGCATGCTGGACTGCTGCACAAACATCCTGAAACAGTCGAACTCGATCTTCAAGCTGTAGTCGATAATTGTCGCAGTAGTCCGTAATGGGCAAGCCACGGACGAGTTCCATCACGAAATACGGTCGCCCATCTTCGGTGACGCCGGCATCGAAAACTCTTGAAATATTCGGATGGTCCATCATTGCCAATGCTTGACGCTCCAGTTCGAACCGTGCGACGACTTCGTCGGAACCAGTCCCTGGCTTAATGATTTTCAACGCAACTTTGCGTTTAACCGGATGTTCTTGCTGAGCGACGAACACCAGCCCAAACCCACCTTCGCCAATCTTCTCCATCAGCCGAAATGGACCGACAAGGGTGCCAATGTGCTGCGTTGCTTCACCGGACTGCCCTTGGGTTAACAAAAATGCTGCACTCTCATCGACGGGACACCCTTCAACTAACTTCCGATCCAAGATGCAGTCAGTCGACTCATGCGCAATCAACAAGTCCTCCACTGAAGCTCGTAGAACCTCATTCGCCCCACAAGCGTATTTAACGAACTCGGCTCGTCGAGTCGGGTCATCAAACTCGATGGCTTCCAGAAAGATCGATCGTTCGCTTAAGTTGGTCATCGGTACTAAGAAAATTGGTTAGTTGCAAATCAAGGAGCGATGGTTAGTCCTTAACGCACGCATCCATCACCGACGCTCAGGGAGCTGGGGCTAAATAAGTTCATCACTCGTTCCCGTCCATTTGCCGTTTAAGCCAAGCTCGGGCGTACGTCCAATTGCGCTTGACGGTTCTTGGTGAAACCCCAAGAACTTGTGCCGTATCGTCGATAGTCATTCCCACAAAGTAACGAAGCTCCACGAGCTTGGCCAATTGCTCATCTTCCTTTTCCAACTCCGTCAATGCATCATCTAATGAAAGTAAGTCCGCAACGTCAGTCTGAACGGGGCCCGCACATTCGCTCAAACGCTCGCTCAAAGATTCATCGTGCAGCTCCAATTGCAATCGAGCACCCCCGTGCTTCTCTCGCCCTCGGCGTCGCGCGTTATCGATCAAGATGCGGCGCATGGCCTCCGCTGCCGAAGCGAAAAAATGAGCTCTCCCATCCCAACTTGTTCCATTCTCCGGACCTACTAACCGCAGATACGCTTCATGTACCAGAGCCGTCGGCTGCAAAGTATGCGTTGCTCGCTCGCTCGACATTCGGTGGGTCGCGAGCTTCCGCAACTCGTCATAAACCAACGGTAAAAGCTGACTTGCCGCTTGGCGATCCCCATTCTCCAGGGCAGACAACATTTTGGTGACTTCCGCAGTCATATACCTGTGTTTTCTAAAGGATCCGTGTTTCTGGAGACTTCATTTCGAGTCCTACCCATCACTAGATCTACCGGATGAGCAGCAATTGTCCTGACAGGTTCCGCTACGAATGAGGTTCAATGCGCCATTCGCAACCGCAAGAAAAGTGTACCTTAGTACCTACTAAAACACGTGGGCTAGCAATCGTTTCGCTGACTCCGGGAATTTTCCAAAAACTTTTGGCCCTCCCCAGCCACAAATGACGCATTGGTTCCTAACCATCGCCACTGCCGTAGGAAAACCTCGTGATAATCAGTTGTGGGAACAATTGTTGAAGGACTTGTGGCAAGAATTATTGCACCTGTTGCGGTTTAGCGTCGTTAGGTTGGCGAAATCCTCTTTGGAACATGATTTGAGATTTGTATGCGAAATTGGACGGTCGGAATCGTGGGAGGTGGCCCAGGTGGACTGATGACCGCCTACGCGCTGCAAAAAATTGCTGACAAGCCGATCCGGATGACGTTGTTTGAGGCCAGTGATCGGTTGGGTGGAAAGATCCTGACACCTAGGTTTCAGCAAGCCAACGTTAAATTCGAGGCCGGTGCTGCCGAGTTTTATGATTACTCCCAGCACGATGAAGACCCGCTGAAAATGCTGATTGCCGAACTTGGGTTGTCGATCAGTCCGATGGCGGGATCAGCGGTGATCTCCAACGACCAAGTCCTAGCCAATCTTGACGATATCCGAAAACAACTTGGAGAGAAGGTTTACCAGTCGCTGCTCGATTTTGACGCCAAGGCCCGCGACCGGATGACCCCGCAGGAATTTCATGCGTCCGATTATCCCGATGGCTATAACCAGAGGCCCGATCGGAACCATTTCGATTCAGTGTTGGCCGAAATAGCAGAACCTGCAGCGCGCAAATACGTGGAAGACCTCATCCATAGCGATCTTGCGACCGAGCCTAGTAAGACAAGCGTTGCATATGGCTTGCAGAACTATTTGATGAACAACAGTAAGTACATGGATTTGTACAGTATCGAAGGTGGAAACGAACAACTGCCGCAAGCGCTCGCTGCCAGAATCAACGCCAATGTATTGCTAAAGCATCCTGTATCGAGAATTGACAAATCCCCCTCCGGCCAATGGATCGTGCAAACGATCCACGATGGTCAGATACGACATGACGAATTCGATTTCGTTGTGATTGCGTTGCCGCATAATCACTTAACCTCAGTTACATTTGGCGGCGAGCAATTGTCGGAATCCATTCGCAAGCACTATGACTACTATCACTATCCTGCCCATTACTTGCGAATTACTATCCTGTTCGATCAGCCTTTCTGGCGGGGCAGACTCACCGATTCATTTTGGATGCTGGACCACTTCGGTGGTTGTTGCTTGTATGACGAGTCCTCCCGCGAGCCTGAATCCAGATATGGCGTATTGGGGTGGTTGCTAAGCGGATCAGCGGCGGAAGAATTCAACGCAAAAGATGATGAAAAACTTATCGAGCTCGCGCTTGATTCCCTTCCCACTTTTCTACCCGATGGACGGCAGCATTTTCTCGAAGGTAAGGTCTATCGCTGGTTGGGCGCTGTCAATGCTATGCCTGGCGGGCTAGTCCCTCGCAGCCATGACCAACGCCATCAACCCGAACCGCAAAAACACCCCGAACTTTTTATGGTCGGCGACTATATGTTTGACTCAACCCTGAATGGAGTCCTGGATTCGGCCAATTATGTGGCTGCCTGGATCGCCACGCATATTTCGGAAAACTCAGAGGCTTAAAATGAATTCTCCCACTACATTAGACTCGGGATTAACAAGTACTGGCAATCTACCCATCGGATTGCCCGACGGCTCAGAGCTGCTTGCTTTAGATTTCACCGACGATCCTAACAAGGGTCGGAGATTGCTGCATGCTTTACCGATCGAGTTCCAAACATTTGCCGTTGTGAGGCAAGCGAATACAGGTGTAGGCGGTAGCCCGTCGAGTATTCCTACGCGGCAACTTGAGTTCTTGACCATACCTACTGCGAATCATCAGTCCTCGGAATTGCAAAACGTAGCGGCTTCTTGGGTGGACGCTTCGACTACAACTCCACCCATGCAAATGATGACGCTACAGGGCTCACAAGTTTATTGGAATGACAAACGGATCGCCATTCTCGCAGCGCCCGAGCGATTCGAGACGCTACGAACTGCGTTGATAGAAGCGTTTTGGTTTGATGCAGAACTTGCAAGTCTAGAACGCGAGTTAGCGACTTCATGGCCCGAAATGCAGTGTGATATGCCCCTTGCGTTTGTGTTCGATGAAAAATCACTTCCACGTCGAAAAGAGCTTCAACGCCGTTTTCAGCGAATCGTTTCGATCCGAGCGAGGATGCTCAGGTTGTCGCCACATGTTCATTCTCCCCACATTCATCCACCGACCCTTGCCAGTCAAATCGCCGAGCGGTATCGCGAACGGACACGGTTGCTCCATCGCCACGAAATACTTGGTGATCAGCTCGAAGTCTTCGAAAGGGTTTATGACACTTGCGGCCAACGCTTGAGCGATTTTTCCCAAAGCCGAACGGGACACATTTTAGAATGCGTCATTATCGTGCTGTTGGTCTTTCAGATCGTGATTTGGGGGTTCGAAATCCTGACCTCACTCGAACCAGCGACGGTTGTTCAATAGTTCATGCGATATTCATCCATTGATTGCTTGAAAACAATCGCCATTGTTGTGATGGTGCTAGTGCATTTTGCGGAAAACCTCTCTGGGATCCAATTACCGATCACAGGTCTGGGAGCCCCCCTTTTTGCGTTTTTGTCAGGGCTCAGTTACCGACTCTGGGTCGATGGACTCGAAGCCCGTGACATCAGCGAAGAAGAGATTTCTAAACGTTCGATCCGACGTGGCTTATTTGTTTTCGCCGTGGGGTTTGCCTTCAACATTTTTGTATGGCTACCTGAAGACACCTACAACTGGGACGTGTTGACAATGATCGGCGTTGCCTTGTTGGCATTAAACGTTCTGCGTCGGTTGCCGTTAGCGATTCCAATTTTGGTGGCTGTGGTATCGATTCTCGTCAGTCCCTTGCTGCGCGAAATGGCTGGCTACCGAGAGTATTGGACAAGTGGATACTTTGAGGCTGAACTTACTTTGCCGGATCTCTTGATCGGATTTTTCGCCACTGGATACTTCCCCTTTTTTCCGTGGATTGCTCTTTCCATTGTTGGGTTAGTTATCGGGACACTTCTGTCTCGTGAGCAACCTGTGAGTTCCACAAGCAAAGTATTCCAGTCGGGTGATGGCTCAGAATCGTTCTTATCCGCATCGATTTCGAATGGACTATTGCCAGTATTCCTAGGCTGCGCACTGATTACGACCACTGGTGTTTTGCTGGCAGCACGCACTTGGCTTCCCTCGAATATCGCGACCCGTTTTCTGGGTGGCTGGCAAATGTTCCCACCAACCGTGGAATACATCATTGCGACGATTGGAATGGCATGCCTGTTGTTTGGTCTGCTGCACAGATGGATCGATCGATATCGATCCTGGGTCGTGCCAGAAACCATGTCAGATCTAATCAAGACGTTCAGTCGATATTCGTTCACAATTTATCTGGTTCACCACATGGTTCACCTTTGGCCTTTGTGGATCTATGGCTACGCTACTGGGCATGAGACGACCTATTATTGGGAAAAGGCCATGAGCCTGAATTGGTCCATGCCCTTGGCCGTTTTTTTCCTAGTGATCTGTTATCTGGTGCTGCGAAAAATTGGTCCAGATCGTCGTCTGGGAATGGAAGGCTGGATGAGATGGTTGTGTGACTAACGAACCAAAAGCCAAGCGTCGAAGAACATGCGTCGAAAAGCATGCGTCATAAGTCCGTAGGTTGCTTGAAATAAGCCACGAAGAGATCCACTATGCGGTTAATCTCATGCGAACAGCGGGTCGATCGATTCACCATTTTCCAACAAGTGGTACGGCCGCCCTACGGTGTCAGTGGCTTGTAAATCGCGGATTCCAACAGCCCGATAGAGCGTTTTGGCGATATCGGCTGGGGTAACTGGATTCTCCGCTGGATATTCGCCGTAACGGTCCGAGGCGCCATAAGTCTGACCGCCGCGAATGCCACCGCCGGCGAGCAACACGCTTTGGCAATGAGTCCAATGATCCCGCCCTGCTCCGCTCGTGCCTCCCGAACGAGGATCACCAATTTTCGGTTTGCGTCCCATCTCGCTGTTGACCATAACCAATGTTTGCTCGAGCAATCCGCGTTGGTGCAAATCGATTAGCAACCCACTGAACGCTTGGTCGAATTCCGGCAGTAAATATTTTTTGAGACACTCGAAATTGTTCCCGTGCGTATCCCAAGCTCCTTCGCTTTTACACGCATCAGCGATAGTCTCATTCTCCCTCCAGAAGACCGTGATAAAAGGTACGTGGGCTTCTACGAGCCGACGGGCCATAAGTAAACTCATGGCGTTGACGCTCGATCCGTAGAGTTCTCGTACCGACTCAGGTTCTGAACTTAAATCGAACGCTTGGGTTGTCGTCGCGTTGAGCAGTAGCCGCATCGAGCGTTCTTGCTGCTTCTTCCAGTTGGTTTGGGTCGATGCACGATCGAGATCGCGTCGGGCTTGATTGAATCGCTCAAGCATCGCTTGCCGCGATTGCAGCTCGCTTGAGGAGGTCGAGCCGTGCAAGCTAAGAGACGGAGCTCGAAACTCCAACGGTTTATCGATGTTCGCATCCACATAAATTGGATCGTATTCAACTCCGAGTTTTGCGGCGAACTGCCCGGGGCGTGTGTATGGAGCTTTGCTCGGTTTATGAGGAAGCGTGATTACGCTTGGTAATTCACCATGATTCGCGCGACGTTGTCCGACGACCGTTCCGATAAATGGCCAATCATCTGCGTAGGGGCGTCGATCGTTTCCTAAAGATAGGAATGTCGGATCGGGAGCGTGACCGGTCAAGTGATAGTAATATCCGGCATGATGGTCATTGGTGCTGACTGTAGCACCTACGGAACGTACGATTGCCAGATGATGGGCCTGGGTTGCAAGTTTTGGAAGATGTTCACAAAGTCGAATTCCGGGTGCGGAAGTAGCGATAGAACCGAAGGGCCCCCGATACTCGACTGGAGCATCCGGTTTCATATCCCACGTATCGATGTGTGACGCGCCGCCGCAAAGAAAGAACAAGATCACAGATTTGGCTTGGCCACCAACCGCAGCGCGAGCAGTGGCATTCGCGAAAACGGGATCTGCGTAGGCGACCAATGGCAGACCTGCTAAGACATTTGCCGATGCGTTCAAGAACACGCGGCGATTTTTTTGGTGCTTGCTGGAATTCATGGGTTGTTGCTCGCGCATCGACTTGAAGAATCACATAAAAGAATCACTCAGAAGATTCATTTTTACCACGGCTATTCTAAGCTAAGGAGCAGTACGAAGCACTAGCCGACTTCGGTTGATATCCTGAAGCTTTTTGTTTCATGGCAATCCGAATGCCACTTTACCAGCCTCGGCTTACATGATTTCCGGTTTTGTTTCACCTTGCTGGTTACCAACCGGCAAGCCCACCGCTCCACGTAAGTTGCCACAGGCATTACGGAACACTTCCACGCTGGGGTTTTACCTCGCAAGCCGCGATGCTATGATGCATCGGGTGTTGCTTTCACGCTTGGTCGAGTTCTTCCTCTTCAGAACTGTCGAGACCAAAGGGATTTACCACACCCAAGGCTCGTGCCCTTGAGGAACGACGATCCCACCTTCAGATCCATCCCTGATTTTCCTGCTTTCTACCCCCATTCCAACCTACCCAACCTTCGGACGAAATTCGCATGAGCATTCGCGTTGCGCTTCATCATGAGACCAGTTACCGTTACGACCGACTGGTATCCCTCGGCCCGCAGACCGTCCGCTTGCGTCCCGCTCCGCATTGCCGCACGACGGTCCACTCGTATTCGATGAAGATCGTCCCGACTGATCATTTCTGCAACTGGCAACAAGATCCCCAAGGGAATTTTTTGGCTCGGTTGGTGTTTCCTAAACCGACAAGCCAATTTCGGATTGAAGTTGATCTAGTTGCGGAGCTAACCGCGATCAATCCATTCGACTTCTTCCTTGAATCCTATGCTGAGAAATTCCCGTTTCGTTATGAAGCTTGGCAGCTTCAGGAACTCAGTCCATTCTTAGCAACGATGCCTGCTACCTCGGAGCTTCAAAAATGGATCGATTCGATCGACCTAACTCCTACCGCGACGATTCACGCCATCACAGCGATCAATCGCAAAGTCAACGAAGCGATCCGATATGAGATCCGGATGGAACCCGGAGTGCAATCTCCCGAAGAAACCTTGGTTCGCCGCGCTGGATCTTGCCGCGACTCCGCATGGCTACTTGTTCAAGTCTTCCGGCAGCTTGGAATTGCAGCTCGGTTTGCCTCCGGATACCTCATCCAGCTCGCGCCCGATGTAAAGTCTCTCGATGGACCATCCGGCCCTGAATCGGACTTCACCGATCTGCATGCTTGGACAGAGATTTACCTACCAGGAGCAGGCTGGGTAGGCCTCGACCCGACAAGCGGATTGCTTTGCAGCGAAGGACATTTACCGCTTGCTTGCACGCCCGACCCATCGAGTGCAGCCCCGATCAGCGGGACCGTCGATGCCGCCGAGTGCACCTTTGATTTCGCGATGAATATCACGAGGATTCACGAGGATCCGCGAACAACTAAGCCCTATACTCAGGACCAATGGGCTCGCATCGATGAGCTTGGGAAACTCGTCGACGCACAACTTGCGAATGATCAAGTTTCACTGACTTTCGGTGGTGAACCCACCTTTGTTTCGATGGACGACATGGATGGCGCGGAATGGACCAATGCAGCCGTCGGACCAACGAAACGCCGCCTCTCTGGTGATCTTGTTCGGCGACTTCGCAATCGCTTCGCCCCCGAAGGACTGTTGCATTTCGGTCAAGGGAAATGGTATCCGGGAGAATCTCTTCCGCGATGGGCTCTGACCTGCTTCTGGCGAACCGATGGCGAACCGATTTGGAAGGATACTCGCTGGCTTGCAAAGGAAGAGGTTGACTACGGATACGGGTTCGCTCAAGCGAGACTCTTCGCCGAAACTCTAGCTGGTTTTTTGCAAGTCGACCCGCGATGGCTGATGCCCGCTTACGAAGATACTTACTACTACTTATGGCGCGAACAACGCTTGCCCATTAACGTTCTGCCTTGGGATGAGAAGCTTGCCGATCCTGAAGAGAGAGAAAGGTTAACGCGAGTCTTTCAACGCGGTCTCAACCAACCGGTAGGGGTCGTCATGCCGATTAAAAAACAATGGTGGCAAGGGTCGGGACGTTGGATAAGCGGCCCTTGGCCTGTCCGTCCTGAAAAGCTATTTCTCATCCCCGGTGACTCCACCATCGGTTTGCGTCTACCGATCGATTCCCTGCCGTCGCCAAGCGGCTTGATCCAAGATCAGATTGTGCCAGCGGATCCGTTTGCAGCCAAACCGCAACTTCCCTCGCAAGCAAGTATTCGTTCGCAACTCAACCCTCGCTCGATGTTGCCCGAATCGACGAATCAGTCGAGTTCAATCACAGTCGGTGGAAAGTCCACGAGCGTCCAACAGAAAGGTCAACCCAGCGGCAAAGCTCACACTTCAAGTTTGCAGCCCACCGGCGAGGCTTCGAATAAAGACACCGCCGCGCAAAGTGACGTTATACGCACCGCTCTATGCGTCGAACCTCGCGATGGGAAGATCTACGTCTTCATGCCACCGACGGAATCTCTAGAAGACTATCTGGAACTACTCGCAGCAATCGAAAGCACCTGTGAGAAACTATCGATGCCCGTGATCATCGAAGGATACTTACCTCCCACAGATCATCGGTTGCAGAATATCAAAGTCACCCCGGATCCGGGTGTCATCGAAGTAAACGTTCATCCCGTAGCAACTTGGAGCGAACTTGTCTCGAACACACAAGCGTTTTACGAGGAGGCGCGTTGGTGCCGTTTGGCAACAGAGAAATTCGATCTCGACGGAAAGCATACAGGGACCGGTGGTGGAAACCATATTGTGATGGGTGGGCCAACGCCTTCTCAAAGCCCATTCCTTCAAAGACCTGATTTGTTGCGCAGTCTGATTTCATTTTGGGTAAATCATCCCAGCCTTTCGTATTTCTTCAGTAGCAGGTTTATAGGACCGACAAGCCAAGCACCGCGCTGTGATGAAGGTCGGCGCGATACGATCTACGAATTGCAAACAGCATTGGATCTCATTCCGCTTCCTGCCGACATCACGCAAAATCGCGTTGCCCCATGGATGGTTGACCGTTTGCTTCGAAATCTTTTGATCGATCTAACGGGCAATACGCACCGATCAGAAATCTGCATCGACAAATTGTTTTCTCCCGACTCCTCCACCGGTCGGCTTGGACTCGTCGAACTGCGAGGTTTCGAAATGCCACCTCATTTCGAAATGAGCTTGGCAACGCAGCTGCTCGTCAGAAATTTGCTCGCCAGTTTCTGGCGTAAACCCTACTGCGAGCCCCTAAAGCGATGGGAGAATGCCCTTCACGATCAGATGCTCTTGCCTCATTATCTCTGGCAAGACCTACGAGAAGTATTGATTTACCTGCAATCAGATGGGTGGGGTTGGGAAGACGCTTGGTTTGCCCCTCACTTTGAATTTCGATTTCCGGCTATCGGCAGTGTTGAATGTTTCGGAACAACCATTCAATTGAGATCGGCGATCGAGCCTTGGTATGTACTCGGGGAAGAACCGGCAGGAGGGGGCACAGCCCGCTTTGTCGACTCGAGCATTGAGCGATTGGAAGTTCAAGTCCAAGGGTTTGATCCACGAAGATTGCAATTGCTCTGCAATGGAATCGTTGTTCCTTTACAACCCACCGGAGTTCCAGGTAGTTTCGTCGCCGGCATCCGATACCGAGCCTGGTGCCCGCCTAGCTGTTTACACCCTTCGATTCCCGTTCACGCACCGTTGGTCTTCGACTGCTGGGATTCTCGATCAGGCCGTCCATTGGGTGGTTGCACGTATCACGTCACTCATCCGGGCGGAAGAAGTTTCGATACATTTCCTATCAATGCATTGGAAGCCGAAGGAAGACGGATCGCGAGGTTCCAGAAGTTCGGGCACACACCTGGAACAGTAACGCCACGCATGGCGAAGGCGAACCCGCAATACTCCGGAACGCTCGACCTTCGACGCGAACTTCCTTACTAGTAAAATCAGCCACACAGGCCGTGATGGAATCCCGCAAGCCTCACGGGCATGATGTCCGTGAGGGTTTTACTGAGACTAGGGCTAGATTGGGCTAGACGGGACTAGAGCTTCAAGCCGAACAGATCGCCACCATTATTGGTGCCGGTTCCGCCCCGTAATTGGCCTTGGAACTTCTTAACGGCTGCTTCTCGGCGCTGCTCTTCTTGAGCTGGTTCCTTGTTCGTATCGGACTTCGCACCCTCAGGCTTCGCTTGTGTTGCCTTGAGAGAGAGTCCAATACGTTGAGCCGATGGGTCAACGGTGAGAATTTTTACTTCAACATCCTGGCCTTCGTTCAATACTTGAGCCACGTTTGCAATGCGACGGTGAGCGAGTTCCGAGATGTGGATCAAGCCTTCGATACCGGTCGCGATCTTTACAAACGCACCAAAGTTTGCCAGTCTGGAAACCGTGCCTGTGATCGTCGTCCCGACAGGGAAGCGGGCTTCGACGTCATTCCAAGGGTTATCTTGCAAGGATCGGTAGGACAGGGCGATCTTGGCGGTTTTAGGATCGAAACTTTCGACTCGCACTTGAATCTTGTCACCTTCCTTGACGACTTCCGAAGGGTGCTTGATCTTTTCCCACGATAGCTGGCTAACGTGGATCAGTCCATCGAGGCCGCCGATATCGACAAATGCGCCGAAGTCCATGACTTTACGAACGATACCGTCGCACAATTGGCCGATTTCCAAGCTGGCGAGTCGCTCAGCCTTCTTTTGTTGCTTTTCGCGTTCAAGCACAGCGCGGTGGGAGAGCACGAGATTTCCGCGTCGCGGATTGACTTCCGTGACCACGCAGAGCAACTTTTGCCCGACATAATCCGCAGCCGATTCGATACGAAACTCCGAGAGTTGGCTGATTGGAATAAATCCGCGAATGTTGCCGACTTTGCATTCGACCCCGCCGGTGTTCGCGCTCTCGATTTTCGCTTCGACAACTGCACCTTCTTCCAGATCATCCCAGTCGTTCGCCGCAACGGCTTCGCCGGGAATCGACAGTTCGTAAAGCCCTTCGTCGGCGTTGAACGAACGAATCACCACGTCGATTTGAGAACCTTCGACAGGCATATCTGTGAACTGCAGCAGGGGGATCACCCCTTCGTTCGGACCACCCAAGCTAACGAACACGTTGGGTTGGTGGACTTTGAGAATCCTCGCTTGGTAACGATTTCCGATCTCAAGATTCACACCGACGCGGTTTGCGTTTTTATCGCCGATCATCAGCGAGTCCAAGTCCGCTCCATCCAAGGCTTCTGCCAATTCGGTGTCTTCGATTTGATCGCGTCGCCGAGCATTTGGTACGGGGACTTTTGGAGCCACGGCGGGAGCTGAGTCCTTGTTGGAACGATAGCGTGCGGGCATGGATTCCGCATCAATCTTCTCACCCTTCGGACCGCGATTTGAGCCGCTGTTGTTCGGTCCGCCACGCCCTTGGGGTGCTGCCGCTCCTGCCAAGGCAGGATCGGCACCTTGAGCGGAATCTACCGCACCGACTCCGGCAATTTCTTGCCCCTCTGTATTTCCCGAGTCACGCTTCTGACGTTTCGGCGGTTGGGATTGCTCCGAAGCTTGTTCCTGAGCCAGGCGAGCTTGCCGAATGGCTTCGAGGTTCAAGGGGCCCGCAGCGGCGGGTCGAGCGTTGGAATCGTTGGGTTGTTGTGAATCGGCCATACAAAATCGTTCCGTTGGATCGGTATAGAGGCAAAACATTGCCCGGGGGTCAGCTATAAGCTGATCTCAGGCGAGCCTTTGGTTTTTGCCCGTATTGTTGAACGGGTAATGAAACGGGATTAGTGAATACGAGAATCGCCTCGCGTCGCGTAGTTTAACAGGAGGGGCTAGTTTAGCAATGAAATACGAAGTTTCCAGGCGATTGCCGGCTGAATTCCATCCAATCAACCAAGGAAGGAACAGCGAAGTTCCACGTTTTTGTTTGATCTAGCTCCGACCCGATCTTTATGCTCGCAGAATTTACGTACAGAAATCCATCGCAATTCGTACCAGTCCTGGATTTCAAGAGCCATTTAGCCCTCAGCGTCCTACACTTCTCAAAACCGACTTCGCCTCCCTGCTCCTCCCGTGCTGCCCTACCTAACTGCCCTGCCTCACGCCTCTCGCCTCTCGCCTAAAGCCCAATACCGTCAAATCGAAAGCCATAATTCCTGCGGCCCGTCTTCTCCCGCTTGGGCGGGAGTAAGGGGCGGGGGGATGAAGGGTGGAAGGGCACTGGACAACGCTTGAAACTGCTTGTTGCAATTCAACGATCAGAAGGGTGTGGTGAAGCGGTCGGTCGATGATTTCTTCAACCACTGCGACATCCCAAATACCACCCCTTGCATCCGCGCGGTTAACCACCGACCGCGAAACCCACCGCTCCGCACCAAGCATCACACAAACCGGTTCGCGGTTTTCTTTGCGGCTTTGCTTCTTTGCGTGAGCCATCCGCACCCCTCGCACGGCCACAGAGGGCCATGCTACGGGGACATGCCACGGAAAGGTCTTGCCCCCCTTCTCTCGAAAGGGACAATTTGCTCCTCAAAAATCAAATCATCAGGGTACCAATCCATACCTCGATTTGACGGTATTGGCCTAAACCTAAAGCCTCTCGCCTAAAGCCTCCTTCCCAACTCCCCCAAAAATTCGTCGACCAGTCGAACAAATTTTCTGGCCATGTTATTTTGTCGCGTCCAGCCATCCTTGGGTTTCGCCAAAGCGGCTATGGGGTATCCTTGGATGTTGTAAGTGCGTAGAGTTTTCCCGACGCTCGCACATAGGCTTGGAATTCACCTGCCTCCCTCCCCCAATCTGAACAAATAAATGCTCGACTTCTGCCATTTGTTGACGAATTGCTTTCCCTTGGCGATCAATATTTGGGGGCAAAACGTCGAGTCGTCGGACCTCTTGGTAATCGGGCTTTTGATTCTCCTCGAAGGCTTGCTTTCGATCGACAATGCACTCGTGCTTGGGATGCTCGTCAAGCGGCTTCCGAAACACCAGCGAGCCAAAGCCCTTTCGTATGGTTTGATCGGTGCATTCGTCTTCCGCGTTGTGGCCATATTGCTGTCCGCTTATTTGCTCCAGTGGACGATTGTGAAATTAATCGGCGGGGGTTATTTGGTTTACATCGCCGTCAAACATTTGTTTTGGGAAGATGAAGAAACCGAGGAGTTGGTTCAACTTGACCAAGAAGGCCAACCTGAGTTGGTCGACGCGTTGACGGGAGAGCAACTCGACGCCGAGCGGATCAAAGTCGAGATCGAACAACGTGTTCCGATTGCAGCCGGTTTGGTTAACGATGAGAAAATCGAGCAGCCACCGACTTCGACCGCCCCGGAGAAAGCCGTTTGCGACGTCCCTTCGCATAACAATTGGAAGTTCTGGAAGACGGTCGCGGTTATAGAGCTTACTGACATTGCCTTCGCGGTCGACTCCATCCTCGCAGCGATGGCCTTGGCCGGTTCTTCGACCGACAAGCTCTGGGTGGTTGTAACCGGAGGAATTCTCGGTGTTATTCTCATGCGTTTTGCAGCATCGGTTTTCGTTCGTTTACTCGAACGTTTCCCCCGCTTCGAAACTTCGGCTTACTTATTGGTGATCATCATCGGTCTGAAACTTCTCTTCGACTGGGCGTTGAACAGCAATTGGTCGTTCAATGGCTGGACGAACCTTGGAGCTTGGCAAGAGTTTTTCGCGAACTTTGAAACAGCACGTAGGGGTTGGGTAGAGAACTATCACCATTGGCTCGACACATCTTGGTTTCTTGGTCGAGCTAAAGAAGTCCATGTCGATGGTATTGAGCACATCCCCCATTTGCTCGACTTCCATGATTTGCGACGTCCGGAATGCCTTGGGTTTTGGATCGTGATGCTGTTATGCTTCTTGGTCGGATTTATGCCCAGACGACACTCGCCAGATTCTTCCGACAAGCCTGCGTAACGCAAACCACCGCGAAGGCACGAATCCCGAAGAAGTCTTCCTTACAAGTCGATACGTACCATGAAAGATGTAGCCGTTATTTTGGCCGCGGCCGGCAAATCCTCTCGATTCAACGACCCGTACCAGAAAAAGGTTTTTGCAAGCGTTCACGGCAAACCGGTCTGGCAGTACAGCGCTCAGCTATTCTCCGATCATCTTCGAATTGCTCAAATCATCATGACCATATCTCCTGAAGATAAGGAGATGGTTCAAGAAAAGTTTGCAGGCAACCTAACGATGCTCGGGGTTGAGGTCGTGCTCGGGGGAGAGGAGCGATGCGATAGTATCCGAAACGCATTGGAGAAATTACGGCCGGAGATCCAATGGGTTGCTATCCATGACGCAGCACGCCCTTGCCTTTCCCGCCAGTCCCTTAATCAAGTCATCGAAGAAGCCACGCGGCACGGGGCCGCGATTCTCGCAACACCTATTCGCTCGACAGTCAAGCGAGTGGATGCTTCGACGAACAGAATTGTTGAGACCGTCTCCCGCGACGGGCTATGGCAAGCCCAAACGCCTCAAGTCTTTCGCGCCAGCGATTTGAAAAAAGGCTATAGCGCAATGAAAGGCAAACCCACCGATGATGCATCGGTCATTGAAGCGTTAGGCGTCCCGATTCGCGTCGTGGAAGGTTCGGAGACGAACATGAAAATCACCACCAAGGACGATTTGCGGACCGTCGAAGGATTCCTCAAAGCTCCCGCAAAATCGAGAGATAATCCATTCTTCTAGCGTTCACCCACATTTGCGGATCACCTAGTCCGATAAGCGGCGGCCACCTGCGGACTGAGAAACTTCGCCAGTTCCCACAAAAGAATCCCTGTATCCGAAGGATTGTTTGACGTGAGAAGCGATGCGGGTAGAACCGGTTAGTGCGACCAGCCCGTAAAAACTTCGAAATCTTCGTAATCCGTGCCCCTTCAAAAGCAAAAACGTGTCGCTATACTCTGGAACCTCTAATTCAGGTTCTGAACGCGAGTTTCCCAGAGCGATCCGACGAGATGACGGTTAATTGAGGCTGCAATCTGCGGTTTTCCAATTGCCGAAGTCAGCGGAAATTCTGTGGAAAATTTGCTGTTGAACGACCGGTTAGTACCGAGGCCACCAGAGGAAAGGTTCAATAATAGGAACCTTAAGTTTGGTTCCGATCCCAGCGCACATGAGAGCGTAGCTCAGTCGGTAGAGCAAAGGACTTTTAATCCTTGGGTCGAGGGTTCGAGTCCCTCCGCTCTCACTTCGATACATTCAAAAAGCCCCGGATTCTCCAAAAGGATCCGGGGCTTTTTCGTGTTCGTTACTAACCCACGATAAATCCATACTAGCTACGTCAATACAGGAAGACCCGAATCTTCTTTTCGATGGCCTCGCACGGCATGGTGCTTTTGCACACGCCGCATTCTCAAGGTCACGGTCTCGGACATAGCAACGACTGCAGCAAACCAACCTCTGCCGTTTCTCTACCGGCGAATCCGGTTATACTACTCCCCGGTTATGCTACTGCCCAGCTACTTTGTTGCCAGGTAATCCCTGCTACCAGTGATTACTCCGAAGCAAATCTTTTGACCGGGTCGCTTTAGCCCTACTGACTATTTCAAATCCTCAAATTCCAAGCAAAGTGCATCATGAAGCAACTTTCCCACATGGTCTACTTCACTCTCCACGATGCGAGCGAAGCAAAAGTCAATGAACTGCTTGCCGCTTGCCACAAATACCTCAGCGGCCACCAGGGTGTCGCGCACTTCTCGGTCGGCACCCTCAACCGTGAACTTGCTCGGCCCGTCAATGATCACGGCTACGATGTAGTTCTAAACTTGATTTTCGATAGTAAATCCACCCACGATACATACCAAACCGAACCGAGGCACCTTAAGTTCATCGAAGAACAGAAACCGAACTGGAAACAAGTTCGCGTCTTCGACTCGGACTTGGTCGGTCCATGAACTCAATCCTTCAAAAAATCGTTCGAACGAAACACGATGAAATCGCAGAAGCGAAACGACATCGTTCGATACAGGATTTGCGATATGCCGCTGAGAATGCGCCCGTACCTAGAGATTTTCTAGGTGCCCTGGCCGGTCATCAACGCATGCGGTTGATTGCCGAAGTCAAAAAAGCTAGTCCATCGAAAGGGGTCATCCGCGACCCTTTCGATCCTTTGGCAATCGCACATGCTTACCAGGCCGGCGGTGCAGCTGCTTTAAGTGTTCTGACCGACGTTTCCTATTTTCAAGGTAGCCTCGAATACCTTCGCGCGATCAGGCAAGCAGTTCAACTTCCGGTTCTGCGAAAAGACTTCCTTATCAACGAATACCAGATTTGGGAAGCAAGGGAAGCGGGTGCTGATGCCGTACTTCTGATTGCAGAATGCCTCGAAGCCTCTAAGCTTCAAGACTTATTCTCTCTCGCCGTGGAATTGAAGATGACTCCCTTGGTAGAAATTCATGCCAAGGCAAACTTGCAAGCCGTCTTGGACCTGAACCCAAGACTTATCGGGGTCAACAATCGCGACCTCGATACCTTCACCGTCGATCTCTCACATGTCGTTCGCTTGCGAGCGGAAATACCGGCCGAAATAACCCTCGTCGGCGAGAGCGGCATCGCGACCCATGCGGACGTGAAGTACCTCAAGGAAAACCAAATTGCGGCCATTCTCGTCGGGGAATCTCTGATGCGACAAGCCGACTTGGAATCCGCCGTCCGAAAACTTCTTGGCGATCTCTAAGCCACCTCCCTGTCAATAAAACCCCTCTTAGGAGTGGTTTCGCGCGCTTCCGCAGTGTCAAAACCGGCAATTTAGGCAAATTAGGAGGTGCAACTTGGAATCAAACCACTAAACTTTGCGGCTTGGGTTCCCTTTACCGAAATCGTAGGGAATCCTACGTCAATGGATTACGCGTCAACATCGAGAAGGTCGTACGGCACTCGATAGGCACCCCGCTAGAGGATTTTGATGTCGGGATTATGCAGCCATGGAGTTTTGAACGCGGGAAGTGGTGTACCCCTTTTTTTGGAGAGTTTTCGAATGCGTCGAGTTTTAGTTGCTTTGGCAATCGTCGGTTGTGCGATGGTTTCCTCGTCGAATGCGTCTGCTGGAATTTTCAATCGCAAGAAGGATTGCAGCGGTGCTGCAGCTTCCTGCTGTGCTCCAGCTCCAGCCCCAGCTTGTGATGCTGCTCCAGCTTGCGAGCCAGCTCCAGCTAGCTGCGGTGGATCGGCAAAGCGAGAAGGTCTTCTCGCTCGTCTTCATGCTCGCAAGAGCTCCTGCAGTGCAGCTGCTGACGCTTGTGCACCAGCACCAGCACCAGCTTGCGAACCAGCTCCAGCTTCCTGCGGCGGCAAGGCTAAGCGAGAAGGTCTTCTCGCTCGTCTTCATGCACGCAAGAAGTCCTGCAGCGCTCCAGCAGCAAGTGCATGCGATGCAGCTGCTCCTTGTGCAGCTCCTGCTCCTTGCGATGTAGCTCCAGCTCCATGTGCAGCTCCAGCTCCAGCACCTTGTGCAGCACCAGCAGCTAGCTGCTGTGATGCAGCTCCAGCCGCTGCAAGCTGCTGCGATGCAGCTCCAAAGGCTGCTCGTCCAAAGGTTCTCGCTGGCCTCTTGGCTAAGTGCAAGACCCGTCGCGTTTCGTGCTCGGCTCCAGCAGCCGCTGAAAGCTGCTGTGACGCCGCTCCTGTTGCTGCAGCTCCAAGCTGCGGTTGCAACTAAGGAAATTCACAGCGAGCAATGCTCGTTGCGAAGAATTGATAAACCTCAAGCGGTCATCGTAAGGACGACCGCTTTTTTTTCGCCCGCGATGTCGCTGGGTAATTGCCCCTTACTTCGCCTTCGGCACCACTCTGTTATATGATCTTCAAACACTTTTTGACCCCAGCCGCTACTCCTAACGGCCTTCGCTGCGAACAAACAGTCGATCGCGGTACTGGTCCCAACACAGTCGTAATGCTCCACGGACTTTTCGGTTCGCCAAACCATTGGACCGATATCATCGAGCCACTCACTGACGACTTTCGGCTGATCGCCCCCCAACTACCAATTGACCGAAGCGGCAATCGACGCTCTGACGGGGCACGATCCATCTCCGATCTAACCGATGCGATCGCGGAAGTAATCGATGCAAAACAGATTCAAAGCCCCTTTGTCCTCTGCGGAAACTCTCTCGGTGGTCTGATCTCCATCGACTACACGCTGCGATACCCTGAGCGCATTTGCGGACTCGTTCTCGCCGGTTCGGCCGGCCTGTATGAACGAAGTCTTACCAACGGCGTAAAACCAAAGCCTTCAAGGGAATTCGTTCGTTCCGTCATCTCCGATATCTTCTACGATGACTCCTTAATCACGGACGAACTCGTCGAAGAGTGGTTCGGACTGATTCAAGACAGAGACTACGCTCGATTCATCCTGCGTATCTCACGTGCTACTCGCGACCGCAACGTGGAAAAAGAACTTCATCAACTCAAAACTCCAACATTGATCCTTTGGGGCAAACATGACGAGATCACTCCGCCGAAGGTCGCCGAGCAATTCCAACAGCAACTACCTTCGGCTCAACTGCACTACCTCGAAGATTGCGGGCACGCCCCGAACCTTGAACAACCCGCCCTCTTCACCGAACACCTCAAACGTTTCCTTCCCACCTGCTTTGCATAGTAGCCACCAAAGCTCAAAAAGCATCGGCAGCGAACAAGCAACGTCGAATCGCCTAGACTTACACCACGAATTCCTTGAATGCCAATTATGAAGCGATCGAAGTATAAAATCCTCTGTGCACTTCTAGCTGGATTATCACTCTGTTGCCAACCGACCTTCTCGTCGGCCGCCGAACCGATTACGGTTCAAATGGCAACCGACTTCGCTGTGTCCCCAACGGGAGAAACACTCGTCTTTCGATGGGCGAATGAACTTTGGTCCGTCGGCATCGAAGGTGGCACCGCAAAACGACTCACCAATCATCCGGCAGTCGATAGCGAACCGAAATTCTCGCCCGATGGAAGGCAACTCGCTTTCATATCGAATCGAAACGGTTCCAATCAAATCTATGTGATGCCTGCCGACGGAGGCATCCCCGAACAAAAGACGTTTCACTCCGAAGGCTACTCGCTCGGCGATTGGTTTCCCGACGGTAATAGCATCCTTGCGACCGGCTCACGCGATCACTACTGGCGCGGTCAATCCCGCCTGATGCAAATTGACCTCACCAAACGCGCCGCAGAAAAAATCCTCCTCGACGATACAGCGCTCGCCCCAAGCCTCTCGCGCGACGGAAAAAAAGTTCTCTTCGTTCGCGAAGGTGAACGCTGGTGGAGAAAAGGTTACAAAGGAGAGCGTGCCTCGCAAATCTGGTTGCTCGACCTTGAAACGCGTCAAACAACCGAACTGATTCACGATGGGGTCGAATCCCTATGGCCTCAATGGTACACAAACCAACGCGGTTTCTATTTTGCAAAGGGAACACCTCACGGACTGGACCTCTTCCGTTATCGATTCGCTACCGATGAACAACCATCAAGGCAACGTTTCGTAACAGGTTTCGAAGACGACTCGATTTACAAACCGACCTTGTCCCGAAATGGATCGACCCTCGTATTCCGTCATCTCTTTGATACCTACGTCATCAATCCAAGTAAAAGCGAACCACCCAAGAAACTCAATATCCAGATCGCCCAAGATGCAGATCTGCCCGACGATACTCTACGCGCTAATCTGAGTCGTGCCGATCAAGTCGCGTTCACCGAAGATGGGCTAGAAATCGCCTTCACCGCCGGCGGCGACCTGTTCGTTATGGACTCCGAGCTGAAAGAGCCGATCCAAGCCACACGATCCAACGGCTACGAAGAATCACCCATCTTCTCAAACGATGGCAAGGAACTGTGGTTCGCAAGACGAGAATCTGGCCAAGTCGATCTCTGGAAACTCCAACCGAAAGATCCCTCGAAATACTGGTGGCAACAATCTGAATTCATCGAGTCACGCTTAACGAATTCCGCTCCATCGAAATCCGACCTGCGTTTCACACCAGACGGAAAACACTTGCTGTTCCAACTCGGTCGCGGATCACTCGTGGCAATGAACATCGAGTCGAAAGAAATCACAACGCTTGTTGAAAGCTTTAGTGGCATATCCTACAGCATCTCCCCAGATAGCCGCTGGATCGCCTACTCTGCTCAAGATAATGACTTCAACAGCGAAATCTGGGTTATGCCCATCGATAAACATCAATCTGCTGTGAATGTCTCTCGGCATCCCGACAACGACACTTCTCCTGTCTTCTCCCCCGACGGAAAAATACTCGCCTTCACCGGCCGACGTACACAAGACGAAAGCGATATTTACTACGTCTATCTTCAAGAGGAATTCGACGACGAATCCTCGCGCGACCGCACGCTCGAAAAAGCACTCGAGACGATGAAGAAGAAACGACCCTCGAAACCTGAGGCTGCCACCAATAAATCGGAGACATCGGCGGAAAAGGGAAACGACGCGAAACCTGAACCAAAAACCGAGTCAAAACCAGACGCTAAGCCGGACAGCAAGCCTGAATCGAAATCGGAATCGAAACCAGAACCGAAAGCCGATGGCGATGATAAGTCAAAGAGTTTCCGAATCGACTTCGAACGTATCCACCAACGACTTCGTCGCCTCAACCTACAAGACACCCGCGAGACGAACCTCATCTTCTCTCCCGATGGAAAGAAATTAGCATTCTCCGCCAGTGTCGACGGAAAGCCGGGTTGGTACTCGGTCGAATTCCCAGACAAACTGACACCAAAACTAATGAGCTCGACGGTCCTGAGCGACGCTCGATGGACAAAAGCTTCCAGCGGAATTCTCGGCCTCTCGAAAGGTACCCCGACGAAACTTGAAAACGGCGAAAAGGAATCGAGCTATTCGTTCTCAGTCCAGCACGAACGCTCCCGCTCCGGACGCTTCAGCGAAGGCTTCCAAGCCGCATGGCTTGCCATGCACGAGATTTGGTACGACCCAGCCATGGGTAACCGCAACTGGGATCAAATCCGACGCAAATACTCCGAAGCCGCGTCTCGGGCACTCGATGAAAAAGGCCTAGCCGAAATCATCGAACTGATGCTCGGTGAACTCAACGGCTCGCACCTGGGATTCACCCCATCGACCGGCGAGACGCCCGATGCGGAACCCTCTCGCAAACGCGATTATCCAACAGCCCACCTCGGTGTGCGCTTCGATCCTCAATACCTCGGACCAGGTTTGAAAATCCGCGATGTGCTGCCCGATGGCCCCGCAGACAAAGCCAAAAGCAAATTGCTTCCCGGCGATATCATCCAACAGATCAACGGTACACGTGTCGATCCGACTATGGATTTGACGCAGGTTCTCAACGGACCACTCGACCGCGATATCGCGTTGACCGTACTGCGAGCTAAAAAAGCAGTCGAAAATGCGGAACCGGAAAAGATCGAAGAGCAAGCTGGGAACGACGAATTGAATATCTCGCTCAGACCGACCTCCTACGCCCGCATTCGCCCATTACTCTATGAACAATGGCTCGAACATAATCGCCAAATGGTCGACAAACTTTCCGATGGCAAACTCGGCTACTTGCACATCCAAGCCATGGACGAATCGAGCTTCTTGGAATTCGAACAACAGCTCTACAACGTGGGATATGGTAAAGACGGCTTGGTAATCGACGTACGCGATAATGGTGGCGGATCGACCACCGACCACTTGCTAACCTCACTGACACAACCACGTCACGCCATGACCGTTCCGCGTGGAGGCGGAATCGGTTACCCACACGATCGAATGATCTACGCTACATGGTCGAAACCAATCGTGGTGCTATGCAATCAAAATAGCTACAGCAACGCGGAAATCTTCAGCCATGCCGTCAAATACCTCGGACGTGGGAAATTGATCGGTGTGCAAACCGCCGGTGGTGTTGTTAGTACCGGAGCCTCCCGGATCAACGATATCGGCGTCCTACGCGCCCCCTTCCGCGGGTGGTTCTCCATGGAGACTGGCGAAGATATGGAGCTTCGCGGTGCACTTCCTGATTTCATCCTTTGGCCAACTCCCGGTGAACTCCCAGCCGGTATCGATCGCCAGCTGGAAAAAGCAGTTACGGTACTCGCAGAGGAAGTCCAGAAAGTACCGGCAAAACCCAAACCGAAATACGCTACCGGTCACGAATAACAGCCGATTTTGAGATTCATCTCCGGTCGACTCGATGACGTAGCTTTAGCCGTTGTCCACCGGGTAATTGTAGAAACCTTTACCCGTTTTGACCCCAAGATGCCCAGCATCGATGTAGGGTTGCAATTTTGCGATCAAAGGACTCCACACCTCATCCCCATCGACAAACCTGCCGTTTGACATGGTTTGCACCAAAATATCTAAACCAATCTGATCCATGATTCCAAAAGGACCGATCGGCATTCCTGTCGCTTTCGTCCATGCCAAATCGATATCCTCGGCCGTTGCCACATCGCGATCAAGCAATTCTAAAGCCGATTTCAAAACGGACTTCAACATTGCATTGAAGACGTAACCACTGTTCTCTCGTCGCTGAACAATCGGAGTCTGCCCGATCTTCTTGGCTAACAACGAAAGGCGCTCCAGAGTTTCTTCCGATGTCTGCGGCCCTGATGCAACATCCACCACCGTTGCCTTCCATATCGGCACATGGAAATGAAAATGCGCATACCGCTCCGGATGCCGAACATGCTTTGAAAACGTCGAGGGGACAAAATAGGAGCTATTCGATGCCACTATCGTTGACTCGCTAAAGACCTCCGACGCTCTCTTCAACACCCGCCGCTTTAATGCTACTTGCTCCGGAATACACTCAAGCACTAACCCAACTTCCCGAACACCTCTCGAACCCGTTGCTGAATGATCACCCCCAAATAAGAAATCTGGATGGACCAACCCAAGTCGGGAGTCGACTTGCTCCTGGCTCGTCGCAGGCCAATACCCTTGAGTCTGAAACGCTGTTAAATTTGCAATTATCCACGCTCGCGATGTGTTCAATGCCCCCGACGATTCATCGCACAATATCACACGCACCCCATGCGCGATCATCTGGCCTGCAATCTGACGCCCTGTCCAACCCGCACCGATGATCGCAACCTGCTCGATGTTTCTCGCCCCACTACCGCTTGAATGATCGTTATCGAAGATCGTTTCCATGGATTTCTCGAAACTCTGGACACACAATTCCAAAAAGGATTCTTCAGCGCATCCATCTGATTGTTGAGCATGAGATGCAATCGATTCCTACGAGCGGTGCAACATACCAAGATCCGAAATCCATTCCTACGCGACTTTCCTTCCCATCCACTCTACTACGGGGCCTCTCAACGATGGAACCTCACCTAAAAACGCTCCCTATTCGTTCCCAAAATAGCCGTACTTGGTCAGCGGTACCCCAAACTCGTCCTCAACCCATCGATTCCCTTCACGAGCTATCTGAAAGATACGCTTCTGCCATTCCAACGAGATCTCTGCTCTAGCACGATCTCCTTTCTCTTTATTCTCATCATTCAAATCCCACTTGAAGAGCTTCATTCGGCCATCGCGCGACATCATGCGATAATTGAGCGACGACCAAAGCGATCCCTTAACTCTTTTAAGAATCTCGATCTGGGTTGTAGTCCATCGCTCATTGTCCCGTTCTCCGATACTCAAGCGAACTCCTTCGTCCGCATCGATTTCCATCATCCGACATACCCGTCGGATAAAAGATTCTTCATCCGCTGCCAGATCTTCAAAGAGAAACAGATTGAAGCTCTCTTTGCCGAACTGTTCTATGTAAGCCCGAATCGTTTCCCCATAAAGGATGTGAGGCAGTTCCGTTTTTCGGAAATACTCCTCTAGCCACTCGTCGATACTCATGTAGTACGGTCCATGGCCAAATCGACGCTTCGTTCTAGTATTCTCTCTCTTTAATTGCTGAAAGTAGGAAGCTTCCAAAAGCGAAAGTGGACTTCGAATCACCATGAAGATTTTGGCATCCGCGAATATTCGCTTGAGATTCGCGGCTCTTGCTCTCCTACTCCGCAATTTATCTGTCGAACACGCTTCCCATGACCAAACAGGAACTTTCCCGAGCGCACTGGGCTCGGCCATCACATCCTTTATCAATCGATCGCACAACGCATAATCCGGTTGACGAATATGCTCGTATGCTATCTGCTCCATCACAGCTTCAACCTTATTAACATACTCGATCGATTTGATCCCCTTGGCATTGGCTCCAAAAAAATAACCAAGAAAGAAAATCTCGCGATGCTTGCTAAACAACCGACCCTGAAAAGTCTTCGTCGCGGTTTTCGGCATCCCGATATGAATCACAGGCCTTCGTTGGTTCAAGCTGTCCTCACTTCCAAATCGATCCAATTATCACGGAGCCGTCACAATGTTTTGGCCCAACTTAAGTAGCGTAAACGGTTGTTAGGTTTAGCTTAGTTATTGAACGAACAGACGACGGTTGGGCTTCTTGGTGGCGTTGCCCCCAACCCCCAAGCATTTATCGCATTGTGGCCAAAGGATAGTGGCAGGCGCCGGGCGGGTGACGCTCGACCTCCACGCCCCTTGCACTTGCCTTCGGCATCGACTCGGCGCGGTGATGATTCTGCAAGGGGTTGCTACCCAGCATTGCCCTATTCTCCGGTCGAATACGGTTAGCATACCTTGCGGCACCTTGTTGTGCACGAATTTTTGATCGAGCTTCTCGGGGTTCCTCGAGCGTCAACGGGTACTTCGGTCGAATACAATCGCTCTTGAGAGTCCTGTGATAGCGTTCAAGCTTGCCATTGCTTCGAGGATAGTAAAGTTTGCACGAACGTGAGTCATACCGCTGAGCCGGACGAACGATTTAAAGTTGTTCGCAACAAAGAAGGTTCTGTTATCCTCACCGATCCGAATCCCCATCGGCCACCCGCCGATTCCTAAACAGAGCACTAACCATTCCCAAAGTAACCGTACTTGGTCAGTGGCAGCCCAAACTCGTCTTCAACCCATCGATTCCCTTCACGAGCCACCTGAAAAATCCGCGTCTGCCACTCCGCCGAAATCTCTGCTCTAGCGCGAACTCCTTTTTCTTTACTTTCACCATTCTCGTCAAAATTAAAGAGCTTCTTTCGTTCCTTGGGCGACATCACTCGGTACCTGAGCGACTGCCAAAACGATCGCTTCAATCTCTTGAGAAAGTCTATCTCTGTCGTGGTCCAACGTTCATTATCCCGTTTCCCAAGACACAATCGAACCCCTTCATCGGCATCGATTTCTGTCATCCTACACACACTTCGGATAAAAGCCTCTTCATCCGCCACCAAGTCTTCAAAGAGCAACAAATTATTATTCTCTTTACCGAACACCTCACAAAAAGCCCGAATCGTGTCCCCATAACGGATTTGTGGCGTATCCGTTTTTCGAAAATAGCGATCTAACCATTCGTTGATTCCTTCGTAATACGGACCTTGTCCAAATCGCCCTGTCACACGCGTATTCCAGCACTTCAATTGCTGAAAGTACGAAGCCTCCAACAGCGGAATGGGACTTCGAATCACCATGAGGATTTTAGCTTCGCCGAATAGTCTCTTGAGACTCCTCGCTCTTGCTCTCCTAATCTTCAAGCCTCCGGTAGAATACCCCTCCCACGACAATACCGGAATCTTGCCAATTGCATCGGGGGCACTTAAGACTTCTTCTATCCACTGGACGCACAATTCATAAGTCGGCTCACTAACAAATTCGCTATCTGTTTTTTCCATCACGGCTTTGACATTGCGCCCCATCCCCTTCGACCTGCGCCCCCTGGAATTTGGCCTAAAGGATCGGCCGAGATAGTAGACCTCCGGATGCTCGGCGAACAGCCAATGCTGAAAAGTCTTCGTCGCCGTCTTCGGCATCCCGATATGAATCACGGGCCTACGTTGGTTCAAGCTGTCCTCACTTCCAAATCGATCCAATTATCACAGAGCCGTCACAGCCATGTTCTTCGAATCGGCATCCTTAAAGGGTTCTTAGGTAGGCAACTAAGTATCCGATCTCTTCATCGCTTAACTCATCACCATGAACTCGATGCGGAGCATGATCGCCACGAAGCACCTCCTCTAACTTATCATACCGCCCGTCATGCAAATAAAGCACCTTGCTAGAAACTCGACGCAGCGAAGGCGTATTGAATCCTGCATACTCATCGCCGCTGGCACCTAAACCCAAATCGTGAATCTTCGCGTCCTGCATTCCGGTCCCGATATGACAATCAGCACATCCACCCTTGGAACTATTGAAGATCTCTTTTCCTCGCCTTGCAGATTCATCGAGCGGCGTGCGATCAACCGTCGAATCCACGCTCGCAATCCGTGGTGGAGCTTTTAAACCTGCTAGAAAAGCTCCAACCGCTCGCGCATCGTCGTCGCTTGGAATCGGCCCTAACATCGTTGTCCTCAAAGAATGCTTCATCGCTTCAAGGTAATCCCCCTGCCAACCATGCCATGTCCATGGCCCACTTTGATCTAATTCATACAAAGGTAAGACCGTTTTGAAGGTATACGCAGAACCATCGTTCATCGTATCGATACTCACCGAGTTACTACCGCCCAAGTAATGGCAACTGTGACACGAGTACCACTGATCCAAACTTCGTTGCGCATCATAAAATATGGCCTCGCCTCGACGCACTTCTGTCACTTCCGGAGCGCTTCCTAGCTCAATCCTACGCACAGTTTTGCGCTGCTGAATGTCTACAATCTGGACTGAATTATCCAAGTAGTTCGCAACAAAGACGGTTCTGTTATCCTCACTCATCCGAATCCCCATCGGACGCCCACCGATATCAATCCTGTAAAATCGATCTTCGCTAACATCCCGATCGGATCGCGGCGAGGGAATCAATTCCGAAGGTAAATGATCCGTACTGCCTCGATCCTGAAACGGCAAGCCCGGCATTTTAAACACTAACAACTCATGCGTCCCCGATGCGGAAATAACCAAGCATGAATCGTCCGAGGTCAAACATATTCCATGCGGGTCTGCTACCGCTTGCCTCGGCGGATCAAGCGATATCGCTTCACGCCTTGCATCGTCCCCAAAACCAATCCTTCCAAGCCTACTTGCCATCACCCATCCGAGCCGAATATTCCCTTCATTGATCGCGTTGCGACGATAGACCATCCAAGGAAAATAAACATGCTCGCCATCACTCGATAATTGCATATGACCGATATTCAATCCCACGAATCGATCCAGATGCACCATCTTGCCAGCATCTAAATCAACAACGGAAATGCCTCGATCTCCACTCGTACCAACCACCATCCGTCGCCCATCCTTCGACAAAGCTAACGACCTGGGCCATCGCCCCACCGGAATTCGCCGTAGAACCTCTCCGCTAAAACTCCCTAACTCCACGACCTCATCGCTATCGGTTAACGCCACCATCAAGCGTTCACCATCACCTGTTATCGCCAGTCCGGTAGGCTGACCCCCTAGCTTCCAAACCCCTTCTGAAACTAGCTTTCCTTTCGACACACCAAACGCATGTATCGTTCCTGAATAACTTCCTGTCACATATACCAGTTCCAAAGATGGATGCAGGACAATCCCAGTCGGATATTCTCCAACCCGCTGTTCATCTAATACTTTCCCGCTAACGATATCCACCAACGACACGGAATCAGATGTCTGATTGACGGTGACGATCCAACTCGCTCCTGACGACTTGGGACCAACCACCAAATCCACAGGGGAACGGTCTCCTTCTATCCCCTGCCCTGCGCTCCTACCTGTAACAAAACAACCAACGAGAAGGAGAGCGAACACCCACGAGCCCAACTCAAGCCTAGTTCTCATTTCCCACCGAGCAATTCTTCGATGCGCACTTCGATCTGATCAAGCGATTCGCAATCCTTCATCCCCTCAGGCTCACCGCTAAAGCGAAAACGAATCTTTCCCTGTTGATCGATGAGCAAACAGTAGGGAATCTCTCCTGGCAATTCAAATGCCTTCACAAAACCCTCTCCCGCCCCATACTCTGTGAGCAGATTCTCCATCGTTGCTTGGTTGCGTTGAAGAAACGCTAACACCGCGTCATGCTCTTCAGGCTCATTCATGCTTACCGTCATAGCGGTAAATCCTCGCTGAGCATGTTTTGTATGCAACGCTACCGTCTTCGGAAAATGCTCAACACAGGGCCCGCACCAAGTTGCCCAAAAGTCAACCAAAATAACCTTGCCTCGATGCTGCTCAACCCAGCGATCAAACGTCTTGCGATTCCCAACCACCAACTTTACCTCGTGCTTCGTCGGATCCTGCAGAGCCGATCGACCACTACTCAAGGCTCCACCCGCCCCATCACGCTCAGTGCTGGATTCGCTCACCGAGCTTTTCTTTGATGAATCACAGCCACCCATTGCCGCGAAAATCAACGAGAACAGAACCATCGAGCCGGCAATTCGTTGCCTACTCGCCCTCATAAAGTAGCTATTCCATCGCGCAGCCATCGCAAAGACCTTCCTCCAAAACCACACATCTCACTCAATCATCACCGGCACAAAGGCCAACTGCGCATATGAGTATACGGCCGCTAAGATTAGCCGAAAAGCAGAACTGCGCAGGTTAATTAACTTCGGAAGGCCCCACGGTAACAATAGTCGATGCGGAACTGACCGGATTCGGGGCATTACCAGACTTCACATTCGCAACCAATTTGCCTTGTCCGACCAACCGATGCAAGAAAACAACTCTGTAATTTACCTGATCTGCGGGACGCATTGTCTGTATCGCTTCCATTCTCAAAATCCGTCCCGCTTCATCAAACTGATATCCTGCCTGCGTCGGACCTCGCACATCCGTTACTTGCAAACCCTCAGGAACCTCCAATGACAATTCAACCTGCTGCTGATTGATCGAGGAATTATTCCGAACCGTGATGATATAGTCCGACATCTCATTCAACCGAGCCGATCGACTTACGGGTTCAATCGAAACCAAAAGATCCGTGGCCGGCAAGGCCGCAGGACCACCCAACGGTGGATTAGGCGCTCCTCCAATCCCTGTTGGCGGTGGAACCGCCGGCATACTTGGCAACCCACCAGCTCCAGGCCCAGGCCCAGCAGGCCCAACTCCCGCAGCCCCAACTCCCGCAGCCCCAGTTCCCGCAGCGATCGGGATCCCAACATTCCTCATCACACGCACGGCTCGATCCGCCGATTCAACCACGCCAACCACCTGCGCATCGTTGGTCCCCTTCGCACCCACAAAGTTCACTTGATACTCGGTCGTCGTGCCAACGGGTAACTCTGGTAACTTCCAACGCAATGTCTGGTTCGCAAAACTTGGCTCAAAACCCGCCGATGCTCCCGAAGGATTCAACGCCGAATCATACTGAACCGAAATCGTTAAATTCCGCACCGCCACAGGCCCAGTGTTTCGAACAAACAATTGAACTGAAGTAGCAGTATTGATGGCGATCGGATTCGCTCCCGTCGATGCTCGCATATCCAATTCAACCTGAGGCACTTTTTGCATCCCTGGAATCCCACGCACACTCGCCGACGAACCAGTAAGCACTTGATTCGCCGACCTTACGGTCCCCTTGAGACTCAAATCCCCTTCGCGCTCCACCAAGAACTGAGCTGATAAATCAACCGATTGCCCCGGTGCTAAGTAACCCACTGCCCTTGAAACCTCTCTCGCCCCATCGCGAGCATGCGATAGCCCCGGAGGTGCTTCAAGGAACACAATCAAATCGGTAATCGTCTGATTCCCGGTATTGGCAACCTTCATGTTGAACGTAGCTACATCTCCCACAGCAACCTGTGTCGTCGACGGATCCGTATTGATGCTCAATGTCACTTGCGGCTTTTGCACCAAAGTCGATATCACGGCATTCTTCTTGATCCCCGGCGCTGCACTCGCTTCAAAAACCACCCTCGCATCCATCTCCGCTGCCGCTTGCGTAACCACCTGAACGTCCAACGCTTGACGCGGGCCCAATACACCTACATCCCACGACATACTCGATGCCGTTTTACGAGAAGGCTCAGGTGTTGCGCTCGTTACACTCATTCCATTGGGGATAGCCAACGTGAGGACCACATTCTCCGCTTGAGCGAGCCCCTCGTTCTCCAAGGTTGCGGTATAAGCCAAAGGCTGCGCGGGTACCGCGACCTCAGGGCCCGCTACCTGCAACCTCAACTCCGGCGAAGTCCATGTAACTTGAACCGTGCCACGCCCAAGTGGCAACTCGGGCATATTCTCGCTCGCCTGCGATGGACGCACCACCTCCACTTCGATCAATGCAGTCGCATTCGTCTTGGTAATGCTTCCCGGTTGCAACATGTTAACCAAGTCCACAACAGCATTCCCATTGCGATCGACATTCTTCTCAAAAATCTCTCCGTACTGCGGTAAGAATCGAGCAACCTCAGGATTGAGACTCCGGTATCGCACTAACCACCCCTCGGCCGGAACCAACCCATCGGCTCGCTGAACTTTCGTCACTAACGTAATCGGTTGCCCGCTGACGGCTTGTTGCGGTTGCGGAAACTCCCACCGTGCATCAACCCAATAAATCGTCGCCGTCTGCCGCCGTTTGTCCCATGCATCGCTCTCGGGAGCCATCACCGTAACTTTAGAAACACCTTCTGTTGGACTTGATAAGCTCAACCAAGTCTGTCCCTTTCGGATCGGCAAATCATCCTCGGTCTTCGATGTTCCTCGCGTGATCTTCCCCGCCTCGCGACTCGTAAGTCCCCTTGCGAAATCCACGTCAAGCTTACCAGAAGCCGTCGTATCTGCATGTTTCTTAAAAAGATGATGCCGCTGCCCCTTCGCATCATCCCCCACTTCGATAATCTGCCCCACACTCTCAGGGGACAGCATCCATTCAATTGGCTCGCCCGTCACTAGCATCCCATCCTTGCCGCAGATCCCCGCGAGCAAGATTACCTCTCCACCGACAGGAGCGACCAGTTTTGTAGGGGTCAACAACAATTCACCACATCGTGCACGAGCGTCATTCGCCGACTCATGCCCACCAGCACATAACTTACAACCACCGCCGGCCTTAGCACCCGCGCCGCTCGGAACCCCATGCATACACTTCTTCGGCTCGGGAGGCGTTTGATAAGCTGGCCCCTGCGATGGGTACCCGCTCGCCGGACCATGCGGCGAGACCAAGGTCGTGGTTTGACCGGAAAAAATCGTCCCACCATTCTGGTTGATCGCCGGTATGGTCAACGTCTTGCAACCGACCAACCCCAAGCAAAGAGCGACTAGAAACCCAACTAGCATCGCTCGACGAACACTTTCCCAAAAGGCAAACAAACCCCTTCTGCAGGTTCTCCTTTTTGCATTGAGAAAGTTTCGAAGCATGATTCAAGGCCAGAGCAAAATAGTTGGAAAAGCTCTAATAAGGAGTTTTCACTCGAGGCGCAAATCACCTCGATGGAACGTACCTCGCAATAAATGGGGGCATTAAAGAAAAGCGGAAGCAATCCAAGAATCGATCGCTCGATCGATGCGAAACTTCCGATCAGTCGAAATAAAGCGATTATTTCGGCTTTGACTCCCCCGCCCCCAATGCCTCCAGTGGCCCCCGCTATTCCATTGGCCCCGACACCTTCGCCAGCGTACCATCAACCAACGCCTTCATCGCCCTGCGAACCTCTTGCAATCCCCCAACAACCACACAGACTCGAAAGCTCGCTTGAAAACGGTCCAACTCAGGAGCTTTCCGATAGCGCATCACCACATTCCATTTCACCACCCGTTCCTTCTCGAATCGGAACCGACCATAACCCGTCGGCTCCGTTATCCAATCGGGCCCGCCCATCGCTATAGCCCCCATCGCAAAACTATTGTCCTCGGTACTAAGGACGACCGGCATTGCTTGTTCGCCCGGCCCGTCACTGATCTCCACGAGTTCGCCGGTGATCGCGTCGAGTCCGTGGAATTTCGAAAAACACTCGGGCATGTATCCTGTAAGTACCTCATATTGCACATAACGATGCAATTGCGTCGCCGGTGACTGAACAGTCATCGCAACTTCAATCACACGTGGGTCGGTGTAAACTCCAAGTCGAATCCGTTTATGCAAGATCAGATCGGAAAGGACTTTCGTATTCAATGCGCTGCGGCCAAAAGAAAATTCGTCAGGTGCAAGCCAGAACGCCAACTGCGTTGAAGTCCTCAACTCACGCTCTGAGCCGGCGATCGCCAACAATCGGCTCGAGCTAGTGAGCCCGACTCCGTCGCGCCGCGAACCACATTCCGTGGGATTGAACCGCTCCGCCCAAAATTCCCCGCTCGCACCAGCATCGAAACTCACGGCTGTTTGCATCTGCCGTCCATGATCATAACTATCGATGAATTCCACGCCGTTCCAGCGTATCGAATCGACTCCACCACTCAAACGCTGACTCGTCGTAACCGTCAAGTTGGAACCATCGACAGGAATCGATAATTGCGCATCTCCACGATGGAACTCACGCTTGCCCTCGCTAGCAGGCGGTGACGCATCTTGGCACCAGCCCAGGGAACTATAGGAAATCGAAAGAAGGACAAGGGCACTGTGCCTGAGAGTTCGTCGGGCTCTTCCGCATTGCGTCGAACGCATCCAATAATCCATCTTCTACAAATGACCGTCTAATGATGGTCTTCCAGATGCTGCTACTTAGAATCGCGACATCGGCATCACCACATATCGGAATTCGTCATCGGTGGAGTATAGAGCCGGTTCGGTATTGGATTTAACATCGAGTGCAAATCCCTTTTCCGGTGGCAACACCTTGAAAAAGTCCAATACATACCGGTAATCCATCGTAATACTGATCGGCTCAAGGTTATAGCTAATGGGTATTTCGATCCGGGACTGGCCCACATCTGCCGTTCGAGCAGCTACGATGAGCGTTCCGTTACCAAAAGTAAATTCGATCCCGCGACTATCAGGGTCCGCGACGATCGACGCCTGGCGAACCGCGGCAAAAAACGGACCTGCGATACCTTCGATCCGTGTTCGTCCCTCGCGTGAAGGAATAACCATACTCCAGTTGGGATATCTCCCCTCGACCAAGCGGCAATACAATGTGCATCGATCAGTACGAAACATCACGTCGCTTGCTCTCGCGGCAAATTGAATGGTCTGGTCATTCTCTGATATCGATCGCTCAATAATGTTGAGTTGCTTCGTCGGCACAATCGTCGACGTGTTCTGATTTCGATAGCCGTTGACCGACTTTCCCTTTCCCTTCATCGTCGCCAACCGCCGACCGTCGGTCGCCACTGTCGTGATCTCATCACCATCGATCTCGAACAACACCCCTCCCAATTGATATCGGGTGCTCTCAGTATCGGTCGCAAAAACCGTCCGCCGCACCATTTCGCGAAACAACTGAGCTGGCATCTCGAAGTACGAGTCTTCGGTGAAGCGTCCCACATTTGGGAATTCATCTGGATTTGCGAGCGGCAAATGAAATTCTGAGTGCTGCCCATGGATATCCAAGGACGTGCTCGCTGTCTCGAAGGTCAAGGTTTCGTCACTCGACTCCCTCAAAATATTTCCTACCCGTTGCACGTTCAGCAGCGCTTTACCAGGGGTTTGAACCTCTGCATCATCGAGTTCCAATCGTACGCCCGCTTCTTGATCCGTCGCCATCAAAATGACTTTGCCGTCCAAAGCTTCGACTTTGATACTGTTGAGAATATCCCGAGGACTACGTGTTGGAACCAACGCCGATGCGATTTGAAACCCATTCAAAAACTTCTCGCGATTGCAGACAATCTTCATAGCGTTGTTTTCTCTAGCACAAATTAGTTCAAGCAGCCAGGAGAGGTGCACTCCCTGCGGTTCATTCAGTAAACGATTGCCTTATGTTGTACTGGATTTCGCTCTACTTTTGTAGCGGTCTTACCCCAGGTGCAAGCCCGCTGTATGCCCGGTACTCCAGGCCGCTTGGAAGTTAAATCCACCGATCGGACCGTCTAAATCAAGGATTTCACCAGCCAAATACAACCCAGGTTGCTTGCGACTCTGCATGTCCTGAAAATTCACCTCCCCCACCGGAACCCCTCCCGCCGTGACCTCCGCCTTAGGATACCCTAACGTCCCTGAAATCGGCACGACCAACCGCTTGAGCGTCTCAAGCATCCGTATCCGGATTCCTTTAGGCAACTCTGCCAAATGCGGATCTCGTCCCCCACCAATACTTTGCAAAATCGCCGAGGCTAATCGCTTCGGCACACGTTGACTCAATACCGTCGAAACCGCGCGATTGCTCTTGAGCGTCTCCTGACGTATCCAATCATCAAGCTCCTGAAGGCTTGAATCTGGTAACAAGTCCAACACTAACTCCAATCGATCACTCTGCGACCGATCGGAAAAACACCTCGAGACATTCATACTCGTCGGCCCACTGCACCCGAGATGTGTCCACAAAAACCCACCACGGTACTCTCTGCGCTCAAGCTTCATGGGCTTGCCCCCCGCCCCCGCCCCTTGCGTTAAACCAGCCCCTTCAATCACGTCCGCCCGAACCGCGATATCCTCCAAAGTCAATCCGCTGAGTTCATGAACCCATGGAGCTGGCGAAGCCAGCGGAGTCAACGCTGGCTTCAGAGATGTAACCGTATGCCCCATCTGCTTGACCCACGCATAACCATCTCCCGTGGTCCCACAACCGCTGTAACTCAAGCCTCCCGTTGTGATCAGCACGGTATCACTCGTCCACTGCATCGACAGCCCAAGCTTCTGTGCGACTACCTGAAATCCATTACCTATCTCAGCCCCCTGCTTCGAAACCGTCTCTTGCGTTTCCCCCTGCAATGGACTTACATCTTGAACGCTGCACCCGGTTATCAGCTCCGCTCCAAAACGAACCAAACGACGCACCAATGCATCCCGTACATCGATCGCATGATCGCTCACCGGAAACACCTTGCCCGTTGACTCAATCTTCGTCGCTACTCCTTCTGATTCAAACATCTGAACCACATCCGAAGGACTTAATCGATCGAGAACGGACAGCAATACGCGACCTTGTTTGCCGAAAGCCTCAGCGATCCGCTTGCTATCACAATGGTGGGTGATGTTGCAGCGAGTACCTCCGGACATGAGGATCTTCACCCCCGCTTTGTTATTTTTCTCCAACACCAAAACACGCTTGCCACGCTCGGCTGCCGTTCCAGCCGCCCATAGACCCGCCGCTCCCCCACCAACAATGATCGCATCCCAATGTGTCTTCATTCTTCGACTTTTTCTTCGCTCAACTGTTTTGTTGGTTCATCTGTGCTACCAACGCCAAAACAACCAACTACCACTAGCACGACTACAGTAGCCATCCAAGGAACGGACCTGCGTACGGGAACTTACCACAAATTCGTTTGATCTGCACACAGCTCTTGAGTTTCATCGCTACGCTTTGTGCAAAGTGCCCACGGGATTCTCATAAACCGCCCCGGGGATTGCCATAAGACAAAGCGCAAATTACATTCGATCTAACCTTTTAAACCTCTCGCAACTCCCAATAAAACATCCAAGCATCATGGCGAGCGAATCCTTTCAAAAAGCAATCGAAACCCTCACCAGCCTCTTTGGGCCTCCTTCACAAACCACTCTCGGCGCAGCAGTCTTCACCACCACAGCGACTCTTCCCGCACAAGCACTCAGTCCGGCACAAGTATCAACTCACGAGAAACCTTCCGGGGCATGCGATGAACAACTCGAAGCCTTCGCGAAAAGCAAATACGAATACTTCGCAGGTAACGCTTGGAATAATTTCGGACCCGAACATTGGATAGCGACCTGGGCTCGCCATTACGAACGCAGGGAAAAAGCCCAAGCTGACATTTTGGAAGAACTCGCAGATATTCAAGAGCCCGCTACCAACCTTGCAGCATCTCAAATCACCGAAAACCACGACCAACCCGATGCGGCTCGCGCTGCTCTCCAAGAAGTCTTTAACGCAGATGAAATCCACACGCTACACTTGTACCAAATCGGAGATACCGAAGCCATCACTGGCGTTCTGATCGCAGCCGCGACTGCGGATCTTTACATCGCCTTAGTCTTCATGATGGATTAAAGAAAATCTTCGCGGCTAATGCCGTAGGTCTCAAGCTTTCGATACAGCGTGGCACGCGAAATCCCCAACAGCTCCGTTGCCTCAGGTATCGCACCCCGCGTTCGTTTTAACGCCTCACGAATCAATCGCTGTTCCCATTGCTCGATATTCAGCGTTTCGATCTGGGCTTCATTTAGCACATCATGCAGCGATAGGTCCGAGGCTAGAATTTCACCTCCCCGCGCCAGCACGACGGCTGAATCGATCACGTTTCTTAACTGCCGCACATTCCCCGGCCACGAATAACTCAGCAACTTCTCTTCGGCTATCTTCGATAGCTTCAATTGCGGCCGACCATGCAACCGGGAGAAATGCTCGAAGAAATGCTTGACCAACAATCCGATGTCTTCTTCCCGTTGACGCAACGGCGGTACTCTCAACTCGAAAACACTCAACCGATAATACAAATCCTCGCGGAACCGCTTCTCCTGCACGAACTCTTTCAGGTCTCGATTCGTCGCCGCAATCACACGCACATCGACCTTGATCTCTTTTCGCCCACCAACTGGTAAAAACGGATGACCTTCGAGAATCCGAAGCAACTTCGCTTGCCCCTCTAAGGTTAGCTCTCCGATTTCATCTAAGAACAACGTGCTGTTATTGGCTTGCTCAAACCAACCCACATGATCTTTTTCTGCGCCCGTAAAAGCCCCCTTCACGTGGCCGAATAATTGGCTTTCCATCAAGTCCGATGGAATCGCGGCGCAATTAACGCTCAACATCGGTCGATCCGCTCGCAAGCCGGCGCGATGGATTGCCCGGGCCACCAATTCCTTACCCGATCCGCTCTCTCCTCGCACAAGAATCGACCCACTGGCTCTCGCCACCCTCAAAATCTTATCCTTGAGCTCCTGCATCGCTTCGCAGTCGCCCAACAGTTCGTCGAATTCGGCATTCCTCGCTTTCAACCGCTCATGATCGATCTTCAACACCTGCGATTCGCGGACGCGCGTCATCGTCGCAGACAAAATACTTGAAGCAGCAACGGCGAAATCAAATGCATGTGAAGGAAATATCTCTTTGTCTCGATACAAGTGAACCGCACCGATGGTCTTGCGATCCTCTAACAATGGTACACAAATCGCATCTGCAAAATTGCGCAATCCACCATCCTGCCCCCCAGCAGTCTCTCGCTGCATCCAGACGGCTTTACCGTACTTGCAAACTAACTCCGTAAGCTTATCGCTAAGCTGCAATTTCTGCTTCGTTGCATTCGGAAACTGAAAACTGACATCCAACAACCCATACTCGTTCGCAACGAGAAATGCCACTGCGGTCGCTTGCGTCTTGACCCTCAATAACTCGCCAGCAATCTTCGCAACTTCCTCTTGATTCGACAACGATAAACAAGTCATCGAAAGCTGATGCAGATCCGCGACTTCTTCGTTGCGCCCAGAATTTTTCAATACGCGAAATGCGGCCATCCCAATGTCCGATCCATTCGGCACTTCGTCCGAGTCCGCATCAGGCATCAGGTCTTGGGAATGATTCAAAAACTCTACAGTTACAGCATCGGTACTGGAGTCATCGACAAACAGAAACTCCGTACCACCTAATTGAATCTTGTCACCATGATTCAAAACTGCTTGATCGGTTTTCGATCCGTTGACCGTTGTCCCATTCCGCGATCCCGCATCAAAGAGAGTCCAATTTCCATCCGTGAAAGTTATCTTCGCATGGACTCGCGAACAGAGTTTATCGGAGATCTGTACCTGACATTCCGAATCACGGCCGATAAGCGACTCCACATGCCGGTTCAATGGCAGCTTCGCATTCAAATCCACCCCGCGAGTAACCTGCAAATAAGTCGACATGCTTGACTTGTGTTAATGCTAGACGTACTAAAAGTATCCGCATTATAGGGCTAACACATCCAAGATGCTACAGTTGGGCATTCCTAATCAAAAAACCTTATCCCCCAAGCAAAACGTCTCCCGAGGCCAAACTCGTCCAGAATCCTTTTAAAAACTCGCGCAAGCTCAATTGTTGCAAGTCGCACAGTTACTACCCGTCGGCACACTGCCGGAAACCCCTCCACTGGGAACGACAACGCTGCCCCCCCCCTGGGGGTAGCCGGCTTGCGGATAAGGAACCGGTGCCGCGACTCCCGCACCGTAATACCCCATTGGTACCCCAGAAGTCGGCTGAACCGACATCGGCGAATACACCCCAGGTCGCCCCGGTGCGAAATGGCACATTCCCCAATTATCGCATTTCCACTGCTCAATGCCACGAAATACGCCGCATCCGGTCAATCCGCTCATCATTCCGAGCAAACCGAACGAGAGAACTAAACGTCGCAAACGAATCATGATTTTTGAAGATCGCATAATGGTCTCTGAGCCAATTACTCCACCAGCCAAACTGAACTCCAGTTGGCTCTTCTCGGAATATGGGTCACGCTTCATGACACTTGAACAAATCCTCCCGTTTTTTAGTAAGATTTACTTCAAGCCCCACCGCCTCCCACCCTACACCCCGCCCATTCCGCGTAATCCTTACGTTTCTCCAACGCCCTGTGCCCCTAACGACTACGATTTCGGATGATCGCTTCCTACCCCTCCCCCATCGCCCAACACCAAATCCAAACGCGCAAGGTCATCGGATTGATCGCCCTGGTATTTCTTGCTCTGACTCTCACTCCGGGAAATTTGCCACCCCACTCCTACGCTCTCGCTCAAAATCCCAAGCCTGAAGCCTTCTCTCCCTCAAACGATGAAACAAACTCCACTGATGCATTCGAAGCGAAAGTAAAACCGTTCCTACAAACGTACTGCAACGAATGCCACAACGAATCGGTACGGGAATCGGGAATTCGACTCGATAACCTGGACCCCTCTATCCCCGACTTCGCTATCCCATTTTGGAACGCTCTGAGAAAACAAGTCGCTGACAAGAAAATGCCCCCCGAGGAATCTCCGCAACCAACCGAATCACAGCGAGAGTCCTTCCTCTCGTGGGCTGATCAAGCACTCCATATTGCCAAGACCCGCCCTCAACCTAAGAACGGTGCAATGCGCCGACTTACCGTTAGCCAATACTCGCAAACTCTAAAGCAACTCCTACACATCGATTCGAACCTCACCGACATTCTCCCACCCGATGGCATCTCCCGCGACGGCTTCACGAACCAAGCCGATGTGTTGCAAATGACCCCACTGCAACTAGACACGTTCTTCGAAATCGCTCAAAAAGCTCTTCAAAGCGCAATAATAAACCCGAACGAACCTCCACGCATCGAAGCCTTCCGCATGGACTTCGGAAAAGAAATCCATCCGAACCCCTCGAACGAATCTCTCATCCTCGGAGCAAACAATCTACTTCTTCCAAACCGCGATTTTATCGTTCACGAACTAGATATCTCCAAGCCCTTCCCCTTCGAACCATGGCGAATGCAAAAATCATTTCGATTCATCGAAGGCTACCAAGGGAATGATACCGTCCGAGGATGGAAGGACTTCTCCGGTATCCACCACTCTGTATTCGCGTGTATGCGAGGAACCGAAGGCTATCCACATGGCAAAGCTTACGAGCTCTTCCCCTCCGGACTCGCTCTGCGCCCCGCCATTCCAAGCCCCGAAATCTTCGGCGAATCTAGCACTTACGGTCCACATGCTAACTTCAAAATCTCCCTTCGCGAACTCCCCGACCGCGGACCATTCCAAGTGCGAGTCAAAGCCTCCAAAGCACACGATGCACTCCTCTGCGGACACCTCTTTCCTTACTCCTCACTCGATAACTTTACGGCTATCACCCTAGACCCGATTCCCAACCCATCAACTCCATCCCAGGTTTCTAATCTTTCTACTGCCGTACAAGCCACCATCGAAGAACCCGGTATCTATGCCGTTGAAGTCTACCCCACCGAACCTCAAAAACTCGCTAAATCTCCTTCGTCCGAAAATCTCGAACAAGACCTACTGGGATATTGGCCAATGGAAAACGCCAATGATGATGGCTTGCTCCCGAAATCAACAACGCTCAGCGAAAGACTACTGACCGGCTCCGCTAATCTCCAACCTTCCCCTTTCGGCAACTCCCTCAACCTCGAAAAAGGAGACGGAGCCTTTGCCATCCCACACCACGATGCGCTCAATGTCGGCTCAAGCGACTTTACGATTTCAGCTTGGATCAATCCAAAGCGATTAACACAAAGCGGCATCGTTTGCTTAGGTGGATACGGCTACACCCAAGGTTGGTTATTCGATATGCCCGACGACCGAGGTACACTACGAATCGAAACCGCAAAAGCAAACCAACAACACAACGGGACAATTCAAAGCCCCCCTGGAACACTCAGGAAAGATCGCTGGCAACATGTCTGCGCAGTCGTTCGCCGCGCTCCAGCAACCTCTGAACTTTTCGTCAATGGTTATCGCGTTGCTACCGGATCCATCGAAGCGGCTGACCTCGCCAATCCGAACACATCGCTTCACATCGGACGCATACAAAACGGCCAACATTTCCATGGACAAATCGACGAAGTCCGACTTTATCGCCGCCCCTTAAACCCAGCGGAAATCCTCGCACTCGTCGAACCTGGTTCCCAATTCGCCGATCCTCCATCGCTCGATAACACGAACAAAGAACTAACACTTCACATCACCCCGGAAAACCTCCCAGAAATCGCTCTTTCTGGTCAATTAAACAATCCTTGCTTCGCTATCCTCCGACTCCCCAAAGGCTCCGTAAAACTCTCCTCAGTGTACAACGGGAAATTTCCTGTCGATCGAATCCTCCTACGACAACTCGATCCAGTCAAAACACCGGAATCAAACCTCTACCGAACCCAATTGCTCGAAGCCTTCGCTCGCTTCGAAAAACGCTTTCCAAAACTCGGTGTGCACATCGGCCTACGCCGAGATTGCGGTAGCACCATGAGCCAAGTCGCTCAGCCGATCAACGTCACAGAAGAATCCCCCACGGAGTTTCTCTTCGATGGATACATTGAGAACTTCCCCAGTCCCGATGTTGAACCCAATAATGTGAACTACTTGGCAGGAATCCGCGAAATCGGAGTGCGACACGAGTTCACTGACGGCAGAGATACCCCGCGACTCGTTATCCACAGCATCGAATTCGAAGGCCCCTACTACCAACAATGGCCACCGAAACCCCATCGCCAAATCTTCGCAGATCGCAATCCGGAGGAAACCGATGAACACTATGCCAACCGCATCCTCTTGGATTTCGCGCGCCGAGCCTTTCGACGCCCACTCTCACCCGAAGAATCGAAATCAATCTTCAACTTCTGGCAAGAACAATTTGCGACCGCGAAGGAACTCCAACCAAGCCTCCAAGAAGCCCTCTGCTTTGTACTTACATCCCCTCAATTCCTCTATATCTCAGAAGCGAGCCAATCACCCGATGGTGAACCGCTCGATGATTGGGAACTCGCATCGAAACTATCCTACTTCCTCTGGAACGCCCCACCTGATCAAGAGCTAATCGACCTCGCGCACGCCGGCACCCTTAGAGAAAACCTCGACACCCAAATCGATCGACTGATCGCAAGTCAGAGATCCTTCGCCTTCGCCGAAACCTTTGTCTCCCAATGGCTCGGACTAAACAAACTGGAAACCGTCGAAGTCGACCGCAAAAAATTCCCACACCTTACCAAAGAAGCAAAACAAGCCCTGCGGCTCGAACCAATCCACTCCTTCTGGCATCTGCTCCGTGAAAATCGTCCCATCCGCGAATTGATTTCCTCCGACTCAATCGTCGTCAATGAACCGGTTGCCAGCTACTATGGCCTGTCGGAACACACCGAAAGCGGTTTCGATTTCCAACCCATCGAACACAACACCCCCGGACTAGGCGGAATCCTCAGCCAAGCCGCGTTGATGATCGGACTCTCCGACGGCCGCGAAGCAAACCCCGTCAAACGTGGTGCCTGGTTCGCTCGGAAAATAATCGACTCCCCACCCGATGATCCCCCACCGAACGTCCCGAAACTCGAAGACCTCACCGAACTATCCCTCCGAGATAAACTCGAACGTCATCGAAACGTCCAAGGCTGCGCAAATTGCCATGCGGGAATCGACCCTTGGGGACTACCCTTCGAAGCATTCGACGCCTCCGGTCGATTCGATCCTCAATCCCGAGACGCTAGCTCCACACTTCCAAACGGAACGAACGTACAAGACTTCATCGCATTCCGATCCTACCTTCTTACGGAACAGATCGATCAAGTCGCACAAAGCATCACAAAACACTTGGCGACCTATGCTTGTGGACGCCGATTATCCTACAATGAAACCGGATTTATTCGAGAAAACATCAAGCAACTCAACGATTCGGATTATCGCCTCAAAGATCTCGTCCGATGGATCATCCATAGCAAATTGTTCGACGAGAAATAACCCACCCCATCCTCACTTGATTCCCCCCCAAAAAAACCGCGGCTTCGATCATGACCAACTCCTACGCCACTAGCATCCGACTCGACCGCCGCGCTGTCCTCAAAGGGATCGCAGGTACCGCCCTTGCACTCCCGACCTTAGAAGCGATGGGCAAGTCGGTCACGGATCATCCGCCAAAACGTTTCTGCGCTTTGTATACCGCAAACGGCATGTCCCTCCCAAAACCCGAACATCAAATTGACGACTGGAGTTGGTTTCCAACCGCCGAAGCGGACGGAAAATTCGTATTCGGCAACTCCACAAAACCCCTGGAAGCCTTCCGCGATCATGTCAGCTTCTTCGGTGGGCTATACCATGAAAATGGCACTAAAGCCGATCCGCATGTCTGCTCCGATATGTGGCTCACCGGAGCACCTCTACATAGCCCTAAGCCAGGTACTTACAACTCCGTTGGTATCGACCAACTCATAGCTCAACATACTAAACAACATTGCCGACAACCCTCCCTCGTCCTTTCGATCGACGCCGGAGTAGGATTCCTGTCTCGAACAGGAACGATCTCCTATGATCTCCAAGGTCGCCCAATCCCCGCCGAAAGCCACCCGCGACGAGTCTTTGATCGGCTCTTTCGCGTCGATCGAAACTCACTGGAAACTCAACGCCAAGCACTCCGCTCACGCATCAAACTCGTCGATGCCGTCCTCGAAAGCGCAAACAGCTTCCAAAAACAACTCGGCTACTCAGATCGCGATCGTATGGACCAATACCTCGCGTCCCTCAACGAAATCGAGTCGCGATTGATCGCTTCCGAAAAATGGATCGATATCCCTCTGAAGCCCCAAGACCACTCCAGCCTCAACCTGGACGCGACCCCCGAAGGTGAACCGGCAGAATACTACCGAAATATGTTCGATCTAATCGCCCTAGCCTTCGATGCCGACATCACCCGCTCCGTCGCCTTCATGCTCAATCGCGAAGACGGCATGGGAATCAGTGATACCTTCCCTCTAAAACTTGGGCTCACCCGAACCCACCACAATCTCTCTCACGCTGGCGATAAAGTCGGACAACTCGAATTCGCAAAATACGATCTTTTCCTTAGCCAACAATTGGCGAACTTCCTTGGGAAACTCCAATCCTACCAAGACCCAGAAGGTACCCTGCTCGATAACACCCTAGTTCTCTTCGGTAGCGGTGCTAGCACCACGCACTGGCCGAAGAACCTTCCGACACTCCTAGCCGGAGGAAATCGTATGGGACTCGAGCACGGGCAATACTGGCGCTCCGGCGAGAATCGCATGAGCAACTTGTTCCTGAGCATCCTGCGTTCGATGGGTATCGAACAAGACCAATTCTCAGATAGCACCGGAACCCTCGCCGAGAGCGTATTTAAGAAACTCAGCTAAACTCCTCACTCTTAGCCAGTCGCACCCCCGCACGCTCCATGCGTGCCCAAGCCTCCGGAATGTCCGTCGGTCGCAATCCCACTCCGCGACACCCATCGGTCACAACAACCGTTGAAAACCCCTCAGAGACACTATCGAGAGCCGTATAAAGTACGCAGTAATCAGTGGCCAGTCCAAGAATCACAACCTCTCGGACTTCTTGAGCCTTAAGTAATTCGGTTAACCCCGTACCCTTGCGATGCCCGTTATCGTAAAAGCCACTGTAGCTATCGATCCTCCGATCGGTTCCCTTGTAAATGCGATAATCGATCCCTTCTACATCTAACCTACTGACGAACTCCGCTCCCGCACTCCCGGCGATGCAGTGATCGGGCCACGCCGTCTGCGGCAGCCCCTCCAGCTCAAACTCCCCATACAACCCTACCCCGCGATTTTGACTTGCAAAACTCTTGTGATCCGCCGGATGAAAGTCCAACGTTGCTACCACCAAATCAAAACAAGGTATCAACCGGTTTGCAACCTCGATTACTTCGCTTCCATTGGGGACTGCTAATGCACCACCCTCCACGAAATCGACTTGTAAATCAATCAACAACAACGCTCGTTTGCTCATGATTCGTTAAACCTCGAAAAAATCTCCCTGCTTTAACTTCTGCTGATACTTCGACTGGTTGAAGCGATACAGCTGTGCTGGGCGTTGCGCTCCGTTCTGCTCCCACGCTTCTAGTCCATCCAGCACCCCCATACCCAAAATCTTCTTGCGAAAATTCCTCTTGTCTAACTCCCTGCCAAGCAATATTTCATACAGCTTCTGTAACCGACTCAACGTAAAACGACTCGGTAACAATTCAAATCCGATCGGTCGATACATGATCTTCGATCGCAATCTCTCCAAAGCGCATGCGATGAGCTTTCCGTGATCGAACGCCAGCTGCGGTAAAGTATCGACCCCATGCCATCGAACTTGCTTGTGTCCGCTCGATTGCGAAAGCTCTCCCCCCACCTCATCGATCGGATACGAAGATGAGTTAACCAAAGCAAAATAAGCGATGGAGATGGTCCTGCCACGAGGATCACGATCCAAGGCACCGAAGGTGTAAAGCTGCTCGAAATAAATGTTCTTGCATCGCGTTTTCCTCTCTAACTCTCGCCGAACCGACTCCTCGAGGTCTTCTTCGATCCTAACAAAACCTCCGGGTAACCCCCAGTGTTGCAAAAACGGTTCCTCGTCGCGTTGTACCAACAACACCTGCAAACGATCCTCCGACAACCCGAACACCACGCAATCCACAGTGACAGCAGGTCTCGCATACGGATAACAGAATGCGCCCGAGTGACCCATTAGACGCCCGCTCCTTCCCCGCCACCACTGAGCTTACTCCTCTCGGCTTCGATCAATTTACGCTTCACTGCATGAAGCGACTCTTCGAGACCACATGCATACTGCTGTGGATTATCAAATCGTAGCACACCACTTGGGAACGCCGATAATTGTGCTGCAGTCCGATCGCGCATCTGATGTATTGATGGAGAGCTATAAACCACCACTCCCTGATGCATTACGGGCACCAACAAGTCCTCATGCCTACCCCCGGAGCGCACACCCCGACCCACTCCATAAGTGCAACGCTTTCCGTATTCTCCAAACTCGATCATCGCCCCAACGCCATCGAAAGGCAAACTCTCATCGAAGATCATGTCACCCTGTGCCATGCCATCCGCATCGAAAAATCGCCGCACCTGCTGAACCCCCGGATTCGATGTCTTAATCATCTGCTCAGAGATCTTTACCCGTGGATGCCACCCTCCATCCTCTCCTCGAATCGCTCCCAATTTATAAACACCTCCCAATGCAGCTTGATCGTAAGCCGTCGCTAGTTTCGTCCCGACCCCCCAAAGACCGATACAAGCCCCCTGCCTCTTCAAACTCTCGATGAGCCTTTCATCCAAGTCATTGCTCGCCACAATCACAGCGTCCTTAAATCCAGATTCATCAAGCAATCGCCTTGCAGAAATACTTAGCGAAGCTAAGTCCCCTGAATCCAAACGTATCCCTACCATGCGATACCCACGTTTAGCAAGCTTCCTGCCAACCTGGATCGCATTGCGAACCCCCTCCAGCGTGTCATAGGTGTCAACCAAAAACACACAATTGTTTGGCAACACTCTTGCATACTCTTCAAACGCCTCCAACTCGGTATCAAAAGACATCACCCAACTATGAGCATGCGTCCCTCGTACAGGTATCCCATACTTCCTACCCGCCAATACATTACTCGTAGCCGCACACCCACCAATGTATGCCGCCCGACTCGCCGACATCGCTCCATCAGGCCCCTGCGCCCTACGCAATCCAAACTCCAATACAGGATCTCCACCAGCTACTCGCACCACCCTCGACGCCTTCGTTGCAATCAACGTCTGAAAGTTCATGATGTTCAGCAACGTCGTCTCAAGCAGCTGACCTTGCAAAATGCTCCCCTTGACTCGCAACATTGGCTCATGAGGAAACACAACCGTCCCCTCAGGTATCCCATCGACCTGCACCGTTAATTTCAAGGATCCCAAATACGATAAGAACTCTCGATCAAAAACCGGCTTGCCATCATTTCCTGTAATCGTCCCTAAGTACTCGATATCCTCTTTCCCAAAACGATATCCATCCAAGTACTCGATCACCATCTGAAGCCCAGCGGCGACCGCATACCCACCCCCAAAAGGATTCCGCCTATAAAACAAATGAAATACACCCTCTTGGTCCGCTCTACCTGACTTCCAATACCCATATGCCATCGTCAGTTGATACAAGTCCGTCAACATCGCCATCGATTGCATCCCAATTCCCCTCCTTATGATCGGACTGATTGCCGCCAACCGGATCGCCATCTCCGCACACGAGACGACCCGTTTGAGCTTGTTTACCTACCGAATACCCACGCACCAAATACTTGTGCACTCACCGTATAGTGCACCAACCGATAGTGTACTAACCGATAGTGTACTAAATACACTATATGCAAGCTGCGGAATGAATCCAAGTGATAATCAACCCATCGAAGCACCGAAAACCAGAAGATTTACCGGCGAAAATTTACGACGTACAAATCGCCGTCCAGATAATATCGCCCCCAGTCCCACTCGACCACCAAACCCAACTCTCCATCGACTTCCTGCATCTCTCGTATCAAACTTCCACGCCTCCAAGCCGATGAGCCACTCGGAGGAGACCGCTTCGCACGATCTAATTCCCGCTCTGTCACCATCGGCGCGTTTCCTAAAGTAGCCTCTAACTGCCGATGATATCCCTGCGAAGATAACTCGTGATAACGCAAATCGATCTTCTTGCGCACCGCCCTTTGCAACTGCAAATCCGCTTTACTCTCCTTGGAACTCAACTGCTGAAGCAACCATAGTTTGCTTAGCCAATCAAGCCTTCCGACAAGCATCATCGGCAACTCGCTCGACGATTCTTCGCTGCGATGACTGGGCGAGAGGACCAACTGATTCAAGGTGGTCTGCCACTGCTCGATAATCTCCCAAGCCTCCCTTGGTACATCGGCTTGCTGCTCCATCCAACGCTTAACCCCTCTCAAGTAACTTCGCGATACGTCCTTGGCTTTGAATTCATTCCCCGACCGATCACAAACCGAGCGAACCAACATCCAATCCCGCGCATATTCCCGAATCGCTTCGGTAACTCGCCGAAGTTCTATCGCTTGCTTGGCTTTCGATTGCTCTATCCAATCGAGGACTAGTGCGGTCGTCCCAAATCGCAACCACTGCGACTGTTGGCACATCCCTGAATCACCGATCGCCAATTCGATCCTCTGCACCGGCCGAAACAATCTTCCATACGAGCGAAAAGTCCAATCGGAAGAATCTAACAACTCCCGCAACAACGGATCGCATCGAAACATCGGCCGATGCTTGCTGTAACTCCCAAACCCTATCACCCGATCCACCACCGCAGCGCGGAGGCTAATCCAATACCGCGATTCTTCATCCAAATAACCAGCACCATCGAGAATACAGCGTGAGGCTAAAAAAGCAGACAGCTTTTGCCTGTGCGGACGCAGTGCGACGACCCAAATCAACCCAAAAAAACAGGCTACTAGCGGAAGATGTAACCAGCGAACACCCCATGCTGCGAGTTGCAACTCCCAAACGCTCAAACGCATTCCCCACAACTGATTCCAACGACCTAAATACTCATGAACACTTAACCGTTGCTTACCATCACCGACTTGATTCTCGCTTCCTACCTCATGCCCCCCAGCAGCAAGCCTTGCAACACAACGTGCAGTCCACATCGCGACGTACTTACATCCAACAAGTATTGCAAACCACAACATCACCGCTGCGCGATAAAAAACAGCGAGCGGAAAGAGCAGAATCAACCCCACCCACCAAGCGATCAACCATCCTCCGCTGGCGATCCGCATATCATACGATTCGTGTTGCCCCATCGTATTCCCAGATGCATCCGCGTTCGCTTTCATCCAAGGCCCCCGCCCCCCACCCCTGCTCGATACTGACGCTTCAGTCATCAATTGCTCGTTTGCAAGCTGATAGGCGACTAACTCCTTGGGACTCGACGTCTCAGGGGTAGCCAGCTCTAAAAGAGCATCGTTCGTATTCGCTGATGCTCCAAGCTCGAGAGACAAGCTTGATCCGTTGGCTAAGAACCATCGAAGCGGATTCTCACTTCTGGCTATCGGCATCACGCGGCGCAGCGAAAGTAAGATCGACTCGAACTCTTGAAGCGAATCTCGCTCCACTATTCCGCTGGAATCAGAAGCTCTACGGTAAAATTCCGTCTCAAGACCGATGTAGCGTTTAAGCAAGCCGGGTCTATTCGCCGCTCTGCCGAGCGTCGACCTGCTCCAAAAACTCTTGGATTTGCGTCTGAGTATCTTCCGCAACGTACTGAACCCAAGCTTCTAAACGCCCGAGAGTACTCGATGGATTGCCACCCGTCGGTTTTACCTGATCGACATCGGCCACAACTGCATTAGGCTCAACAGCGGCAGCCTGCACGACAAACGACGGCGAAACATCTTGCGCTTCTTCAACGCAATAGTCCTCGCCATCGAGACTCATCAAGGATCCTGGTAAAACCAAGGCAATCGGGAAAGAATCAGCACTCATAGACTCTCAGTGTATAGAACCACGCGTTGTGATTCCACTCTCGCGGAAGATTTATGAGGAAAGTTTTCCGGGGAAACCCTTAGGCACTTTCTTTGCGTTGTGGCTGAGATTTCTTGGGGGCGATGCGCCCGAGCTTCTCGTCATAGTCGATGGTGTACAAGGTTCCTTCTTCCTGCTCCGGCAAGTCAAACATGATGTCCATCATGATTTCTTCGACGATTGAGCGAAGTCCCCGAGCCCCAACCTTTTTCGTGTGGGCTTTATTGGCAATCGACCGCAATGCCTCATCGGTGAACTGCAACTGGCAGTTCTCCATCCCGAACAACGCTTGATACTGCTTGATCAACGCATTCTTCGGCTCTGTCAAAACCTTGATCAACCCTTCGACATCTAAAGGGGTCAACGAAGTAACTACAGGCAATCTGCCGATCAACTCGGGGATCATTCCGAACTCGAGAATATCATCGGAGTGAATGTGACCTAGCAGGGTCGCGACATCTTTCTCCTCTCGAACGGTTGCACCCGGACCGAAGCCTAACGACTTCTTACCAAGTCGTTTGCTGATGATCTCTTCGACACCGACAAAAGTACCGCCGCAGATGAACAAGATATTCGTCGTATCCATTTGGATGTATTGCTGCTCAGGATGTTTGCGGCCACCTTGGGGTGGGACGTTCGCAACCGTTCCTTCAAGCATCTTTAGCAACGCTTGCTGTACACCCTCGCCAGACACGTCGCGAGTGATTGAGACGTTCTGACTCGTCTTGCCAATCTTGTCGATTTCGTCGATGTACAAAATCCCCCGCTGGGCTGCTTCGATGTCAAAATCCGCTGCATGCAACAGCTTGAGCAACAGATTCTCTACGTCCTCACCTACATATCCGGCTTCGGTCAACGTGGTAGCATCACCGATGGCAAACGGGACGTTTAGCATTTTCGCAAGAGTCCGCGCCATGAGGGTCTTGCCGCTACCAGTCGGACCAACCAACAAGATGTTAGACTTCTCAATTTCAATATCCCCACCTTCCCAACCAGAACTCAATCGCTTGTAGTGATTGTGAACTGCGACCGCCAACGCCCGCTTGGTCTGGAGCTGTCCAATAACATATTGATCCAAGTGTTGGACGATTTCTCTTGGCGTCGGAATCTCCGAGAACAACTTCTTGCTCGGTCCGCGTCGCTTCTGCTCTTGCTCGAGAATCGATGAGCACAACTCGATGCACTCGCCGCAGATATACACATCGCCAGGTCCTTCAACCAATGGACCCACATCGCGATAGTTCTTCCTGCAAAACGAACAGTTCTTCTTCGTGTTGCCACTGCCGGTGTTGCGTCTTCCGGCTACCACGTCTTTACCTGACGACATTCTCGACTCCTAAGGGACCAAAACTTGTCCTGCGTACGGTGCATTTCAAGTTATGAAGGGTTCACGGTTGTTGGCTCGACTGTTTGCAGATAAACTCGCTTTGCTCTTCGAACAAAGACACTTCTGTTGATCTACAAACCGGGCATCCGTGACCTCGGGTTTCGAGCTTGGGTTGGTTTTAACGCCACTGGTTTGTCAACTCGCGACAATCCACCGACGCTGCTGCGGCCTCCCAGACCAAGTCTACCATATCTTTGGTAGCTGACACATTTCTCCATCTAAGAATACGATTCTTCGATGGCTTGCCCCGGTGTCAATCAGAGCGACTCGGCTTCGTCGTATCGCTTTCCGATCCGATCGATCGCTGCTTTTCTAGCAACGCCTGAATCTTTCGGAATTCCTGTTCATCCAAGTCACCCTCGGTGCGCATTTCTTCGAAATTCTTTCGAACCATCGCGTCTATTTGCAGGTTGTGAGCATTAATCCTACGCAGTCGTAATAACACATACAACGCGAACATACTAACAGCCACCAAACCTATCACACCCAAAGTCAACCGAACAAAACTATCCCCAAAAAATGCTTGCCATGACCCCCAAGGAAAAATCGTGTTACTCATCGGTCGCAACAAAGAAAAGGTAATACGGAATACGGTCAATCTACCGGCTCATCGTACAGATTGAAATGACGCAATTCAACCGCTGGATTCCCTTGGCAACATACCGATCCTCAGCCAGCTTCGAGATCACCTCTGCGACGTAGGACTTTGGCGGCACTTGCAATACCCAACTGATTCAATCGCATCACCCTCCTTGGATGAAAACCTCCTTAAATCGCTTTACCAGATTCCCCTACCAGTTCTAGCCAGTACGAACCATGACACGCCCCTGAAGGCCCCGCAATCTCTCTTCTGAGAACCAAGCGAGCCTTGTCGGGGCAATCCTATACATGTCCACTACCGGAAGTCTACGAAAAAAGGAAAACAGCTGCGAAAAAAGGGGCTAAACCGGCGAAAATCGAAACATTGGCTAAAGCCGGGGGATATTAATCGTCATCGCCCTCGTGGGGTTCGAGCAGGAATTGGTCAAACGAGGCAAATAAGTCAAACCAACGCAAGAGTCCTCGCTATTACGATCCATCGAATCGCTCTCGAGGGTCTCGCAAAGCATTATGCAATCGCTGCAAAGCTTCCGTCTCAATCTGACGGACGCGCTCGCGGGTAAGCCCCAATTCCAACCCGATCTCCTTGAGCGTATGCGGAGCGTGGTTCTCCAATCCAAACCGAAGCTTCAATATCGTCGCTTCGCGAGCATCAAGCGTATCGAGCAATTCCAACGCCGTCTTCATCACGTCGTGATCGAGCAATTCCTCATCCGGACTCTTCAGCCGCTCATCCATCACCATCTCGCCAAGCGACCAGCCAGAATCACTCTGCTCGGTCTGCGGCGTAGCATTGTAAATCTGAATCGCCTTCTTGATGATCGGTAACTTCTTCTTCGGCAACCCCAGCAACCGCGCCGTCTCCTCTTGGGTCGGCACCCGCCCAAGCTCCTCCGATAGCCTCGACGTCGCCCGTCTCCACTTGCTGAGTAATTCCACCATGTAAGCCGGTATGCGAATCGTCTTCGATGAGTTGATCAATGCCCTCTTGATCGATTGCTTGATCCAGTAACTCGCATACGTGCTAAATCGAGTCCCCATGTTGGGGTCAAAACCCTCAACCGCACGCAACAACCCTAAATTACCTTCCTCAATCAAATCCTGTAATGCCAACCCCTTGCCGATATAACTCCGCGAAATGTTCACCACCAACCGAAGATTCGCTCGGACCATCCGATCCCGCGCCTCGGCATCCCCCTGCCCCACCCTTCGGGCAAGACTTTGCTCATCCTCAGCCGTGAGCAACTTGGTCTCATTGATCTCCCGCAAATAAGTCTCCAAGGGAGATTGCAACTGATCCCCCTGCGGGCGAGTGCGACGACTCGAAAGCAACTTGACTTCCTCGTCAGCCGAATCCTCTACGTTTTCAAAGAACGGTCGGGGATGAACCATCGAAAGGAGTCTTTCTCAATACGGAAAATACGGTCGATTGCGTTAAGGATCGCTAAAAACGATACGCGCAGCGAGGAACTACCCAGCTATTACGCAGATCGGCGTTGTAGTGAAATATTTCGAAGGAATTCCGACCGTAACCTACGTGTAGCGAATATGACGGGTGCGTAAATCCTGCCCAAAATGCTACAATCGACGCATGTGCGGGCTCACCCCGGATCCTCCCAAACGACTTTCAAAACTCTAAATCTCTACATCTCCAGGCACAATGAACCTGAACCACTCGATCACCTCCCCAAAAACATCCCAAGACTCTCAGTGGAAACTACTCGCCGAGCGAGTCCTCGATGGCGGATCAATCAGCCGTAGCGAAGCACTCGCCATCCTTGACTCACACGACGATGAACTCCTCGATCTCGTCGCTGCTGCCTTCAACCTAAGACACAAGTACTTCGGGAAAACCGTCCAACTCTACTTCTTGATGAACGCCAAAAGCGGCCTGTGCCCCGAAGACTGCCACTACTGCTCGCAATCGAAAATCTCCGACGCTCCCATCCCGAAGTACTCGATCCTCAATCGTGAGAAACTTCTCGACGGCGCTCGACTCGCCGCCGAACGCCAAAGCAAAACCTATTGCATCGTCATCTCCGGACGAGCCCCGAACGAACGCGAAATCAAAGCCATTGAAACGATCGTCCCAGAAATCAAACAACAGTACGGCTTGAATATCTGCGCTTGCCTCGGACTACTAACCGAATCCCAAGCCCAACGACTTGCCGCTGCCGGGGTCGACAAAGTCAACCACAACCTCAATACGAGCCAAGACTACTACAAAGAAATCTGCACGACCCATACCTTCGAAGACCGACTCGAAACCCTCAAAAATGTTCGTAAAGCCGGATTGCAACTCTGCAGCGGTGGCATCATCGGCATGGGCGAATCCCGCAAAGATATCGTCGATATGGCTTTCTCTCTGCGTGAACTCTCCGTGGAATCAATCCCACTGAACTTCCTTCATGCTATCGACGGCACCCCGATGCAACACAAAGAGTACCTGACCCCTAGAGATTGCATCCGCGCTCTGGCCATGGTGCGATTCGTAAACCCCTCCAGCGAACTTCGAATCGCAGGCGGTCGCGAACGACACCTTCGATCCCTGCAACCACTCGGCCTGTATATCGCCAATAGCCTCTTCGTCGGGGACTACTTGACCACCCAAGGACAAGCTCCCTCGGAAGACTACCAAATGATCCAAGATCTCGGATTCGAAATCACCGGCCAAGCCATCAGCCCAGGAACTTCCGCCGAAAACCAACCTTGCGGCAACTCCTGCGAAAACTCATGTAACGGCTCCGCCACTTCCACAAGCACCCCGGACGCAAACCAATCAGCCGAAAAATCAGCTTGCAACTCTTCCACCCCAGGCTGCTGCGGGTAACGCGTCTCTGTTGATCTCCACTGATGAATCTTAAACCCTCTTGAAAACCAACCGCAACTCAAGGAACCTATAATGCCAAAACTAACCGTCGAAGGCCTCGGCGAATTCAACGTCCCACAAGGTAAACGACTCGTTCTCGCCCTGCGCGAAGAAGCAGGATCAGACCAACTGCACGCTTGCGGCGGAAAAGCACGATGCACCACATGCCGCGTCGAATTCCTCGACGGCGAACCAACGCAACAAACCGTGGCCGAGAAAGAAATCCTCAACGCTCGCGGCGTGCATAACGCCCGACTAAGCTGCCAAATCAACTGCGACCACGATATGTCCGTACGCATCATCAGCCGCCTCGAAGGCAGCGGCCGAAAAGATTGCGGCTCCCCCTGCTCCACCGAAATCGAACCCCAACCCGTGGAATGGGCTAAATAACTCAGCACGGGTCAAATGACTCCGTGCGGTAAAACAACTCCGAATAAGTGCTTGAACTTCTTCGGAGGAACCACTCGGTGTTCCCAAGGAGCTTTCCCCATGCTGTTCGTAGATAATCCCGTTCTGCAACGCGAACTGCTAACCAACCTCCGCGCACCGAGAGCCTTCGTGCTCCTGTTGGTCTATCAACTCGCGCTCGCCGCCGTCGTTATCATCGCCTACCCTCGTGACACCCGTATCGACCTCTCTCGCGAATCCGCCTCCGCTCAGCGTCTAGTCGACTTCTTCTTTATCGGTCAATTCGCGATCGCCTCGCTGATGGCCCCTAGCTTCACCGCTGGTGCAATCACAGGGGAAAAAGAACGCAAAACATATGAGATGCTTCTTGCAAGCCCACTGCGGCCTTGGCGTATCATCACCGGGAAACTGATCGCGGCCCTAACTCACCTTGTCGTCCTGATCATCGCCTCTCTACCGATCATCATGCTCTGCCTCCCACTCGGTGGCGTTTCCTTTTACGAACTCATCGGCGCCTACGTCGGACTCCTTTTTTCTATTCTGCTCTTTGGCTCGATCAGCATTTTCTGCTCCTCCCAATTCAAACGTACCGCATCCTCGCTAGTAGTCAGCTACGTTCTGATCCTACCCATTCTCCTTCTTGGTGTCTTCGCTTGGCTATCCTTGAGCGATCGCGCGGACCTGCGACTCGCACTCTCCCTAACCATCGTACCGATCGCTTGCTCTATCATCAGCATCGCTCTGCTCGCCATCGCCGCTCATCGTCTCCTCTACCCACCCGATGTGGGTAGCCAAGGCAACGAAGTGATCGACCTCGAACGCGAACAACGCGAAGCCGTCGGTTTGGTTATCCAAAGTGACCAGTTCCCAGACAACCTCTTCGCACCGCCGCGCCGCAAATCCCTCATGCACGACGATGCGAACCCAATCTACGACAAAGAAATGCATGCGGAACTCTTCAGCCAAGGGACCCTTATGCTGCGACTCGTCATCCAACTTTCGATGATCCTCGCTATACCCCTGATGACTATCCAACTCTTCTGGCGACCAAACCTTGCTTCCTACTACGTCAGCTACGTCCTGATCTTCAATATCCTCACAGCTCCCGTGTTCACCGCCGGAGCCATCACCGGCGAACGAGAACGCCAAACGCTCGATTTACTCCTTACGACAACCATTTCGTCCTGGCAGATCCTCTGGGGAAAACTTATCTCGGGATATCGTATCTCCGCCGTCCTCACCGCGTTCTTGATGTTCCCAATGCTCCTCGGATGCATCAACCCCGAATTGGCTCGCAACTGGCCCGCCATGCTTGCCTTCTTTGCCATCTGTTTCGTCGCCTCGGTCTTTAACTCCGTCCTGTCCCTCTTCGTCTCAACCATCGTCCGACGCACCAGCACCTCCCTGATGATCTGCTATATCACCCTACTGGTTCTCTACTGTCTACCTTTTGCAATCTATTTTCTCATCTGGAGCTCGGCCCCTATCGGAACCCGATTCAACACACTGAAATTCATGGGGCTCACAAGCCCCTTTATGGCCGCCGACAACGTTCCGATGACCGATGTGATCTCCGGGGTCTCGGCCGCACGCGCTAAAATCGGCTCCTGGCCCCTGGTCGCTTCCTACTTCGGATTTACCATCACATCAATCTTCACTCTCTTCGGAATAACTGTCTGGCTCTTCCAAGGCCGCTGGCGGTTAACTGGGCGAGGCTAAAACACCTCTATCCCACAGGACCCTCCACATCATGCAGTTTCCACAACGCAAAGGCTTCGACCCCTCAGACGCCATCAAACAAGTCACTCAGTGGTTTCAAAACCCAGCTTGGAACAACGTCGTTAAAGAAGCCGCACAAAAACTCGGACTCCAAGAAGCTCCCTCGATGTCCAAAGTCCAAGAAGCCCTTCGGCAAGCCGGCCAATGGCTAGAACGTGCAGCCGAACCACTTCTGCACCCAACCGAAAACCAACAATCCTCACTTCAACTCGGAATCAACGCCACCGGCGAACTCTTTAACGCTCGATGGGTCTCTACCCCTCTTCCAAAACATGCGGCACAACTCCAATCCGCACTCCACCAAGGGTTCGCTCAAGATATCGGCTCCGAAGCCGAACTGCTCCGCTTGTGCATCGCTTCAAGCGGTGCTGCCGATGCACTGCTCGTCGCAAATCTGCCGATGGCAATCCAAGCAACCGTTGTCGGATTACAACCCCACAGCATCATCCTTCCCCGAGCCGCATGCATCCGCATCCCTACTCCTAACCCATCCGTCGCAACCCCAATCCACTCAATCCTCTCACCCTTTACCCATCACTCATCCCAACAAGCTCTGCATATCCACGAGATCGGTAGCAATGCGGATTGCTTGCATGATGACTACGCAAAAGCTCTCGCTTCACATCCCGGATCGATCGTGTTTCACGCCAGCCCCACACAAGGCCATCTTGATCGGTTCGCTGCCAGCGAACACGCTCACAAACACCAAGCGACCGTATGCGAAATTCTTCTCGATGCCACGGTGCACGATATCCAATGGTCCAACTCCCAAACCGATGCCCTATCGCGCCGCTGGCAGGATGGTACCGACCTGCTCATTGTCCCCACTCATTTTCTCATCGGTGGCCCGCCAGCTGCACTTATCCTCGGCAAAAAAAATGTGATCGATAAAATCCGGCCAATGGTCGAATCCCTTGGAGCCGCTGCCGATCGCGTTACCCAAGCCGTCTTGCTGAGCGTCCTGAGCGAGTCCCAGCAACGCGACCAATGGGAATCCACTCCCGTCGGTGCAATCCTCTCGAACCCCATCGCAAACCTAGAGAACCGTGCACAACGACTCGCAATCCAGTTGCAAGACTCCCCGGCAATCGAAAAACTAAACATCGTCTCACAAACACGTCGGATCGGTGCAGGCCCCTGGCAATCCCAGACTTTACCGAGCTCCATCCTAGAGATCACCCCGCGTGGAAGATCGGTGGCCATGCTGCAAGAGACTCTCGCGCAACATCAGCCCCCTATCTGGACCAACGTTTTCTCAGATCACCTGGAAATCGTGCTCCGCACCGTCGAACCTGCCGATGATGCTCATATCGTTAACGCTCTATCGAACTCCTAACTGAACCCTCCACCCATTTCAGGAACAATCCGCCAAATCATGGCCGCTAATTCCAAACCTTGGATTCAACTCCACCCCAATGACAACTGTATCGTCGCTCTTCGCAAACTCGCGAAAAATGAGGAGATCATCCTCGGTGGAAACCAACCGAATATCGTTGCTGCTCGAGATATCCCTGCCGGTCACAAAATCGCAACCCGCGCAATTGCAATCGGACAACCTATCCACAAATACGGCTGGCCCATCGGTGTCGCATCAGCCCCAGTAGCCCCCGGCGAACATGTTCATGACCACAATCTAAAGTGCCACCACACCCTCGACTACGAAGGTCTCGCAAGCCAAACGCCAACTCCTCCGAAACCCATCACAGGTAAAACCTTTCAAGGTTACCAACGCCCATCCGGACGAGTAGGAACTCGCAACTACATCGCTGTAATCTCCACCGTCAATTGCTCGGCTGGCGTTTCTCGCGCGGTCGCAAGACACTTCGACGAAGAATTACTGAAACGATTTCCAAACGTCGACGGCGTTGTCGCTTTCAAACACGATAGCGGTTGCGGCATGGCTCTCGATGGAATCAAACATAAAACTCTCAGCCGCGTTCTCGGCGGGATCGCGAAACACCCAAATATCGCCGCATACGTCTTGATCGGACTCGGATGCGAACAAAACACCCTTGGGCATCTTCAAAAATCCCAAAAACTAGTCTCGCTACAAGGCGTCCAATGGAAACCTCAACCCGGGCAACCCACATCCACCAATGACGTTCCTGTTTTGACCATCCAAGACACCGGTGGCACGCGAGCCACCATTCGACGCGCTGTCGAAATGGTCGAGGAACTGCTTCCCCAAGTCAATGCGATGCAACGCACGACCGTTTCCGCAAGCGAAATCGTTCTGGCCACGAAATGCGGAGGCTCCGACGGCTACTCAGGAATCACCGCAAACCCTGCCCTCGGTGTCGTCTCCGATCTGCTTGTCGCGCACGGCGGAACCTCGATCCTCTCAGAGACAACCGAACTCTACGGTGCAGAACAACTCTTCACCAAACGTGCACAGAGCGCTCAAGTCGCTAAGAAGCTTTTAGATAAACTCGCATGGTGGCGAGATTACACCGCACACTACGGTGAAGACATCGATAACAACCCATCCCTTGGGAATAAAGCCGGCGGCTTGACGACCATCGTTGAGAAATCTCTTGGTGCTGCAAGCAAAGGTGGCCAGACTGCCCTCCAGGATGTCATCGAATACGCAGAGCAAACCTCGAAACGAGGATTGGTCATCATGGACGCACCTGGTTTCGACCCAGTGTGCGTCACCGGAATGATCTCCGGCGGCGCAAACGTCGTCGTCTTCACCACCGGTCGCGGAAGTTGCTTTGGAAGCAAACCCGTACCGAGCATCAAAGTCGCTACGAACAGCGCTTTGTTTGAACGCATGCCCGAAGACATGGATCTGAACATGGGGACAATTCTGGAAAACGAATCCATCGAACAAGCCGGTCAGCGGATGTTCGATGAGATCCTCGAAGTCGCTAGCGGCAAAAAAACCAAAAGCGAACTGCTCGGCTACGGTGAAGACGAGTTTACCCCATGGGCTATCGGGCCAACACTCTAAGCGTTAACCCTATCCGTACGTTGCGTTCTGCTTCCCTACAACTGACTCTTGATTTCCTTGACCTTTTCCGCAGTAGGTGTCCCTTTGTAGTATTCATCCAACGGATAGCAACCAGAGGGTAAGCCGTTGCGAGGTGCAGTCGTGCAATCGGAGAACGTGCGACAAACAAGCTTTCGCTCGCTGGTCCCTTTCGCAATCGCATCCATCATCGCTCTCGGATAAGACAACACGCTTCGTCCTATCCCCATCATGTCAGTCCAACCAGCTTTGACGTTGTGCAACGCTGCGGCCGGCATGTACTCTTGCAAATAGGAATACCCGGATCCAATCACGACCATCTCCGGATGCGATTGCTTGATTCGCCGAGTAACCGCAAAATGCTTGGATACAGATACCAATGGATCTTCATGCGGCTGGTAACCATCCGACGGTGGAAACGCCGCTGGTCGCAATAAATGTGGGGTGTAGTAGGGACTCCCCGCTGTCACATTTAGCAACCTTACACCCTCAAGCTTCAACCACTGAATCAACTGCATCGGCTCGGTTAAATCCATCTGCATCGGATCGTTGGCGTTCATACCAAAACCCCATCGATACGGCAGCAAATCTCCGTACTCGCGAGGTCGACCCTGCCCAAGCTTTCCTTCCATGGCCGTCTGCGGATTCGGTTCGTGTGGAACGGTATCAAAGGCGCTCAAACGCACCCCTATCCCCAACGAAGGAACCGCTTTGCGTATCCCGCGTATAATGTCTAACAACAACCGCGATCGATTCTCAAGGCTTCCGCCAAAGGCATCGGCTCGCGTGTGCGCGGCGAGAAACTCATGAAGTAAATATCCATGACAACACTTCACATCGACAAAATCCGCACCGATCTCATAAGCTAGCTTCGCAGCTTGAACGTAGTCCTCTGTCAATTCTCTTAATTCATCTTCCCGCCACACATTCTCATCCCCGGAAACGGAGAACTTGGCATCGAGCAAAGGGTGTCGATGCGCTATGCGAGGCTCCCACCGTGGCCCATTAGGCCTGCAAAATCTTCCCGAATGCGTTAATTGAAATCCGACTACCAAATCATCGGTATTACCCCAATGCTGAGCATGCGATTCTCTCAACCCACTGAGCAATTCGCGAATACCTTCTTTATTTCTCTCAACAAGAATCAACTGATTCGGATTAGCCCTTCCATCAGGCCGCACTGCCATCGCTTCCCCACCCCAAATCAACTTGGCACCAGACTCTCCAAACCGTCGCCAACGTCGCTTCATCGGCTCCGTAACACCTCCTTCGACTGTTCCGTCCCACCCCTCCATAGGCTGCACGGCGATCCGATTCCCAATCACCCTCCCTTGCCATGGCAGCGGCATCAACAATGGACTCTCGCTCCCTTGATTGACCATCGGTTCGATAGGCAGTTCAATCCCCAACGCTTTCACATGCGATGCAAATTGCTCAGGGGTCTTCAAAGATGCTAACTTGGTCAACACGTACATAGCTTTAACCTTCTATCAAAACTCTTAAGCCAATACTCGAGCAAATAAATGCCGTGTTGTGAAAAACTCTGGCTCGTGATTGAAAAACAAGTTACTGAACCGAGTCCAAAGCACTCGATTTCGAAATCAACGGTGGCCGAAAATACACCCAAGCTAACAAGACTGCGCCGAACAAGATCCCTACGATACTTACCCATTGTGCAATGCTAAGACTCGTACCAAATTGCCCGGCTTCATCGACTCGGATGATCTCTTCTATAAACCGCAACACTCCATAGACCATCCAACCCGACCCGAACACCAATCCGGGACGCGACGCCCATCCTTTGATGCTCGTACTCCAAAAACACAACAGGAAGCCTGTAATCGAAGCATAAATCTGAGATGGATGAACCGGCAAACTCTTCGTTGGCAATTCCGATACGACAAAACTTCCTCGCTCCGTTCGAACCACTCCCTCGAGCGGCGGTGCTCGGTGAGACCGTATCAGTGATGCTTGAGTCTCGACATCCACAGGCACGGCCCCGATACCAATGGCTCGCACGCGATCCCCAACTTGCATCCCTTGCTTCTGCGCCCAACTTCCCGGATCAATCGAGGTGATTTCCAAGGTCTCTTCAGCCTCACCCCCGTCAACTCCCTTGCCAGTTGAATTGCCGGACGAATTGCCGCACGACTTGGTATGCAACCCGAGCAATCTTCCTGTTTCAAACTGATCGATGTATGCCGGCGATCCTTTGGGAAACGCAATCGAAGGGGTCGCTGTCTCGCAAATACCACCAAAGCAACAACCATTGAGCAAACAACCTAATCGGCCAAAAGCCAGTCCGATAAAAAATGCTGGTACGATTGCATCGAGCAGTAAGATAGGCTGCACTCGCCGCATAATAGCCCAACTGAGGATCCCGACTATTCCACCGAGCACCGCGCCATAAACTACCAATCCACCTTCGGTGAATTGCAACGCGACCCATAGCTTTTGCATAAGCGTCTCTCCATCGAGCTCGCTCCACTTCTGTACAACATAAAACAATCGCGCTCCGAACAACCCACCAATCACGGTGAATAACACCAAGCTAACAAACGACTCTTTCGGTACCCCTAGCTGCAGAACACGACGGTACGACAACACGGTCGCCGACAACACGCCGATCATCATCATCAATCCATAGCCGCGAACGGGTAATCCTATGACGATCTCGTCCGCAGTGCCCGCCGCTACCTTGGCTTCCACCATCGGTAAGACAACTCCAAGGATCGCAGCTCCCAACCCCCAGTTGAATACCTGATCCCACCATGGAGTGGACTCAACTGGCCTCTCGCTGCCCCCCGAGGTTCGCCCCGTCGATGCGAGCCCAAGCCGCGCATGAAGAAACCACGTCACAGCGATGTAAACAAGAAGCCCGAGCATCCCCCAGCTGATCCAACCAAAAAGAGGTAATGGCCCAACTTGATGGGGCAGGTAGAACAATGTTTGACGCATGAGGAACTACCTTGGCTGTTTCCAAAAAAGAACGACTGCCACCTAACTCGAATTCGAACCACCAGAACTCAAGAATATAGTTTTAGCGGCGAGCGATGATCGTCGCATTATCGATCAAGCGTGTCGAACCCAATCGCGCCGCGATAATCGCGACAACACTTGATTCAATTTCAGCGATCGGCTCAAGGGTCACAGGATCGACGATCGCGGCATAGTCAATGCTGTCAACCGGTGCGGCTAACAGTTCCTGCCGCATCGCAGACTCCACTGCTTGCACGTCTCTTTCCCCACGCTCCACCAATCGCTCGGCGATGCGCAAGGCCCGGATTAATCCCAAAGCCCTTTGCCGCTGCTCGTGTGATAAATAACGGTTTCGACTGCTCATCGCTAGACCATCGGGTTCACGTATCGTCTCGCAAGCTTCGATGCAGACAGGGATATTCAAATCGCGAACCATTGCGCGAATCACAGCCAACTGCTGGTAGTCTTTCCGGCCGAAATAAGCGATGTCGGCTGGAATCATCTGAAATAGCTTCAACACAATAGTACATACACCACGGAAATGACCGGGGCGTATTTCGCCTTCCCAACGCGAAGCGACCAGCGGTGGCTCAACGTACGTCGAGTGCCCCTCGCCATACATTTGTAACTCTGTGGGTGTGAATACGTAGTCGCAACCCGCTTGATCTAACTTCTCTAAATCCTCGTTCAATGTCCGGGGATACTTGGAAAGATCTTCCTTCGGTCCAAACTGCGTAGGATTTACAAAAATGGTCGCTACCGCGCGATCGCAGACACTTTTGGCTTGCCGCACAAGCGACACATGCCCTTCATGCAACGCACCCATTGTCGGTACTAAACCGACACGCTTTCCTTCCAAACGCTCACGCAACACATGCGTATAAATCTCCGCCGACGTCGAAAAGACCTTCATGATCTATCCAAAGTAAGCTACGGCGTTTTGAAAGATTTTCAACCCATCGCCATGCTTAGCCAAGCTCTCTTGCCGAGTCCAAGCGGGATGATTCGTCGGATCGAGAAATCGTTCTGGGTGCGGCATCAAACCAAATATACGCCCGGATGGATCGCAGATGCCGGCAATGTTTCCTTCAGCTCCGTTCGGATTGACGGGAAACGGCAGTACCGATTCTCCCGTATGACCGCCAGCATCGCAGTACCTTACTGCAATTTGTTTGTTCCGCCCCAAAGCTTCCCGTGCTGCCGCATCTCTGGTCAGCAGCCGACCTTCCGCATGCGCCATGGGTAAATAAATTTGATCGATACCACGAAGGAAAACGCAATGATCCGACTCAGGCTTGAGATGAACCCACCGAGTCTCAAATCTCGCTTGATTATTCCAAGTCAGCGTCGCTGGTGGTGACTCCTCCGATTCATCGAAGAATATCCCCAACCGCATCATAATCTGGAAACCATTGCAGATCCCCAACACCAACCGATCCTTTGACTTGAACGATTCGAGCGTCTCAGAAAGTTTCGTCTGCCACTGAACCGCCGCAATTCGCCCTGCGGCGATGTCGTCGCCATAGCTGAACCCGCCGGGGAAACAAAGGATTTGGTAAGACTGAGCAATTGCAGGTTGCTCAATAAGCTGATTCACATGCAGCCGAACCGGCTCTGCACCCGCTAATTCGAACGCATAAGCAGTCTCGACATCGCAATTGGTCCCTGGAGCTCGCACGACGAGCACGCGTGGCTTGGTCATCCTAAGCGGATCCTCTCTCCGTTGCCTTAGCAACAATCAGTCGGTAGCAACAATCAGTCGGTTTCAATTCCCTACACCGCAACGAACTCTACATCGAGCTCTGCAGCGACACATCCAGGGTAAGACCCCTTACCTGCAATCGCGAAGCAGATTCTCGCTGATATCATAACCGTGTCGGGGATTCTTGTGCAGACCGCTTAAAACGACAACACCGCAAACAGTTGACCCGTTTTCCGGATCAACCTCCTTGCGGTGCTGAAAATTTCCTTGGCAGGCAGTTAGCCACCGAGCAAGCTCATGCATGCTCGAAGCAGCAAAATTACTGTGGCAAACGCCCTTCGTTAACGGCCGGCAATGGCCCGTTCAATGCTTTCATGAACTCAACCAAGTCCGCCTTATCTTGCGCGGTCAAATCAAGTTTTTTGATCTTGTCGCTCAAGTAGGGGTTCGCGTGTCCACCCTTGGCATACCATTCAACGACTTCTTCCAACGTTTTTTGGCTTCCGTCGTGCATGTAAGGCCCGTTATGCTCGATATTTCGCAACGTCGGGGTCTTGAAGGCACCCTTGTCTTTTTCTTGCTTGGTCTGTTCGTAACGTCCCAAATCAGGCTTTGCTGCATCCATCCCTACGCCGAGGTTATGGTACAACTCGTCGGTGAAGTTCGCGCCGACGTGGCAAGCTGAGCAGTTGGACTTTGCACTGAAGAACAAGTCACGACCCCGTTTCGCCGACTCGCTCATCGGATTCTCATCGCTGGCTTTTTTAAGCGAGACGTATTTCTCATAATTCGCCGAATCGTCCTCTTTGAACTCTTCCAGGTCCTCTAACTGCTCTGCGAAAGCTTCCTCGAACTTCCTCAGCGGCTCATAGTGATCGTATGGGCTTGAACCCGTAACAATCGTACGCTCAAAAGCCGCAATCGCTTTGCCTACATTGTCGATGTTCGGCGCCGCTCCAAAGACTTTCTCAAACTGCAATCGATACCCATCGTTTGCTGCCAAGAATTTCACGACCGCATCGTGCGTGTTTCCCATCTCTATCGGGTTCGCGATCGGCCCAACCGCCTGGGCTTCGAGACTATCTGCCCGGCCATCCCAAAACTGAGCCTTGCTCAAAATTCGGTTCATCGATGTTGGGGAGTTTCGCCCCCCAAGCTGACCTTTGATGCCGACGCCGAACTGCGTGTTCGCACCGTAACCTGCCGCAGGATGATGGCAATCCGCACAGCTAACCGTCGCATCTTTCGAAAGACGCTTGTCGAAATAAAGCTGCCGGCCCAGTTCGATCTTGGCTCGTGTGAGCGGGTTGTTCTCCGGGATGTAAATCGCCCCCTTGCCAGCAGAGAGACCTTCTGGCAACTCTACCGACAAAGTGTCGTGGTTGGCTGGATTGCTCAAATACTCCCGAATCGCGACTACATCCAGCGCACCGTTACCTGGAATTCCGGACGTCAAGCTTGCGTCTCCAAGCTTCACATTCTCGTCCGCATAAGCGACTGGGAAAGCACACAGTCCGAGTAAAACACTTCGAATCCAAAGTTTCATCGTTACAACCTAATAATAGTGTGTGAAATCAAGGACGAACGGCACGTTCCTGCACTGGGCTATCCCTATCGTGCTCGCCTAGGCTACTCACTTTCGGAGAAATCCCGCCGATCAACCACTGAACCAACGGAATTATAAAGCGAAGGCAATCGCTCGTGCACGAAACGGACATATTCCGTGTAAACCGCAAAGTTTTTCAGATTCGAACAAAAATTTTCTGCCTGTAAAGCCAATATAAAATCAACCAGAACACCGTCAAAACCAATCCGCCGTAAACCAGCGTTTCCACCGGCTGAGGAATGACTCGTTCGATCAACCAATCGAAATGTCGGCGGAAAGCGAGTTTCGTCCACTCTTCCATCGTCCAACTCATGGTGTAAGCCACAATCGAATTCGCACCGATCACACGGAAGAAGAAAGCCCAACGCGTTGCATTCCCGAAATCGCAAATCAGATACAGGAAAAACAACCAAGCGAAGCACAGCCCGCCGCTCCAAAGGGTCCACGTCGGCGTCCAGATCCGTTTGACGATAGGACACACTCCTGCCGCTTCTAAACCCCATGCAATCGACAAGCAAAAGACCGTTGCAGCGGCAAAGTAAGCGAAACGTCGCTTCAAGGTCCAATCCGCACGAAGCCACTCCCCGGCCACTAACCCCAACAGCATGGTTGCCAGAGTTGGGATAAAACTTAGGGTGCAGTAACCGCCGGATGAGTAAGCAAACGGTTCTTCACGAAAGAACAAATTCATCCACCAAACGTCAAATGCCCAAGCTGCATTGCTGTTTTTGTTCCAATGCGCCCCGAACCCTTCTTCGTGATGGGGCCAATTCGCTGGTACCCCCACCGATGCATAATCGAAGTCGGGTGAAGGGAGAGGACTCAATGCGAAAAACGCCCAATAACCCACAAGTATCGCGCCAGCCCCTAAAGCAGACACGTACCATTTGCGACCTGCGAATAAGAACAAAAACGTGTACCCAAGCCCAATCTGGGTCAACGTGTCATCAAACGTAAAGTTTGTGTACATCTTTCCAAGACTACGCAAGAAAATCCCGAAGAAGACCAGGATTAAACTGCGGCCGATCGCGTGCATCAACATCGCACCATACGATTGGCCTTGCTCACTGCGTTTCGCAAACGAAAACGCTAAGGCCGCACCTACCAAGAACGAAAAGCCAGGTTGGATCAAGTCATGTAACGAGCAACCTCGCCAAGCCACATGCGATGTGTGAAAGACGATCGTATCGAGCAGGCTTTGCACGGTCGACGACATTCGCCCGCGGTATCGCACTAGGCCACTCCAGTGCAAGACCTCTGCAAGCATCAAAAACATCACCATGCCCCGATACACGTCGATACTCACACAACGGCGAGAGGGTGGCTTGGTTGCTGCAAGATCGCGCAAGTCGACCGTCGAGGATTCCGCTGTGGTGCTCGTCATGGATAGTTTTATCTGTCGCGAAAGGTTGGTGAGATAAAGTCGATCAGCGGGCTGCCCGCCACCAATAGAAACCCGAACAACCAAGGGACATTATCCCAAAGCCCAGCGGGCAACAACAACACAGCCGATAGCAACCCGAAAGCCGCCATCAAAAAAAACTCGGGTCTCATCGGACGCTGCCAAGCGGAAAACCAAAGCAATACCACCCAGAACGCCATCACCAAACCCACAACTCCCATCGCCATCCATGCAAAGAGGATCAACAGGACTAAGTGGATCAGGTAATAGTACGTCAGGCGGAAGGAGAACCAACTCACAACGAGCTTAAGTAGGCTGTTTAAAGTTTTCATGCTGGTGAGGATTCTAACCCAATTTCCCTTGGAGTTCGAGTTCCAACAACAGCTTCTTGACCTCGATACCTCCGGCAAAACCAACCATGGAACCATCGCTACCGACCACTCGATGACATGGAACAACAATTCCCAAGGGGTTTCGATTCAAGGCTCCACCCACCGCCCGAGCCCCCTTGGGCTTTCCCATTCGTTTCGCAAGCTGTCCGTAAGTCGTTGTTTGCCCGTAGGGTATCTCCATCAAAGCCATCCATACGGAATTTTGAAACTCCGTACCGGTGAATTTCAGGGGCAAATCAAACTCCCTTAGTCGGCCTTTTGAATAAGCCGTCAATTGATCGACTGTCTTCTCAATCAACCGCAGCAACTCGGTATCCCCGGTTGGCACCCCCAGCGTCGGAGCTTCCACACCGACAAGCGGCCTATCGACTTGAACCCACGCGTTGGAATCCCACGGATGATCCTTCCACTCACCCCGATGCCCTCTTGTTCGACTCCCCAAAACAGCCCCCTTCCACCCTCCTACCTGAGCAGCCACCTCATGCTCAAGATGGACTTCATGCTCAAGATGGACTTCGACCAAAGCCAACTCCTCTTGGCTGACGACAAACTGAAACCGACCCAATCTCGATCGAAAGGAAACAGCGAAAAGAACCTTATCGATTCCAGCATCGCTGTGCCACTTGCGACCTTGCATTCGTACGCTTTGCGGATCGATCATGATCTCAACCTCGCCCTATCATTTGCTTGCCTCGAAAGACACTCGTCTCACCGTAATCAACCCGCGGCTACCTCTCTAGTACGCTGCTGCCACTGAAGTACGCTGCTACCACTGAGGCACGCTGTACAAGACCACCCAATAAAACGCACCCAAAAACGCGGCAAGGGTTGCCAACCACCAAACGATTCGAAACGCGCTCAGGGAATTGGGGAAAACCATCGCAATGAGAAGATCAAGAAGCACATGAACGGTTGGCAAAAAACATAGCAACAGTAGGAACCAAATTGGTAATGGGCTCCAAGAATACACTTGAGAAACGCTCAGGAACGCTACTGAGGCGAAGCCAAGAGCATGGACGTGACTGATTAGAGGATGACCACTCCTGGAATCTTCCCGAGCACCTATCATGGTCGCGATCAACGCTGTGACTCCACCTAAAGAAGCTAACACCAAAGCCCACTCACCCAACGATGCGTAGCCTTGCAATATGCACACAGCGATGCAACCGAACTGCACGACAAGCGTCCAAAGAAACCTACCGCCACCGTTCTTGTGCAAGCTACAAGCTACAGCAAAGCCATTGAGAGACGTTGCAGCGAGAATCAACCATGGCGACCAAAAGATCATCGATGCTTTGTCTTCGTACCCAGCACCGCGGGGAAAAAGTATGTAAGCCATCGCGTACACTGCCATCGCGAACACAGCGATCGCTCCAATCGCTGCTAAAATTCCCCCCTGGCCAATTACTTTGCTACCGAGCGACTCGGGCTGTGGGCTGAGGGATTTGAATCGATTCCGCCGGATTACCCCGAAACACCAAGGGAATAAAAATCTGGATACCAAAAAAACTACTGGAAACACCCAGAGCATCCGCATCCAAGGTTCCTTCGGGGACGAAACCAGAAATTCTCGGAGCCATCCGATCGGGCCACTTGCCGAACTGTTGGCGAATTCCGAAATCGCAAGCCCAAAAACAAACAAAGCGCCCCCGAAAAAGACCCCAACTCCTCGCGTCCTGAGTGTCAGCCATACCGCCAGGACCCCGAGCAGTACTGGTAGCAACACCCGCACGACTCCTACCTTTGCTTCGAATCCGATATCCATCCTGACACTTTCCCCAGCTACAGTTCCCAAGAACCACAATTCATAATCGATTCATAATCGTTTCAAACTCGCACCGACTCTCGGTAGCCTTGCAAGTCATAAGCTTCCCGACTCGCAAGAAGCGAAACATGAGTTATAGTAAGCATACATCAGACGTTAGTATGCAAGGACGAAGCCTTGAAATTGCTTTGAGAATGAACGAGCCCGACCAAACCGCCGACAATCCGAAACTGGCTCAGCACGAGCCACTTGAAGCGGTTCAAGTGTCGATGACACCCTTGGCACGCTACGAGGAATTCCTGCAGTCAAAGGGACTGCGAAACACTTCCCAGAAAAAATTCCTGCTTGAACAAGTCTTCAATCGCCACGAACATTTCGACGCAGATTTGTTGATCGACCAGCTTCCTCCCAAAGGCTCTCCGAACTACGTTTCGCGACCAACTGTCTACCGAACTCTTAAAGAATTTGTAGACGCCGGATTGCTGCACCGCTTCGAACTCGAAGGCCGCAGCATGTACGAGCTGAACTACGGTTACCCCGAGCACGATCACCTCTACTGCACGAAATGCAGGAAACTTATCGAATTTACAAGCGATGAGATCATCCGTATCCGCGACCAAGTAGCTAGGTCCCACCGATTCCGTGTGCGAGATCACAGGTTTATTATCCAAGGAACCTGCGACGAGTGCGCCAAGAAACGCACCTTCTCTCGACGCCAAGACCGCGTCTGAAAAATACCGACTTGTAATCAGAAAGTGTGCTCCCCCCCTCGTTCTTCTCTACGGACGGGGTTGTAACTGGCTCACAAGCCCCCCGCGCATCCAGAAAAAATTACCTTTTCCTAACGTCCCAGGTGGTCGTTTTGTAATTTGAAGGCCTAGCCCCGTTGACGCGAATTCTTAACATTGTTATCTAAAGGCATGTTCTTTTCCCTTTTCATGCGCCCACTGGAGCAAATTCATGCATAAGAAGTTATCGCGTGGTTTCACGCTTGTCGAACTTTTGGTGGTCATCGCCATCATCGGAATTTTAGTTGGATTGCTTTTGCCTGCCGTTCAAGCCGCGCGCGAAGCGGCCCGCCGCATGCAATGCGGCAACAATATGCGTCAGCAAGCCCTCGGTGTGCTGAACTACGAGTCCGCCTTCAAAAAACTCCCCTCCATGCAAGCCGGTAACGGCAACGTAGTGCAAACACAACAACGATTCTGCATGAGCGGTTGGTGGGCAATTCTCCCTTA
>Ga0315899_10000199_pt1 | contig 75363 bp, 77 predicted proteins | sample LakEriMetagenome_2_FD_203518 | JGI IMG/M metagenome (GOLD analysis project Ga0315899, IMG submission 203518) | Freshwater fungal communities from buoy surface, Lake Erie, Ohio, United States - Buoy 4 MA112 | ecosystem: Environmental > Aquatic > Freshwater > Lake | place: USA: Lake Erie, Ohio... | reverse complement strand
CCTGGAGGGTGATCGCGAAGCGGGCCTCGCGGCCGGCCGCCTCCTCCTGCGGGTAGCTCTCCGGAAACCGGCAGTCGACGCTGCGGCTCTCGCCCACCTCCATGCCGATCACCCCCTCCACGAAGCCAGGAATCATCCGGCCCTGCTCCAGCTCCACCTCCAGGGCGTCGCCGCTGCCGCCCTCGATCGGTTTGCCGGTGTCGGTGAAGGTGCCGCTGAAGGCCACCACCGCCACATCGCCTTCCCGGGCGGCGCGCCCCTCCACCGGCACCAGGGTGGCCAGCTGCCGGCGCGTCTGTTCGATCAGCTCCTCCACCCGGCCCGGGTCATGGCTCACCGCCTCGGCCTCGGCGGTGAGGCCCTTGGTGGCCCTGAGGCTGGGCTGCGGCTCCACGTCGAGCTCCAGGGTGATGGTGAGGTCGCTGCCGGGGTCGTAGCGCTCCAGCACAACGTCGAAGCCCTCACTGAGCTCCGGGCGGCCGATCGCCGCCACCTCCTCCTGGGCCAGGGCGTCGCGGCAGACCCGATCCACCAGGTTCTCCAGGGCCGTGGCGCGCACCCGCAGCGGCCCGAGCTGCTGGAGCAGCACCACCCGGGGCACCCTGCCCTTGCGGAAGCCCGGCAGCCGCACGCTGCGGCCCAGCTGCTCGATCGCGGCCTCGTAGCTCGCCAGGCTGAGGCTGGCGGGGATCTCCACCTCCAGGGCCACGCGGCTGGCAGGGAGGGGGTTGGTCGTCACCCTGAGGTCAGCGGCGGCTGGGGCGACGGAGGGGGCTGCGCCCGCGGCGGGGGACCCGGAAACGGCGCTGGCGGCGGAACTCATGACGAACTCGGGCAGCCAGGGATCCTAGAAAGTGGCCAGCCGCGGTTCCCCGCCGGTTGGGCTCGAAGCTGGAGGGCGTTCGGCGCTAGATTCCCGACAGTAGGTCTCCAGACCCGTTCTGCAGCGCCCCATCCAGGATCCTCCAGCGACTCACGCTGGAAATCCTCACGCTGGCTCTCCGTCACGAGACTTCCGTCACGAGACTGAAGGTTCGTCGCTCGCCATTCCAGCTGTCACCGCCGGCATCCGCCTCCCATCCCCGGATCCGCCCCATCGGACCGCCCTGGGACCGACCGGAGGCCAGGAGTTCGCCGGTTCCAGGCTGTCGCGGCTGCCTTCCTGCACCATCCCCGATCGGCCCCGGCCCTGAGCGTCGCCCCGATCCCGCGCCGCACCGCCAGCCACCAGCATTCGACCACCCCCAATCCTGCTCCTTGACCGCCGTCCCCGATCTGCAGCTCACCCCTCTCCAAACCCTGCCGAACCGCCCCCTGAGGGTGGGGATTCTGGGAGCCACCGGCGCCGTGGGCCAGGAACTGCTGGAGCTGCTGGCGGAGCGGGCCTTCCCGGTGGCCCAACTGGTGGCGCTGGCCTCGTCCCGTTCGGCCGGGCGGAGCCTCGCCTGGGGGGGGCGGGAGCAGGTGATCCACACGGTGCAGCCCGAGGCCTTCGAGGGGCTCGATCTCGTGCTGGCATCGGCCGGCGGCTCGGTGTCCCGGCAGTGGGCTCCGGTGGCCGCCGCGGCCGGCGCCGTGGTGATCGACAACTCGAGCGCCTTCCGCATGGACCCCGCCGTGCCCCTGGTGGTGCCCGAGGTGAACCCCCAGGCGGCCTTCCACCATCAGGGGATCATCGCCAACCCGAACTGCACCACGATCCTGCTCACCCTGGCCCTGGCTCCTCTCCATGCCCGCCGGCCGATCCGCCGCGTGGTGGTGAGCACCTACCAGAGCGCCAGCGGCGCCGGCGCCCGGGCGATGGAGGAACTGCGCAGCCTCAGCCGCACCGTGCTTGAGGGCGGTGAGCCGCGGAGCGAGGTGTTGCCCCATTCCCTCGCCTTCAATCTTTTCCTGCACAACTCCCCGCTCCAGCCCAACGGCTACTGCGAGGAGGAACTGAAGATGCGCAACGAAACCCGCAGGATCATGGGTGTCCCGGAGCTGCGGCTCACGGCCACCTGTGTGCGCGTGCCGGTGCTGCGCGCCCATTCCGAGGCCGTGAACATCGAGTTCCACGAGCCGTTCCCGGTGGAGGAGGCGCGGGAGCTGCTGAGCCGTGCTCCCGGGGTGGAGCTGCTGGAGGATTTCGGGACCAACCGCTTCCCGATGCCCACGGATGTCACCGGCCGCGACCCGGTGGCGGTGGGCCGCATCCGCCAGGACCTCAGCGAGCCCCATGCCCTCGAGCTCTGGCTCTGCGGCGACCAGATCCGCAAGGGCGCGGCCCTCAATGCCATCCAGATCGCGGAGCTGCTGCAGCGGGGTCCCACCGAAGGAGGTGTGCCGTGAGCTGGGGGAACGCCCCCTTCGGACGGGTCGTCACCGCGATGGTGACGCCGTTTGCGCCCGACGGCGCGATCGATCTCGAGCTGGCGGCCCGGCTGGCCGATCACCTGGTGAACCAGGGGTCGGAAGGCCTGGTGCTGTGCGGCACCACCGGCGAATCCCCCACCCTCTCCTGGGAGGAGGAGCATGCCCTCTTCGCGGCGGTGAAGGCGGCGGTGGGGCGCCGGGCCCGGCTGGTGGCCGGCTGCGGCAGCAATTGCACCGCCGAGGCGGTGGCGGCCACCGTCAAGGCGGCGGAGCTGGGTGCCGATGGGGCGCTGGTGGTGGTGCCGTACTACAACAAGCCTCCCCAGGACGGCATGGAAGCCCACTTCCGGGCGGTGGCCGCCGCCGCTCCGGAGCTGCCCCTGATGCTTTACAACATCCCCAGCCGCACGGGCGCCAGCCTGGCGCCGGAGACGGCGGCGCGCCTGCTCGACCTGCCCAACGTGGTGAGCTTCAAGGCCGCCAGCGGCACCACCGAGGACGTGAGCGCCCTGCGCGCCCTCTGCGGCGAGCGCCTGGCGATCTACAGCGGTGACGACGCGCTCACCCTGCCGATGCTGGCGGTGGGTGCGGTGGGGGTGGTGAGCGTGGCCAGCCACATCGCCGGTCCCGAGATCAGCGCCATGATCCGTGCCTTCCTGGCCGGCGACCACGCCGGCGCCCTGGTGCTGCACGAGCGCCTGCTGCCGCTCTGCAGGGCCCTCTTCTGCTCCACCAATCCGATTCCTGTGAAGGCCGCGCTCGAGCTGAGCGGCTGGCCGGTGGGATCGCCTCGCCTTCCCCTGCTTGCCGCAGATGACGACGTGAAACGACGACTCTCCGCCACCCTCGCCGCCCTGCGTCCTACCTGACGCCAAGGCTGAGCCCGCTGTGGGGCCGCGACATCTTCATCATCACAGCCAACCCGTCCAACCGTTGTTTGTTCCTTCATGACCAGTTCCAATGGCGCCAAGCCTCAGCAACCCAGCCTGCGCGTGATCCCGCTGGGGGGGTTGCATGAAATCGGCAAGAATACCTGTGTTTTCGAGTATGGCGACGATCTGATGATGGTGGATGCCGGGCTTGCCTTCCCCAGTGATGGCATGCATGGCGTCAATGTGGTGTTGCCAGACACCAGCTATCTGCGCGAAAATCAGAAGCGCATTCGCGCCATGGTAGTGACCCATGGCCATGAAGACCATATCGGTGGGATTCCCCATCACCTCAAGCACTTCAATATTCCAGTCATCTATGGCCCGCGGCTCGCGATGTCGATGCTGCAGGGAAAGATGGATGAGGCCGGTGTTACCGATCGCACCACGATCAAGACCGTCCGCCCGCGGGATGTGGTGCAGGTAGGCCAGAGCTTCAAGGTGGAATTCATTCGCAATACCCACTCGATTGCCGATAGTTTCACGCTCGCCATCACCACTCCCGTGGGCGTTGTCGTATTCACTGGAGACTTCAAGTTCGACCATACCCCGGTGGATGGAGAAAACTTCGACATCCAACGTCTCGCCCACTATGGGGAGCAGGGAGTGCTCTGCCTGTTCTCCGATTCAACCAATGCCGAGCTGCCCGGGTTCACCCCGCCGGAGCGATCGGTGTTCCCCAATCTCGACCGCCACATCGCCCAGGCCGAGGGTCGGGTGATCATCACCACCTTCGCCAGCTCCACCCACCGGGTGGCGATGATCCTGGAACTGGCCCTCAAACATGGGCGCAAGGTCGGGCTGCTGGGGCGCTCGATGCTCAACGTGATCGCCAAGGCGCGCGAGCTCGGCTACATGCGCTGTCCGGATGATCTGTTCGTGCCGATCAAGCAGATCCGCGACCTGCCGGATCGCGAAACCCTGCTGCTGATGACCGGCAGCCAGGGGGAGCCGCTGGCTGCCCTCAGCCGCATCTCGCGCGGCGAGCATCCGCAGGTGCAGGTGAAGTGCAGTGACACGATCATCTTCTCGGCCAGCCCGATTCCCGGCAACACGATTTCAGTTGTCAACACGATCGACCGCCTGATGATGCTCGGGGCCCGGGTGATCTACGGCAAGGGTGAAGGCATTCATGTTTCCGGCCATGGCAGCCAGGAAGACCAGAAGCTGATGCTGGCCCTGACGCGTCCGCACTTCTTCGTGCCCGTGCACGGTGAGCACCGCATGCTCGTTGCCCACTCCCGCACCGGCATGTCGATGGGCATCCCCGCCGACAACACGCTGATCATCGACAACGGCGATGTGGTGGAACTCACCGCCGATTCGATCCGCAGGGGCGATCCCGTGAAGGCGGGCATCGAGCTCCTCGACGCCTCCCGCAACGGCATTGTCGATGCCCGGGTGCTCAAGGAGCGTCAGCAGCTGGCGGAGGACGGGGTGATCACCCTTCTGGCGGTGATCAGCACCGATGGCCTGATGGCGGCCCCCCCCCGGGTGAACCTGCGCGGCGTGGTCACCACGGCCGAGCCGCGCAAGCTCAGCCTCTGGGCCGAGCGGGAGATCGGCTGGGTGCTGGAGAACCGTTGGGGCCAGCTCTGCCGCAACAGCGGCGGCAAGGCACCGGATGTCGACTGGGTGGGGGTCCAGCGTGAGGTGGAGTTGGGTCTGCAGCGCCGGCTGCGCCGCGAGCTGCAGGTGGAGCCTCTGATCATCTGCCTGGTGCAGCCTGCCCCGGCCGGCACGCCCGCCTACAAGGGTCGTGCCGATGCGGAGGCTGATTCGCGACCGGCCCCTCGCCCCCGCGGCATCGGCCGCCAGGAGCGGGGCCCCCGCGGCGAGCGTCCGGCGGCGGCGCCTGTCGTCCCAGCCTCCCAGCCGGCGCCGCCAGCCCAGCGTCAGCTCACGGCGGTGGGCGCGGCCCACCCCGGCTCCGCTCCGGAATCCTCCGAACCGGCAGGCCGCACCCGCCGCCGCCGTTCGGCGGCCGGCGGCTGAGCGGGAGCGCCGCCGCCCCCGCTCAGCGGAGCACCACCTCCAGCAGGCCGCGGGCCAGCTCTTCCATCTCCTCTGGGCTGAGCGGGGGCGTCTCCAGGTCCGCCAGCGCGGCGCCTGCCGAGCGGCCCTCGCCATCGGTGGGGTCATCGAGCACACTCACGTTCATCTGCTGAATCTCCTGCGGTTTGCGCAGCAGGGCGAGGGTGTCGTTCCCATCGGCATCCGGTCTGCCCTTCGCGCCAGCCGCCGCCGGCCCCGCCCCCTCCACCGGCTGCCTGAAGGCGGCCATCTGCTCCTGGCGTTCGCGCAGCAGCGAGAGGCTCTGGTCCACATCGGTATCCAGGCTGCCCTCCATCCCGAGAGCCGCCTCCGCGGCCGCCTCCTCGTCCTCGCCCGGCAGGTCGAGGCCGCGGGGCTGCCTCACTCCCGGCTCCACCGGCTGCCTGAAGGCGGCCATCTGCTCCTGGCGTTCGCGCAGCAGCGAGAGGCTCTGGTCCACATCGGTATCCAGGCTGCCCTCCGCCTCCAGGGCGACCTCCTCGGTTTCCTCCCCGGTTTCGCCCTGGAGGCCGCTGATCTGGGCAGCCCGCACCACCCGGTCGAGGGGCTGGGCCCCGAGCGCCCCCAGCTCGATCGACTCGTCCGCCGCGTCGGCGTCCGCCGCCGTTGCGTCACCGAGCCAGGGCATGGCGGCCCTGGCCGCCGCCGCGGTGGCCGCGGACGCCAGGGTCGGATCCCAGTCCTCGCCGGCCCCGGGGCGATCCGCTTGCGGCTGGTCGGCCCCTGCCGTTGCGATGGATTCCTCCGGAATCACCGCATCCGATTCCAGAGTGCCCTCCAGGCGGCGCCGCTGGGTCTCACAGCGCAGCAGCCCCTGCTCGGCCAGGTCGCGCAGCACGGCCTCCCCTGTCAGCTCGAGCACCAAGCGGTAGCGCGCTTCGGCACCTTGGGGATCGGACTGCCCGTAGAGCAGGGTGTGGGCCAACACCAGCTCCACCCGAGGCCGCAGCGGCTCACCCGGCTCGGTGGGCAGCTCGGCCAGCAGGGCTTCGCTCGCCGCGAGCACCTCGGGCCACCTCGACTCGCTGTAGAGCAGTTCGATCGCGCTGTAGCGCTCCTGCAGCTGCTCAGGTGTGAGGGTGCTCATGACGAAGGGCAACGCAAGTGCAGTGTGGAGCGATCCCAGCCCAGCTGCCAACCCGCGGCCAGGTCCATCACACCGGCCGCGGGGTCGGCGGCCAGCCGTCGCAGCAGCAGCTCCAGCGGCCGCGCCCCCAGCGCCCGGCCGGTGCGGCGGCGGATGAAGTGGTGCAGCAGCCGTGCCTGAAGGGCGGGGGCCTGCTCCAGCAGCGCCCGCCGCCGCAGGCCCGGGCCGTCGGGCTCCCCCAGGGCCAGCAGCGCCAGATCAAGCAACTCCGGCTCGGCCGCCTGCTCGACCGCCAGCCGCTCCGCCGTGGCCGCCAGCCGCCGGGCGGCACCGGGATGCAACGCCTCCAGGACCGGAATCACCTCCCAGCGCACCCGGTTGCGGCTGAAGCCCAGATCCCGGTTGGAGGGGTCGTCCCACACCGGCAGCTCCAGCGCCGCGCAGATCGCCGCGGTGTCATCGCGGCTGAAGCCCAGCAGCGGTCGCACCAGGGCGATGCCCGCCGCGAGTTCCCGTTGCAGCGGCAGGCTGGCCAGGCCGCGGCGGTGGCAGCCGCGGGCCAGGTTGAGCAGGAGCGTCTCGGCCCGGTCCGTGGCGGTGTGGGCGGTGAGCACCCGCGGCGCCCCGAGCCGCCGCGCCTCCTCGCCCAGGCAGGCGTAACGCCACTGCCGCGCCCGGGCTTCCGAGCGGGTGGCGGCTCCCTCCCGGCGCTCGAGCCGGATCGACACACCCCGCGCCCGCGCCCAGGCCGCCAGCTCCGCCGCCTGCCGGGCCGATTCCGGCCGCCAGCCGTGGTCGCCATGCCAGAGATGCAGCTGCCAGAGGTGCAGGCGCTGCAGGTGGAGCAGCAGGCCGGCCAGGGCCATGGAATCCTGACCGCCCGACACCGCCACCAGCAGGGGTGCCTGGCGGGGCAGCAGCGCCGGCCGCTGCAGCAGCAGCCGGTGCAGGCGCAGGTGGAACGGACTCCAGCGGGGTGGCATCGGCGGGCCAGGGAGCCGGGTGGGAGAATCGCTCCACTCTCCCGTGATCCGGTATGTCGCGCTTTGCCTCGCGTCTGAACCTCCTGCCCGTGCAGCTGCGGGACGCCCTGGCGCGGCGCACACTGCTGAAGGTGATCGCCGGCCTCACCAACGTCGACCCCGTCTCCGTGGCGCGCATCGCCGCCGCCGCCGGCCGCGGTGGCGCCGACCTGATCGACATCGCCTGCGTGCCCGAGCTGGTGTCGCTGGCGGCCGCGGTGAGCGACCTGCCGATCTGTGTGAGCGCCGTGGATCCCGAGCTGTTCCCCGCCGCCGTGGCCGCGGGCGCCGCCCTGGCCGAAATCGGCAACTACGACGCCTTCTATCCGCTCGGCCGGGTGTTCGCCGCCGAGGAAGTGCTGGCCCTCACCCGCCGCACGCGCGAGCTGCTGCCCGAGGTGGTGTTGAGCGTCACCGTGCCCCACGTGCTGCCCCTGGATCAGCAAGAGCAACTGGCGGTGGATCTGGTGGCCGCCGGTGCCGACCTGATCCAGACCGAGGGTGGCACCAGCGCCCGGCCCTGCAGCGCCGGCAGTCTCGGCCTGATCGAGAAAGCCGCCCCCACCCTGGCGGCGGCCCATGGCATCAGCCGCGCCCTGGCGGCGGCGCAGCTTCCGGTTCCGGTGCTCTGCGCCTCCGGGCTCTCGGCCGTCACCGTGCCGATGGCGATCGCCGCCGGTGCGACCGGCGTCGGGGTGGGCTCGGCCGTGAACCGCCTGGATGATGAACTCGCCATGGTGGCCGTGGTGCGTGCCCTGCGCGAGGCCCTCGGCGAGGGCTCCCGCACGGCTGTCTGAGCCGCGGGCGATGGGTTCCCTGCTGTGGCTGCTGCAATGGCCGGTGCGGGCGCTGATGCTCCTGCTGGTGGCCCGCCTGCCGCTGGGGGTGGAGTTCGACGGTTTCGGCCAGGCCCTTCTGGCCGCCGTGCTGATCGGCATGCTGGGCACGCTGCTGACCTGGCCCCTCAAGCTGGTGCTCGGCCTCCCCTGGGCCATCGCCAGCCTGGGGGGTCTGATCGCGCCGGTCACCTGGCTGTTCGACTGGGCGATCAGCGCCGCCCTCTTCGCCCTGGCGGCCTGGCTGATGGAGGGATTCCGCCTGCGCCACGGCCTGCGCAGTGCCCTGCTCGGAGCCGTCGTCTACACCTTCCTGTGCGGCCTGGCCCTGCGGCTGCTCGGGCTCGAGGTTTCCCTCACGCGACCCTGAGGCGCTGTAGCTGACGCGACCCACAGCCGGTTGCCGTGAGAATGGGGCGATGCCAGCCACGCCGTTCCAGCTCCACGCCCCCTACGAGCCCAAGGGCGACCAGCCCGAGGCGATCCGCGCCCTGGCGGCGGGGGTGGATGGGGGCCAGCGCTATCAGACCCTGCTGGGCGCCACCGGCACCGGCAAGACCTTCACGATCGCCAATGTGATCGCCCGCACCGGCCGGCCCACGCTGGTGCTGGCCCACAACAAGACGCTGGCGGCGCAGTTGTGCAATGAACTGCGGGAATTCTTCCCGAACAATGCCGTTGAGTACTTCATCTCCTATTACGACTATTACCAACCGGAGGCTTATGTGCCCGTCTCCGATACTTATATTGCCAAGACGGCGTCGATCAATGAGGAGATCGACATGCTGCGCCACTCGGCAACCCGTTCTCTGTTTGAGCGCCGCGATGTCATTGTGGTGGCCTCGATCAGCTGCATCTACGGCCTTGGGATTCCCAGCGAATACCTGAAAGCAGCGGTGAAGTTCCAGGTGGGTGACACGCTCGATCTGCGCGCCTCCCTGCGCGATCTTGTGAACAACCAGTATTCACGCAACGATCTTGAGATCAGCCGCGGCCGGTTCCGGGTGCGCGGTGATGTTCTGGAGATCGGCCCCGCCTATGAAGACCGCCTCGTGCGCATCGAGCTGTTCGGGGATGACGTGGAGGCGATCCGCTACGTGGATCCCACCACCGGTGAGATCCTGCAGAGCCTGGACGCCATCAACATCTATCCGGCCAAGCACTTTGTGACCCCGAAGGAGCGCCTCGTTGACGCCATCCAGGCCATCCGCCGGGAGCTCAGGGAGAGGCTCGATCACCTCAACAGCCAGGGCCGCCTGCTGGAGGCCCAGCGCCTGGAGCAGCGCACCACCTACGACCTCGAGATGCTCGAACAGGTGGGCTATTGCAACGGCGTCGAGAACTACGCCCGCCATCTGGCCGGCCGGCCCGCGGGCACCCCACCGGAGTGCCTGATCGACTATTTCCCCGCCGACTGGCTGCTGGTGGTCGATGAGAGCCATGTCACCTGCTCCCAGTTGCAGGCCATGTACAACGGCGATCAATCGCGTAAGCAGGTGCTGATCGAGCACGGTTTCCGCCTGCCCTCCGCGGCCGACAACCGCCCGCTCAAGGGCGAGGAGTTCTGGCAGAAGGCGCGCCAGACGATCTTCGTGAGCGCCACTCCCGGGGACTGGGAACTGCGCCACAGCCAGGGCCAGGTGGTGGAGCAGGTGATCCGCCCCACGGGCGTGCTCGATCCGCTGGTGGAGGTGCGACCCACCGACGGCCAGGTGGACGATCTGCTCGGTGAGATCCGCCTGCGGGCCGACAGGCAGGAGCGGGTGCTGGTGACCACGCTCACCAAGCGCATGGCGGAGGATCTCAGCGATTACCTGGCGGAGAATGGTGTGCGGGTGCGCTATCTGCACTCTGAGATTCACTCGATCGAGCGCATCGAGATCATCCAGGATCTCAGAAATGGGGAGTACGACGTGCTGGTGGGCGTGAACCTGCTGCGCGAGGGCCTCGATCTGCCAGAGGTGTCGCTGGTGGCGATCCTCGATGCCGACAAGGAGGGCTTCCTGCGGGCCGAGCGCTCCCTGATCCAGACCATCGGCCGCGCCGCCCGCCACGTGGACGGTGTGGCTCTGCTCTATGCCGACAACCTCACCGATTCGATGGCCAGGGCGATCGGCGAAACCGAGCGGCGCCGCGCCATCCAGGGGGCCTACAACGAGCAGCACGGCATCACGCCCACCCCCGCCGGCAAGCGGGCCGGCAACTCGATTCTGGCGTTCCTGGAGATGTCGCGTCGGCTCAACGACGACCAGTTGGAGCAGGCCGCCGAGCAGGCCGAGCACAACGAGGTGCCGCTCGATTCCCTGCCCGAGCTGATCCAGCAGCTGGAGGAGAAGATGAAGGCGGCCGCCAGGAACCTCGAATTCGAAGAGGCCGCCAACCTGCGCGATCGCATCAAGGGGCTGCGCCAGAAGCTGGTGGGCAAGACCTGAGCGTCAGCGCGCGTCGATCGCCGCGTCGCATTCCAGGGGTGAGGCGCTCCCCTGGGCCTGATGCACCACCGCTCCCCCCAGCCCGAAGGCGGCGTGCACGGCCTGGAGCGCGGGCACGCCGTCGGCCTCGGCCACCACGCAGCTGGTGCGGATCTCGCTGGTGGCGATCAGCTCGATGTTGATGCCGGCATCCGCCAGGCAGCGGAACATGCGGGCGGCCGTGCCGGGGGTGCAGGGCATGCCCGCGCCGACGGCACTCACCCGGGCGATCGCCGGGCCCTCCTCGAAGCGCGCCCCCGGCCACTGGCGCAGCAGGGGAGCGAGGGCCCGCTCGGCGCGGCCGCGGTCGTCGCGCCGGAGCGTGAAGCTCATGTCGCGGCTGCGCTGTTCGCCTGCTCCGTGGGTGCGCTCCGACTGGACGATCGCATCGAGACAGATGCCGGCATCGGCCAGGGCACGGCAGATGGCGGCGGCGCTGCCGGGGCGATCGGGAACGCGGCGCACGGCCACCTGGGCCTGGTCGCGGTCGAGGGCGATGCCGCGCACCGCCGGCGCGCCCACCCGGCAGGGCTCCGGGTCGTGGCGCAGCTGGCCCTCGTGCAGTTCGAAGCTCTCGGCCGCACAGCGCAGAGCCTTCGCTCCCTGGTGGCCGTCCACCAGACAGCTCACCTTCACCTCGCTGGTGGCGATCAGCCGCAGGTTGATGCCAGCCCGGGCCAGGGCGTCGAACAGACGGGCCGCCACCCCGGGACGGCCCATGATCCCGGCCCCGGCGATGCTCACCTTGGCCATGCCGCCCTCGGCGCAGAGCCGGGCACCGCCCTCGTCGAGACCGGCGCCCATCGTGGCCAGCACCTCGCGGCACACCAGCTGGGCCCGGTCGAGGTCGGCCTCGGCGAGTGTGAAGGCGATGTCGTTGCTGGTGCCCTCATGGGTGGCCTGCACGATCAGATCCACATTCAGACCGGCGGCGCCGAGGGCCTCGAAGAGCTGGGCGGCCACGCCCGGGCGGTCCGGCACGTGCGAGAGGGCGAGCACGGCCTGACGGCTCTCCAGGTCTGCGGCATCGACGGGTCTGCCCAGCTCGAGGCCATCGCTGCCGATCGGCCGGGGCCGGCCACTGGTGAGCAGGGTGCCGGGGGCCTCACTCCAGCTGGAGCGCACCAGCAGGGGCACGCCGTAGTTGCGGGCGATCTCCACCGCCCGGGGATGGAGCACGGCGGCGCCGAGGCTGGCCAGTTCGAGCATCTCGCTGCAGCTCACCTCCTCCATCAGCTGGGCATCGGCCACCTTGCGGGGGTCGGTGGTGAGCACCCCCGGCACATCGGTGTAGATCTCGCAGGCGTCGGCCCCCAGGGCGGCGGCCAGGGCGACGGCCGAGGTGTCGGAGCCGCCGCGGCCCAGGGTGGTGATCTCCGGGGTGCCGGCCGCGCCGCTGCTGGTGCCCTGAAAGCCGGCCACCACCACCACCTGCCCATCGGCCAGCAGGCGCCGCAGCCGCTCGGTGCGGATCTCGAGAATGCGGGCGCGGCCGTGGGACGACTCGGTGATGATCCCGGCCTGGGTGCCGGTCATCGACACCGCCGGCACCCCCTCGGCATGCAGTGCCATCGACAGCAGGGCGATCGACACCTGCTCGCCGGTGGCCAGCAGCATGTCCATCTCGCGCCGGGGTGGATCGCTGCTGATGGCACGCGCCAGGCCGGTGAGCTCGTCGGTGGTGTGGCCCATCGCCGACACCACGATCACCAGCTCATGGCCGTCGTCGCGGCAGCGGGCGATCCGGCGGGCCACCGCCTGGATGCGCTCCACATCGGCCACCGAGGTGCCCCCGAACTTCTGAACCAGCAGGGCCATCGAACCTGGGGCGCCGTCGTAGGCAGCTCATCACGCAGGCGCTGATTATCTGCCGGCGGGGGCCGGCCCGTGCCGGATGGGCCGGGTCACTCGGATGCGCCGAGCAGGAAGCCATCGCGGAAGGCGTCGCCGGGTTCCGTGCCGCGCTTGAGGGCCGCCTCCACCTCCAGCAGCTGACCCAGCAACCGCAGGAAGACGGCGGGTCGCCGGCCGCGGACCTGCTTGCGCAGCACGTAGATCCGCTTGGGGTTGCCGATGCCGGCCGCCCGGGCGATGGCGTTCACGTCCTGCTCGCCCTTGCGGTCGAGCAACGCCACCCAGAGCCAGCCCCGGATCTGGCTGGCGAGGGCCGCCACGATCCGCAGCGCCGGCTCGTTCGCCGCCACCAGCGCGTCCAGCAGGGCGATGGCATCGGCGGGTCTGCCGGCCAGCAGGGCGTCGCCCACCGCCAGGGCGTTGGTGGCCTGGCCCCCCACCAGGGCCCGCACCGCCTCCAGGTGGATCGGCCGGCCCGGCTCCGCGCCCGGGTTGGTGAACAGGTTCAGCTTCTCCAGTTCGCTCGCCAGCCGGGCACTGTCGCTGCCCACCGCCTCCGCCAGGGCTTCCGCCGCGGCGGGCTCGAGCCGCAGCCCCAGTTCGGCGGCGGTGCGGTGGATCAGCTCCAGCTGGCCGGCCGCGTCCCACACGGCGGGCAGCGGGAAGCTCTGTTCGCTGGCCGCTCCGGTCTTCACCAGGGCCTGCAGGGCCTTGGTGGTGCGCAGGCGCCCGTCGGGTTTGGCGGCATTCACCAGCACCAGATGGCACTGCGGCGGGATCAGCGCCAGGCTGGCCTCCAGCTGCTCGGCCAGCTCCGGCGGGCACTGATTGCAGAATGGGCTGCGCTGCAGCACCACCATCCTGGCGCCGCCGCCGAAGGGCGGGGTGCGGGCCTCCGCCAGCGCCTGGGCGGCCTGGGCGGGGTCGTTGCCGTCGGCGCGGCTCAGGTTGATGGCGCTCCAGGCGGGATCCACCAGCCGCGCCACCAGCGCCTCGGTGGCGCGGCTGCGGGCGGCCTCGTCGTCGCCCCAGAGCAGGTGGATGGGCATGGCGGCAGGCTATGGCCGGCCCGTGGCGCTGGCGCTGCCCATCCGGGCGCAGGCCTGGCGGCGCGGCGGGCCCATTCGTACGCTCAGCGGGGATACCGACACGCGGGCGTCCCCATCCGCGGCGTGGACCACCCGGCCTTCGATCACCCGATCTTCACGGAGAGCATCCGCCGCATCCGCGCCGCCCTGGCCGACGCCGGCGCGCCGGAGGCGTGGCGCCAGGCCGCGCGGCGCTGCGCCGCGCCGGCCGAGCGCGACGTGCTGGAGCGTTGCGTCCACAGCAGCGGCGATCCGGCCATCGCCCCCGACCTGGTGTTCGCGCCGCCCGCCAGCGCCGCCGCGCAGGGCATGGAGGCCCTGGCGGCCGGGGCGGTGATCCTCACGGACACGGCGATGGCGGCGGCAGCGGTGGCCCCGATGGCCCGGCGCACCTTCGCCAATCGCGTGCGCTGCCTGCTCGACTGGGCGCCGGCCCAGGCCACCCCAGGGCAGACCCGCTCGGCGGCGGCCGTGGCCGCCGCCTGGCGCGAGCTCACGGCCGGCGCCGGCCCGCAGGTGCCGGCGCCGGTGGTGCTGATCGGCAGCGCCCCCACCGCCCTGGAGCGGCTCCTCGATCTGCTGGAGCCAAACCCGGCCCCGGGCCGGGACGCTGCGGCTCCCCGGGCACAGGCGCCCTCGCTGCTGATCGGCATGCCCGTGGGCTTCGTGGGGGTGGCCGAGAGCAAGCGGCGGCTGGCGGCCAGTGGCCTGGCCCAGATCCGGCTGGAGGGGTCGAGGGGCGGCGCCGCACTCGTGGCCGCAGCCTGCAATGCCCTGCTGCGGGCTGCCTGGCTTCAGGCGGCCCGTTCCCCGCCCGCCCCCGGGCCGTTCCCCTGAACGCTGATCCGGCTGTTCGCCTCGATCCGGCCGAGCACCTGGCGGGCGCGCACCACCACCGGGGCCGGCACGCCGGCCAGCCGGGCGGCCTCGATGCCGTAGCTGCGGCTGGCGCCGCCGGGCGCCACCCGGTGCAGGAACACCAGGGCATCACCGGTCTCGTCGACGAGCACCTGGGCGTTGGCCACGTTGGCGAGCTGACCGGCCAGGGCGTTGAGCTCGTGGTAGTGGGTGGCGAACACGCTGCGGGCCCGGATGGCGCCCGCCAGGTGCTCGGCCACGGCCCAGGCGATCGAGAGGCCGTCGAAGGTGGCGGTGCCGCGGCCGATCTCATCGAGCAGCACGAGCGAGCGGTCGGTGGCGTGGTGGAGAATGTTCGCCGTCTCGGCCATCTCCACCATGAAGGTGGACTGGCCGGCCGCCAGGTCGTCGCCGGCGCCGACGCGGGTGAAGATGCGGTCGGCGATGCCGAGGCGGGCGGAGCGGGCCGGGATCCAGCTGCCGATCTGGGCGAGGAGCTGCAGCAGGCCGGTCTGGCGCAGATAGCAGCTCTTGCCGCTGGCGTTGGGGCCCGTGAGGATCAGCAGGTCGGGGCCCAGGCCGCCGGCGGCCTGGCCGGAGCCCAGGTGGATGTCGTTCGGGGTGAAGGCTTCCTCCACCAGCAGTTGCTCCACCACCGGGTGCCGGCCCGCTTCGATCCAGAGGGTGCGGGCTTCGGGCCCCGCCGGATCGGTGATCTGCGGGCAGCAGTAGCCCCCGGTGGCGGCCACCTCCGCCAGAGCGGCGATCGCGTCGAGCTCGGCCACCAGCCGGGCGGCGGCACGCACCGGGGTGGCCTGGTCGCCCACCCGGCCGCGCAGGGCCGCGAACAGCTCGTATTCCTTCTGGGCTGCCCGGGCGCGCAGCTGCAGGATTCTGCCTTCGCGGCTCTTGAGCTCGGGAGTGACGAAGCGCTCTTCATTGGCGAGGGTCTGGCGGCGGATCCAGTGGCCGGGCACGGCCTGGGCCTTGGCCCGGCTCACGGCCAGGAAGTAGCCGAAGCTGCGGTGGTACTGCAGACGCAGGCCGGCGATGCCGCTGGCGGCCCGCTCGGCGCTCTCCTGCCCGGCCAGCCAGGCCTCCTGGTCGTCGAGCCGGTTGCGCAGGCCATCCAGCACCGGATCGACGGCGTCGTGGATCAGGCCGCCCTCGTTCAGGTTCAGGGGTGGGCTCTCCACCAGGGTGTGGCGCAGATCGGCCGCAAGCGCGGCCAGCTCCGGCCAGGGCCGGGCCAGGGCCCGCAGCGGAGCGCTGCCGGCCTTTTCGAGCAGGGCCGCCAGCTGGGGCAGGCGCTCCAGGGCATCGGCGAGGGCCACCAGATCGCGCGCCGAGGCGGTGCCCGCGCCGGCCCGGCCCGCCAGCCGCTCCAGGTCGGCCATGGGGCGCAGCAGACGGCGCAGCGCCAGCCGCAGGGAACGCTGCGCCACCAGCTCGCTCACCCCCTCCTGCCGGCGCAGGATCGCCGCGCGATCCACCAGGGGGGCCTCGATCCAGCGGCGCAGGCAGCGGCCGCCCATGGCCGTGAGCGTGCGGTCGATCGCCCAGAGCAGGGAACCCTGGTGCTGGCCGCCCAGCTGGGTGCGGGTGAGCTCCAGGTTGCGGCGGGTGGCGGCATCGAGCACCAGCCGGTCGCCGGCGTGCCAGGTGGTGGGCAGATCGAGGGGAACGCGGGCGCCGGGCAATCCAGCCAGCTCCTGCCCCGTTGCGGCGGCCGGGGGAGTGCTCGCCGCGCCGTTGCCCAGGGTGGCGTCCAGGTAGGCCACCAGGCCCCCGGCGGCCCGCAGGGCCAGGGGCGCCTCGCCGAGGCCCAGCCCGTCGAGGCCGGCCAGGCCGAACCGCTGCCGCAGGGTGGCGGCCGCTTGCGGCGCCTCGAAGGGCGTCCGCGCCACCTCTGTGGTGTGCAGGCCTGCCGGACACCAGGGGTGGTGCCTGGTGCTGGCCTCGGCGGCGGTGGGGGTGTGGGGGATCAGCACCTCGGCGGCCTCCACCTGCAGCAGCTCCTGGTGGAGCGCATCGCTGCCCTCCCGCTCGGTGACCCGGAATTCGCCGGTGCTCACATCCGCCACCGCCAGGCCCCAGCGCGCCGCCGAGCCCTCCGGGCCCTCCACCACCACCGCGCAGAGCCAGTTGTTGCGGCGGGCCGCCAGCATCCCCTCCTCCAGCACCGTGCCGGGGGTGAGCACGCGCGTGATCTCGCGGCGCAGCAGTTCCCCCTTCGCCGGCGTGGCCTCCAGCTGATCGCACAGGGCCACGCTCAGGCCGCGGCGCACCAGCTCGGCGCAGTGCCGCTCCGCCGCATGGTGGGGGATGCCGGCCATCGGCACCCGGCCCAGGCTGCGGCCGGCCTCCTTGCCCGTGAGCGTCAGCTCCAGCAGCCGCGAGAGGGTGATGGCGTCCTCGAAGAAGCACTCGAAGAAGTCGCCCAGCCGGTAGAGCAGCACCCGCTCCGGATGGGCCCGCTTGAGCTCCACGTAGTGGCGCAGCATCGGCGGCAGCTGCCCGGGATCCACCAGGCTGTGGTGGTGCCAGGGGGGCTGGTCGGAGTCGGCCGCTCCCCCGGCCGCCTCCCCGGCCGCTGCGAGGCCGGGCTCGCCGCTGGCGGCTGGGGCCGCGCCGGGGGCCTGGCGCCGGCGCGGCCGGCGGGCGGCATCGGCGCTCAGAGCCGTTGGGTCGAGCTCGCCGGGGGCTTCGTCGCCGCCGGCGAGCGCCCCGGCCGCCGCACGGGCTGCCGGGGCGGTCGTTGCCGGGGCGCTCCCGAACAGATCCCCCTGGATGCCCACGCCGCCGATCAGCGACAGCTGCTGCTCGCCTTCCGCAGCCACGGCCCCACCTGCGACGCTGGCTGCGGATCGTAGGTGGGGCGCCCGGCTGGTCTGCGCCGGGAGCCCCGGCATCGAGTTGTGAAGGAAGCCGGAGCGGGCCGGCGCGCGCCCCTGGCCCCCATGTGAGAATCCGCCACTGACCGGCCGGCAGCCCGCTGTTCCATGCAGATCCTCAACACCCTCACCGTTCTGGCCCTGGTGGTGATGTCGTTCGCGCTGATCGTGGCCGTGCCGGTGCTCTATGCCAGCAGCGAGGATTCCGGCCGTTCCAACCGTCTGATCCTGCTGGGCGGGATCGTCTGGGTGGCGCTGGTATTGGTCAACTGGGGCATGAGCTACTTCGTGGTCTGACGACCACCGCGTGACGGCGGCGACGCCCCGACTCCCCCGTTCCGCCAGCCCCCGCCCGGGGGCTTTTCGCTGTCTGCGTAGCCTGGCCGCAGATGCAAGCAGCCGGGTGGCCACCTTTGAAGGACGTTTCACCGACGCCGCCGGGCTGCGCCTGGCGGTGGTGGTGGCCCGCTTCAACGATCTGGTGACCACCAGGCTGCTCAGCGGCTGCCTGGATTGCCTGGGCCGTCACGGAGTGGACATCGCTGCGGACAGCGGCCAGCTGGACGTGGCCTGGGTGCCGGGCAGCTTCGAGATCCCCCTGGTGGCCCAGCGGCTCGCCGCCAGCGGCCGCTACCAGGTGGTGATCACCCTCGGGGCCGTGATCCGCGGGGATACGCCCCATTTCGACGTGGTGGTGGCCGAGGTGAGCAAGGGTGTGGCCGCCGTGAGCCGCGACACCGGCGTTCCGGTGATCTTCGGGGTGCTCACCACCGACACCCTGCAGCAGGCCCTGGAACGGGCGGGCATCAAGAGCAACCTGGGCTGGAACTACGGCCTGCAGGCTCTGGAGATGGGCAGCCTGATGAGGGCGCTGCCGGCCCGGCCATGAACCGCAGAGGCATCGTTCTGGCGGGGGGCAGCGGCACGCGCCTGGCGCCCCTCACCACCGCCGTCAGCAAGCAGCTGGTGCCGGTGTACGACAAGCCGATGATCTACTACCCGCTCAGCACCCTGATGCTGGCGGGCATCCGCGAGGTGCTGGTGATCACCACCCCCACCGACCGCCCCGCCTTCATGCGGCTGCTGGGGGACGGGTCCGGCTGGGGCATGGAGATCCGCTATGCGGTGCAGCCCAGCCCCGACGGGCTGGCCCAGGCGTTCCTGATCGGCGCCGGTTTCCTTGATGGCGCCCCGGCGGCCCTGGTGCTGGGCGACAACCTGTTCCACGGCCACGACCTGATCCCCCAGCTGCAGGGGGCCAGTGGATCGCGGCCGGGGGCGACGGTGTTCGCCTACCCGGTGAGCGATCCGGAGCGCTATGGGGTGGTCGAGTTCAGCGGCGATGGCCGGGTGCTGAGCATTGAGGAGAAGCCGGCACGGCCGCGCAGCCGCTATGCGGTCACGGGCCTGTACTTCTACGACCGGACTGTGGTGGAGAGGGTCGGCCAGATGCGTCCCTCGCCGCGGGGGGAGCTGGAGATCACCGACCTCAACCAGCTCTATCTCGATGAGGGCCTGCTGCGGGTGGAGCTGATGGGCCGCGGCATGGCCTGGCTGGACACCGGTACCCCCGATTCCCTGCACGAAGCTGCCAGTTACATCCGCACCCTCGAGAAGCGCCAGGGCCTCAAGGTGGGCTGCCCGGAGGAGGTGGCCTGGCGCCTGGGCTGGATCGACCACGGCCAACTGGAGCGGCTGGCCCTGCCCCTGAAGAAGTCAGGCTACGGCGACTACCTGCTGCGCCTGCTGCAGGAGGCCGCCAGCGACCACCAGCCGCTGGAACCCCAGCGATGAAGACCGAACGACTCGCCATCGACGGCCCCCTGCTGCTCACCCCGGCGCTCTAGCGCTACGAACGGGGCTGGTTCAGCGAGAGCTGGAACCGGCGTCCCTTCGCCGAGGCGGGCAACACCCTGCTGATCCCCACGGGATGTGCCCATGGTGTCCAGGTCCTGGAGCCGGACAGCACCGCCAGCAGCAGCGATCCCAGGCCGTAAGGTCAAAGCCTCGCCATATCCGGGCATCCGGAATTGCCTGGAGGCGGCTGATCAGGTCGAGATCGCTTGAGGCGTCAGGGGTTTCGGGTACAGGGATGAGGCCAGGCCGCCGGCCTCATCCCTTCCTGACAACCCAGGCAAGAGACCATGGGACTGAGTGGAATCAGTCCTCGCCTGCAGAGGAGCTCGGGTCTGACATGATGGTGGAGGCGCTGACGTGGCACTGCAGCTCAGCTCGTGCTCGCCGCCCGCGATCGCTGGATTGCTGTGACTGCATCAGGTTCCTCTGCCGCCCCCAGCCCTCGCAGCAGGCGTCGATCCCTTAGACGGCAGCTGTTCTGCCCTGCCCATCCCGATCATTTGCTGGCGGGGGGCGGCAAACGCTATTTCCTGCACCTGCTCAGCGCCGAGGAGCTCACCCAGAGGGGCATGAAAGCCGCCAAGGCCAAACTGCTGATCAGCGCCTACCCCGTCTTCACCCTCAGCGACGAGTGGCTGGAGGAGCTGTTCTGCTCCCAGTGCGGCATGGCTCGCTGGTGCCATGTGGTTCGCCATAACCGGGTGAACCACACGGTGCGCTGGGCGCCTCGTGAGCTGTGGGAGCAGGTGGCCCATGTTGATCCTCTACAGGCCAACCCAAGCGTGAGCGACTACAGCCGGCGTGAGGCCCGGCGCGCCAACAGCATCACACGCTACTGGGACCCTTAAGACTCAAGCCCCTTTCCCCATATCGATCAATTCAGTCGCCCGTCGTCCATGCCATTCAGTCCCGCTCCCGCCTCTTCATCACCGGCGGCACCGGTTGCTTCGGCAAGGCCTTCATTGCCGAACATTTCTCCGACTATTACTGATGCATGCACAGCATCGAATGCGCTCAATGAAGCCCAGAATCAGGCCTACCTTCGCCTCGACTGACACGACGACCAGCGCATCCTGGGGACTGAGAATTGGTGACTGGTCCTCTCCAGAGATGAACACATCGACATCATCAAGTGGGGTGGGGTCATGCGCGACTGGCTCCTCGGGGGCGATCCGCTGGTGTTCGGGGTTCTGTAGCGCAAGTACGCTCTTGCAGCGGCCTTCTGGGGCGAACTTCCTTCTGAACCGTCCGGTCGCCCAGCCGGAAGGAATCCCGAAGCCGCATCTACCCGGCAACAACCGGCGGAGCCAGCACCCGCATGACAGCTAGCCCACTCCCATTGGAGGTTTGATGCCCACCGCCCGCGCCCGCCGCACCACCAGCAGCCGTGACCCCGCCAATCAATGGCTGGTGCTCGAGCCCAACGGGATCGAGGAGCAATACTGGAAAGACCTTTGGCGCTACAGGGAGCTGTTCGCAATCCTGGCCTGGCGCGACATTGCTGTGCGCTACAAACAGACCTTCATCGGTGTGGGCTGGGCGCTGATCCGCCCGTTCCTCACGATGGTGGTATTCACGGTGATCTTTGGCCGGCTGGCCAGGTTGCCCACACAGGGGGATGCGCCCTATGCGTTGCTGGTGTTTGCCGGCGTTCTGCCCTGGCAGTTCTTCAGCACGGCATTGAGCAGCTGCTCCGAGAGCCTGACTTCCAATGTAAACCTGCTTTCCAAGGTGTATTTCCCGAGGCTGATTGTGCCGGCGGCTGCGGTGATCACCAGCTTTGTGGATTTCCTTTTCTCGTTTGGCATCCTGTTGGTGTTGATGGTGTGGCTTCAGTGGTGGCCCAGCTGGCGGCTGCTCACCTTGCCGCTGTGGGTGGCCGTGGCTTTCGCGGCCAGCATGGGGGCCGGGCTGTGGCTAGCCAGCCTGAATGTGCAATACCGCGACTTCCGTTATTTAGTGCCATTTCTGGTGCAATTCGGCTTCTATGTGAGCCCTGTGGGCTTCTCCAGCGCGATCGTACCCGCCAAATGGCAACTGCTTTATGCGCTCAACCCGATGGTGGGGGTGATTGAAGGGTTCCGGTGGGCGATCATCGGCCAAGGTGCGCTGATCAACCCACTGAGCTTCTGGCTGTCGATGGGTGTCACGGCGCTGCTTCTGGTGATGGGCGTTCGCCAGTTCAGGCAGATGGAAAAACGGTTTGCGGATGTGATCTGAGATGAGCAGCTCCGATGTGGTGATCCGTGTTGAGGGTGTGGGCAAGAAATACGCCCTCAATCACGAGAAGGGCAAGGGCTACACCGCCTTGCGCGATGTGGCGGCGCGCCAGGCCCAGGCATGGGGCCGGTGGCTAAATCCCTTCACGTTGGCGGGGCAACTGCGCAAAGCCCAGGGCCAGGCTGGCCTTGATCGCGCCGATAGCGAGGAAGACTTCTGGGCTCTCAAGGATGTGAGCTTCGAGGTCCGGCGCGGCGAGCGGGTGGGGATCATCGGCCGTAATGGGGCAGGCAAGAGCACTCTGCTGAAGATCCTGAGCCGCATCACCGAACCCACCAAGGGCCGCGTGGAGATCAGGGGCCGTGTGGCGAGCCTGCTGGAGGTGGGAACGGGCTTTCATCCGGAGCTCACAGGCAGGGAGAACATCTATCTGAATGGCGCTATCCTAGGGATGAGCCGGAAAACAATCCGATCAAAGATTGACGAAATCATTGATTTCGCTGAAGTCGAGCGATTTCTCGATACACCTGTCAAACGCTATTCGTCCGGAATGTATGTGCGCCTCGCCTTTGCTGTCGCGGCTTACCTCGAACCGGAAATCTTGATTCTCGACGAAGTGTTGGCGGTCGGCGATATCGGTTTTCAGAAGAAGTGTCTCGCGCGCATGGAGAAAACGGCGGAAAGTGGCCGTACGATCCTTTTCGTAAGTCACACCATGGCAGCTGTCAAGACGCTATGTGAAAAGGCTATGTATCTCAATCGGGGGGCGGTCGTAGGCTTCGGGGAAACATCAAAAGTAATTAGCCACTACATTGCTGACGCCTTACCAACAGACGACAATGATGTTCCTGTCAGACTTTTCCCTGATGCCCCGGAAAAGCCAGCTGTTCTCAGGCGGGTGGCAGTTGTCGACGATGCCGGTCGGCCAAAACGCTCCTTTGGGTTGGACTCCCAGATCTGGCTTGAAATCGATTACGAGTTAAAGCGGGATGCACGGGACTGCATGGTGATCTTTGCCGTCAGTCGGGATGGCGTCTCTATTTATCAGTCGCACGATACCGACCTCAACGAGTCCTTGCTTGATGTGCGGCATGCCGGGTGCTATCGGTCAAGAGTCACTTTGCCGAAAAGATTACTTACGGCTGGTACCTATCTGGTCTATCCTGCGATCACCATCGGACACAGTGGTCAGTACGGCCACGATGGACATCCAGATGCTCTTTCCTTCGAGATATCGGAGGATGACCAGCCGATGGGAATTGAACGAAAGGGTTATTCGCATTCGCGCGGCGCGTTGATTGTTGCCGAACCCGTTTGGGAGGTTGGTATCATAGATGCAGCCCTATGGCACAATCTAACGACCAATTGACATCGCTAGCAGGGAGAATCATGGGCAAGCCGGACATTCCAACGGACCATCAAGGGTTAAGGCGATGCCGACTGTGTGGCGGAGCGGTCGCTCCCACTGGATACGCCTGCGGCGACTACCCTAAGCTGCCCGTCGGAAAGTGCAACGATTGCGGGCTGATCCAGCTGAAGAACTTTGATCATGTCAGTCTTGATCATTACCGTGACAATTTCTACTTCCCCGAAGACTTCTCGGAAGTTTACACCAGGGAGGCCCACTGGAATATCAGTCGCATAGAAAAGATCAAGGCTGAGCTACATGATCATCGCCGCAGACGGGTGCTTGATTTTGGCTGTGGCGTCGGTGGGTTCCTGCGCCGTGCAGGCCCCGAGTTCGAGTACTTGGTTGGGTACGATCTCAGCGCCAGAATGTCAGCAACTCACCGGGACTCTGGCGCGAACTGTGTTAGTCGCCTTGATGATATACCGAGCGACATCGATACGCTGATTCTTTTTCATGTGCTTGAGCACGTTATCGACCCATGGTCTCTTCTCGAAAGTCTTATCAAGAGATTCACGGCTGTCGATCGCGTGGTTGTGGAGGTTCCCAATGGCGCTGAACTTCTGATCGAATCCTTTGAACTTCCTCGCTACAGAGAGACACATTTCAGTTCTGACCACCTATACTATTTCACCAATCGCACACTGGGCATGGTTATGGATAAGGCTGGGCTTCGCGTTCTGGTCGATACCCAAATGCAGCGTTATACGCTGGGTAACACACTTGGCTGGCTTGCCGAAGGCAAGGGTGGCGGGCAGAACCGCAGACCATTGTTTAACGGTGCAGAGTTTCATCGCGCTTATGAGTCGGCACTCGCAGAGGCTGGCCTGGCCGACTCTGTCTTTATGATCTGCGAGCCATTGCGGGGACACGGAAACTGAAACTCCTCATCGTTGGTGGTGGACGCATGGGTCAGCGGCACCTCATGGGAGCGTTGGGCCTCGTCCAGGAAATCAGCCTCGTCGAGCCGTTTTCTGAGGCACGGGAGGCGTGCCGCAAGCTTGCCGACGATAGTCTCGTCGTTTACCCCTCGCTTGCAGCCATCGTTGATGGTGAGCGATTTGACCTGATCATCCTGAGTGCGACAGCTGCGGACCGCGTTGAGCAGTTCGAGTGGGCGTGTAGCCGGACAAGAAAGATATTGGTCGAGAAGCCACTCGAACAGTCCCGCGCGCGCTGCCGCGATATCTTCGCCCTGGCCGATGTCCCGGGCATTGAGGTGTGGATCAACCACTACCGGCGCAGCCTTCGGGGCTATGACAGGCTCAGAGCAGCCGGTGGACCCTACATGATGACCGTGTCCTCAGGCGCAATGGGGCTCGGCTGCAATGGCATCCACTGGATCGACTTCGCGCTTCACTTGACGGGACAGTCCACCGGTAAACTGCTCTTTGGCGAGATTGATCCGGAAGCGATAGGCAGCGGACGGGGCACACAATTCCGGGACTATGGCGGCCGCGGTCTGTTTGCTTTTCCGGACGGCTCCCGCCTCGTACTGTCGTCGATGGCGGCAAGTTCAGCACCCACCATGCTGTCGATCATTTCACCCACCAGCCATTGGCTCATTGACCAGACAACGGACCGTGCTTTCCTGCATGAGCGGCCTGAGACTGTCACCCACCCAACGTATCTGTACGGTAAGGACTACGCGACGTCGGAGCGAAGCGGATTGGAGTACGTCGACCTTTCGGCATTCACGCGGGACTTCATCGACTCCCTGCAGCAAGGCAGAGAGCCACCGCAGCCCCGCCTCTTAGAAGTGGCCGGGGCCTACGAGATGCTTTTTGACCTGCTCGAATGCAGCAGTCACCATAAGTTCGACTTCACATGATTGAAAGATGACAAGCGGTTGGGCTCTTCCAGGACTTGCTGTCCTTGGTCTCGGGATTGTCGAAGCTGCCTTTCGTCTGTGGCATCGCCGCGCTTACGGTCGCAATTATCCCGTGGCTCTCAGGTTTCGGTGGCGTGAGAACCATGTCGTCCCTCACCCGTTTCTGACTTTTGCCTACCGTAAGAACTTCGTCATAGACAAGAATCAACGGCTACCCTATGTGCTGCATCCAAATCGCTATTGGTCATTTCGCAAGCCGCTGCGACTTAACAGCATTGGACATTTTGGCGACGACTTGAGCGTCGCCCGAAGCGAGGACGTGCTGCGAATTGCTTGTCTTGGGTCGTCGGGAACTGCCAACAACATTGCAGACGAGCAGCGAGACTACAACTACCCAGACCTTTTACAGGAGAAGCTTGCATCGAGCCCTGAGGTTCGGCAGCACTATCGGACGGTCGAGGTGATGAACTGTGGAATCGGAGGCTGGACGACGCTTGATGTGTTTGTCAACTTTGCACTGAATGTCCTCCACTACCGTCCCCAGTATGTGATTTTCTACCAAGGGCTCAACGACCTTCCACTGCATCTAATGGACGGATACGCTTTTGACTATTCGCACGGTCGGCGTAACCTTGGTGAGGCGATGCGCGAGATAAAGCGCGGCTATTACTTCCCGAAGTTCCGCTGGTGGCATAGTTACGAATTCGCACGAGACAAGTTGTTTGGTACGGGAAACATTCGCAACGAGGTTCTCGCCAGGATTGACACCCAATCTCCCGACTACCATCGCTCCTATAGTCCGCTAGTCGCGGAAGAAATGGCGCTTCGCAACCTTGTCCTCCTATGCCAGGCGCATGGCATACGCATGGTTGTCGGCAGCTATGTTTTCTACCTACATAACGAATCGCTGCGTAACCGCAAGCTTCGCGAGGGTGTTGATCTCGAAAACAAGTTGTATCGGAAGGTTGCCAATGAGTATGGCCTGCCCTTTGTTGATCTCGACGGAGAAATACCGCGCGATAAAGCCTACTTTGTCGATGCGGTGCATTTTACGCCACTAGGTATTGACTTCATGGCCGAGCGCTTTGCTCGTCGCATCGACGAGTTGCTTGCCGCTGAGCCCGTAAAATGATTGTCACCACCGGAGTGAGCGCATGTTTTGCAGAAACACCTGCGCAAGCTGATGCGTTGCGCACCTGCGGGCTGCCGGTCACGATTGTTACGACCTCCCCGATCACTGACTACTGGGCTGAGCGGGCCGCCTGTCCAGTGATCGGCATTGAGGATCTGTTTCACGAGCGTGCCCATCGCTACCTGGGCGCCGCGGTAATCGACCGGACGGAAGCCCTCGTTGCGGTTATCGACACATTCTTGCATCGGATAGCCCATGAGTGGCCCTTCGCCGACGCCATCTCCTTCGCAGCTTTTTTTCATTATGCGAATGGCACGCTTGATTCCATTGTCCTAAGGCTCGAGCAAGTATTGAGAGCTTGTGATGCACTTGGGGTTACATCACTTGTGGTTTTCCGACCACGAGGGAACTATCAATACACGGGAATCACATCACTTGATCATGCACCGTGGGGTCTGATTACGCAGCTCGTGCCGCTTGTCGCGGAGGCACACAACATCGACATACACTGGATCGACGAGCCAGTTTCCGATCCGAGTCTTTTCAACCCCGTGCGCGACTGTCCCCAGCCGCTTGCTACGCCAATCTCCGGGTCCATTTCCTCATTTCGAGCTCGTTCTCAACGGCTCCGTGGCTGGATACGCAGGGCCACATGTCGCTCAGCCAGAGCGCCTGCAGCAGAGCGAGAGTCGCCTCAGCCTAGCTTTGGGAATGGACCGTTGCTGATCTCGTCGCTGTTTTCGGATCTCGGCGATGACGTTGTCGAATGCTGGGTTCGGCGGGGTGGCCATGTCATGGACATGAACCAGGCTTTTCCGCTCGCTGGCACTGAGGATACTGGGGCGCAGGCTACAGCCAGCTGCGAGTTACTTTGGGAGACACTGACGCAGGACACGCAGGTACGCGAACTGTTGGTCTGGAAGGGGGTCGATCTTTGGCCGCTTTTCGCTCCATGGTTGCAGCAGGTGATTCGAGAGGCCTTGCCGCTGTTGTTTCGACGGGCGGAGGTCACCTGGAACCGTCTAGTGATGGAGCGGGCTTTCGGCAATGCCGCATTTGTGGCCGGCGGTTGGGTGACCGACCATTACGTCGTTGCCCGTATTGCACGGCGAGTCGGGCTGCCAACAGTCTCGTACCACTATGGTGGATTTCTCGGGTTCTCCTTGTTGCCCAAGCACGAGCGTTTCGATTTCGCAGAGTGTGACTATTTTCTCTGCGGCGGGCTCGGAGCGGAACACTCATTCCGGCAATCGCCGCCGCAGACACGGTGGAATCCAGCTGTCAGGCGGGCGCATCCGGTAGCGACCGGCGCGCCATGGGCCGCACGGCTGGTGGCGACGCGGTCCGAGATCAACCAGAAACATGATCGACGCCGGGTCATGCTTGTCCTTAATGCTTTGGTCGGTGATTGCCGTGATCTTGGCTTCGTATTCCCCCCGGAAACGGAGTATTGGCGATGGACGAGAAAGGTCATAGAATATCTAGTTAAGTGGGATGATATCGATATTGTCATCAAGCCCCCGCTTCGAGCCCGTTACCCACAAATGCCCAACCCGTTACTCGACTGGATTCGTCACCGTGGTCTGTCCCCGATCTCGGTTGTCGCGGATGTACCCCTCAAGGATTGCCTCCATCTAGCTGACGCGTATATCTTGGAAAGCCCGAGTACGCCCCTTCTCCACGTGGCTGCTGGCAATAAACCGATCCTGCTATACATCAACTCGCAAGACTATCTTCTCCAACTCGATGCTGCCTCCGCGCTGCGCGACCGGGCAAACGTTTTTGCACAATCGGAAGCTGAATTCTTTGCAGGACTTGAGCGCTTTCTCGCTGCGGAGGATTGGTCGTACGACTACGTCGATGATCGTTTTTTGCGCGACTATGTCGTCGGTGAGCCGGGAGCGACGCCGGCCGAACGGATCGCTGATTTCCTCCAAGGTGTGATCACACAGCGCACCGATGCCCCATGTTCCTCCAGTAGCCCAGATTAAGGTCACCTTATGGAATATCGGTCTGGTTCCATCGTCGTCGTCGGTACCGGCCGGATGTCGAGAGAATATGTACGCACCCTGCGGCACGCCGGGTTTGCTGGGGAGCAGATTCAGGTTCGTAGCTCGCACAAAGACCGTGCGCGAGTGTTTGCCGAAGAGTGTGGCATCGCTTGCTGGCAAGCCGGTATCGTCGCTCCATTGGCGATTATCGCCGTCGCGCCGGACAAGACACCGGATGCTGTGCGCCGCCAGGTGGCCGACGGGGCTCGGCACGTCTTAGTGGAAAAGCCCGGTGCCCTAAGTTCGGTCGCTCTGCGCCAGCTCGATAACGATCTCAAGTCGTCGGGTACAAACGCCTATCTCGCCCTCAACAGACGCTTTTACCCTTCGGTCATGGAGGCTCGCCGTCTTCTAGAGAGCGATGGGGGCGTCATCAGTTGCCACGTCGAGTTCACAGATCTTGAAGCACACGTCAATGCTTTGATGGCGGAGGGTTGGTGGGCTTCGGAAAACTTTCGGCGCTGGGGTCTGATTAATCCTGTGCATCCACTTGACCTGGCATTCTTTTTGGCAGGTACCCCGGTAGCGTTGTCGAGCTATAGGAGCGGATCGCTTGCATGGCACTCTGCGGGCTCCGAATTCTGTGGTAGTGGCCGTACCGCTTCAGGAGCGTTGTTCTCGTATACAGCGTCGTTCGGCGGGGCGGGGCGCTGGCGTGTTGAGTTGACCAGCCGCCGGCGCCGTTTGCTGTTTTGTCCACTCGAGGAGCTGAGGCAGCAGGGCAAGGATAGGTTTTCACTCGATCTTTTATCGATTGCCACAGAACCAGCCAACATCAAACCGGGACTGGCTGGGCTGATCGACGCCTTCCTCCAGGCCTCTGAATCTGGTATCGAGCATCCGAACTTGCCACGTCTTGAGGACGGCACAAGCCTTCTCGAACAGGTCGAGTCCATCTTTGGTTACGCCTGAACCCGGGTCTCCAAGGACTGGTCGGCCCCACCTGCAACTGAGATACAGCTTTCCTCGATCGCCCATGGCCAGGACAAGGAAGAGTATCCGATCAGGTCTAGTAACACCATGAAAATGCTGGTCTTGGCGGGAGGGTTCGGGTCTCGCCTCCAATCGGCGGTGCCAGGTATCCCCAAGGCGCTGGCACCAGTCAATGATGTGCCATTCCTCCGTTTTCAGATTGAGCATTGGGTTGAACAGGGAGTTCGGTCGTTCGTTTTCCTCCTGCACCACCAGGCGAGCATGATAATTGACTTTCTCCAAGCGGAAAAAGATGTGTCGCTCAGCGGCATCGAAGTCCAATGGCTGGTCGAGCCCGTAGCAATGGGCACAGGCGGCGCTCTTGCCTATGCCGTACATGAACTGGATCTAACTGATGACTTTCTAGTGACCAATGCGGATACCTGGCTGGGCGGTGGAATACCAGAAGTCATCCATGCCGGAGCATCCAGGGTGGCAGTAATTCGGGTTGCTGATGCAGACCGTTACGGCTGTGTAGATCTCAACAGCCATAATCGCAGAATCGAGTTGTTTGTCGAAAAGGGTGCTACGAAGACGCCTGGCTGGATCAATGCCGGCTTGTGCTGCCTAAATCCAGAACTCTTCAGGAACTGGAACCGACTACCCTTTTCGCTGGAAATGGATCTTTTCCCGGCCGTTGCAGCAGAAGGCAAGTTATATGCAGTGCCTCTTGAAGTGGATTTCATCGATATCGGCGTTCCTGAAGACTATCATCGTTTCTGCCACTGGATCAGGGGTGGTCGAGGAGGTTATTTATGCGGTTGAATCTCTTCTCCATTTCTGAAGATGCGTTGATGAAGGATGCGTTAGCGAAGATTGAGGAAAACCAGCATGGATTCATTCTTACCATTGCAGCCAATGGTCGTGTGGTTGGGCTTGCTACGGATGGGGATATCCGCAGGAAGCTACTTGCCGGATCGTCGTTGACCGCCTCTATAGCCTCATGCGCGAATCCGGACTTTGTTTGGGCAGAGAAGGACACGCCGCGGGAGTTTCTACTCAAGAAATTCGACCAAAGTATCCGGGTGATTCCACTGCTCGATGAGCATCGCTGTCTGACTGGCATTGTCAGTCGCGACGATTTGCCGTTACAGGCCGAGGAGCCTGTCTATGCTCGTGCACGCTCTCCGGTTCGGATCAGTTTTGGCGGCGGCGGCTCGGATCTCACCCATTACTTTTCTGGCGATGGTGGTGCCGTCATCAATACGACGATTTCCCTGTATAGCCACGCCACATTGAGAGTAAGGAATGATGAGAAGATTCTCATTCATTCCTGTGACCTGGGCGAGTCCCTGAATGCTGATGATCTTTCGGGGGCGTTGCGGCAGAAAGGGCGTTTCGGACTAATCCAGGCTCTGCTTAAATCGGTCGATCCGGATTTCGGTTTTGAACTGTACCTGCATTCCGATTTCCCGATGAACTCGGGGCTCGGCGGGTCGGCCGTGGTGTCAGCGGCGGTGCTGGGATGCTTCAACCAGTTTCGTCGCGATCAGTGGGATCTGCATGAACTTGCCGAACTTGCGTTCCAAGCCGAGCGCCTCTATCTCGGGGTGGCGGGAGGCTGGCAGGACCAGTACGCAACCGTGTTTGGCGGCTTCAACTTCATGGAATTCCGGATGGACCAGAACATCGTCCATCCATTGCGCATCCATCCGGACACCATTCTAGAGCTAGAGGAAAGCCTGTTCCTGTGTGACACGGGTATCGCCCACGATTCCGGAGACATTCATCAGGACCAACGCCAGCAGATGCAAAAGCCGAACGTGCGCCGCCATGTGCAGGCCAACGTTGATCTATCGTATCGAATGCGCAATCAGTTGCTGCGTGGTCGGCTGCTAGAGTTCGGGATGTCATTGCATGAGGCATGGCAATCCAAGCGGGAGCTTAGTAGTAAGATTTCCTCAAGACATCTTGACAAAATCTACGAAAGTGCACTTAGTCACGGCGCCGTCGGTGGAAAGCTTCTGGGTGCTGGAGGCGGCGGTTTTTTCCTTTTTTATGTTCCGCCGTTCCGCAAGAACGAATTGATGACGAATCTCGAAGCACTGGGGCTCAAGATTCGGCCTTTTCGCTTTGATCAAGAGGGGTTGCGGGCTTGGATGGCACGCGAACGTAACAATCACATGGAAATCGGGTGCGTATGAAGATTGCGAAATGCGAGATCGGCGCAGGTCGCACCTACGTCATCGCCGAAATCGGCAACAATCACAACGGCAGCTTGGAACGTGCGTTTGAGCTGATTGATCTCGCCCTCGATGCGGGGGCAGATGCTGTCAAGTTTCAGATGCGGCACCTGGATCAGGTCTATCGCCAACGCACTTTGCGCAAGGACGGCGAGGATCTCGGCACTGAGTACGTGCTCGATCTGCTGCGCAGGTTTGAGCTCACGGTCGAGGAACATCGTCAGCTTGCCGACTATTGCCGAACGAAAGCTGCGCTTTATCTCTGTACGCCATGGGATGCGCTCAGCGTGGACGTGCTCGAATCCTTTGGAGTCCCTGCTTACAAGGTGGCTTCAGCCGATCTCACGAACCTCCCCTTGCTTGACCATCTGGCGCAGACCGGAAAGCCGCTGATCCTGTCCACCGGGATGAGCTTGCTGGAGGAAGTGAAAACCACGGTCGCCTTCCTTGGTCATCGAAAGGCACAGTTTGCTCTTCTACATTGCAATAGCACGTATCCGGCTCCCCTGCACGACATCCATCTGAAGTGGATGGGCTCCTTGCGTCAAGTCCATCCCTTGGTTGGTTATTCGGGCCACGAACGGGGGATTAATGTTTCGCTCGCTGCTGTTGCGCTGGGCGCCGTCATTATCGAGCGCCATTTCACCCTTGACCGCTCGATGGAGGGACCAGATCACGCGGCGAGCCTGACCCATCCCGAGTTCAAGCGCATGGTCGACGGGATCAGGGAGATCGAAGCGGCCCTCGGCGAGGGCCAAACCCGGGGACTCTCCCAGGGAGAAATGATCAACCGCGAAAACCTCGGCAAAAGCCTGGTAGCGGCCACGGCTCTACCCAAAGGCACCAAGCTTGCTCCTGAGCACATCAAGGTACGCAGCCCCGGCCAAGGGCTCTCTCCCCAGCGGTACGAGGAGCTCCTTGGCCGCACGCTGCAGCACGACATGGGAGAGGAGGACTTCTTCTATCTGTCTGACTTGCTGGAGACAAGAATCTCCCCTAGGGCATACTGTTTCAAAAGGCCTTGGGGTGTGCCAGTAAGATATCACGACTTTGCAGAGTATGCGTCAAGGATCAACCCAGACGTTTGGGAGTTCCACCTTTCATATTCAGATATGGAGCTTGATCCAGCGGTATTCCTTCAGGGTACCTATGCGGCGAACTTCGTCGTGCATGCGCCGGAACTGTTTGCTGGCAGCCGGTTGATGGACCTGGCTACACCAAATGAGGCTTACCGCAAAGAATCTCTACGGGAGACCCAGCGGGTGATCGACATTACTAGGAGCTTGAAGCGCTTTTTCCCTAACACCGAAAGGCCGCTGATTGTCGCCAACATCGGCGGCTTTACGATGGACGACTTGCTGCCTGCGGACGTGATTCCCAGCTACTACGAACGCTTTGCCTGCAGCCTGTCCGAGCTTGACCTGGAAGGTATCGAGCTGATTCCGCAGACCATGGCGCCATTCCCTTGGCATTTTGGTGGCCAGCGTTACCAGAACCTGTTCATCAATATCGAGGAGATCATCCACTGGTGTGCACAGTTGAAGTTGCGCATGTGCTTCGACGTCTCACATAGTGCCCTGACCTGCAAGCACCTTGGATACGATCTCTACGAGTTCAGTCGGCAGATTGCCCCATGGACGGCCCACCTACATCTGGGCGATGCGAAGGGGCTCAATGGCGAGGGCTTGCAGGTAGGCGAAGGCGACATTGATTTCGATCGCCTCAGCGCCATCCTCAGCCAAGGCTGTCCGGATGCCTCGTTCATCCCGGAGATCTGGCAGGGCCACAAGAACAGTGGCGAAGGCTTTTGGGTGGCACTCGAACGCCTGGAGGGAAAGCTGTGACACCCGTTATCCAGAGGATCCGCGCCCAGCTGGCCGAGTCCATTGCCGTCAAACAGCTGCTTCTTCAAGATGACAAGCTCCTCTGTCAGATCGAGGAACTCGCTCACCGGTGCGTGACATCTCTTCGTGCTGGTTGTAAGATCATCTTCGCCGGCAATGGTGGAAGCTTTGCCGATGCGCAGCACCTGTCAGCTGAGATTGTTTCCAGATTCAAGTTTGACCGTGCACCGCTTGCATCGCTGGCGCTCGGAACGAATAATTCCGCCATCAGCGCGATTGGCAACGACTACGGCTACGAGCAGATCTTTTCACGCGAGCTGGAAGCGGTCGCCAAGGCGGGTGACATATTTGTCGGCATCAGCACCAGTGGCAATAGCTCGAATATTCTCGCCGCAGTGAATAAGGCTAACGAGCTCGGCATCCAAGTCGTCTGCTTCACAGGCCGCACAGGCGGAAAACTGGCCAACATGTGTGGATGCTTGCAGATACCCTCGGATGAAACCGCGCGTATCCAAGAGTGCCACGTTACCATCGGCCATGTCATCTGCGGCCTCGTGGAACATATGTATTTTATGGAAGTGGACTAGCGCCCGTGAACAATGTTGTCGCCTTGATCCCCGCCCGCTCCGGGTCCAAAGGGGTTCCGCACAAGAACATCAAGAGTCTGGGAGGGCATCCCTTGATCGAGTGGTCGATCAAGGCATGTTTGAAATCACGACTGATCGATCGCATCATCGTCTCAACTGATTCTACGGAGTATGCGGACCTCTCCATCAAGCTAGGCGCAGAGGTGCCCTTCCTTCGCCCCGCGGACATCGCAGACGACCGCTCTACGGACTATGAATTCGTGCTCCATGCGCTCGACTGGTTCGCTGCCAACGGGGGTGAGCCGGAATCCCTGGTTCACATCCGCCCGACCACGCCCTATCGGTCACCTGGACTGATCGATGTGGCGATCGAGGCTTTCCGGAATGAGTCTCGGGCGACCGCACTGCGCTCTGTTCACGAAATGTCTGAGTCCGCTTACAAGACGTTTGAAATCGCGCCTGAAGGCCAGTTGCAGAGTCTTGGCGCCGACAGCACGGCACTCGATGCGGCCAACAACGCGCGTCAACAGTTTCCTGCCACCTATCAGGCCAATGGCTATGTCGATGTGTTGTCATCCCGCTTTGTCAGAAGCCACGGCATGATTCACGGCGACTGGGTCATGCCGTTCATCACGCCTGCCGTGGTCGAGGTGGATAGCGAGGATGATTTCGCTCACCTCGAATTCCTGCTTGGTCGCAATCCTGAAATCACCCACGAAATCTTTTCCTGAGGAAAGTCATGGCCGGACACGAGTTTTCCCGTAGTCCTCAACAAGTGCCTTTTGTGAGCACCGAGCATCGGACCATCAGGACGGCGATCCCAGCTCCGGGGACTGAGCAGGTTCTCGCCAGCCTCGATCGCAATGAATCCCGTTCGATGCACGGGCAGTTTCCTCTGATCTGGGAGCGCGCAGTGGACGCCAGCGTGTTCGATATCGCCGGTAATCGTTGGATCGACTTCACCTCCACGATTTTCGTCGCCAATGTGGGTCACTCCAACGCCCGGGTATCGGCGGCTATTCAGGCCATGATGGATGCGCCCATCTACAGCTGCTATGCCTACCCAAACCGCAAACGCGCTGAGTATCTGCAAAAGCTGGTCGAATTCGCCGGCAAGCCCTATGAGAAAGCCTTCCTGTTGTCGGCCGGAACCGAGGCCACCGAAGCCGCCCTGAAGCTGATGCGTATGTATGGACAGAAGATCGGCAAGCGCCGTCGCGGCATCGTCTGCATCGAAGGCAATTGGCATGGCCGCACCATGGGCGCGCAGATGATGAGCAGCAACCTGGCGCAGCGGGACTGGATCGGCTTTCAGGATGCCGACATCCATCACATTCCGTTCCCCTACCCTTGGGCACTCAACGGCGCCAGCCCAGAAGCCTTCCTCGATGCTGGCCTGGAGCGGCTGGCCTCATCGGGTATCGATCTGGAGAACGATGTGTGCGGCTTCATGCTGGAAACCTTCCAGGGCTGGGGCGCCGTGTTCTATCCCAAGGAATTCGTGCAGGCGATCGAAAAGGTGTGTTGCAAACATCGAATTCTGCTGGCTTTCGACGAGATGCAGGCTGGATTCGGCCGCACGGGCCGCCGCTTCGGTTTCCAGCATTACGAGGTGACGCCGGACCTGATCGCCTGCGGCAAGGGCATGGGTGGCGGCGTACCCCTTTCCGGCGTGCTTGGTCGGCCCGAGGTCATGGATTTGCCGGATACCGGCAACATGAGCAGCACTCACTCCGCCAACCCGCTGGTGTGTGCCGCCGGCTTGGCGGTGATCGAGGAGCTGGAGCAGCGCGACCTCATTGGCGAAGCCGCCCGCAAGGGCGAGCTGCTGTTCAAGGGCCTCACCGGCCTGCAACAGCGATTCCCCGACCGCATCTCCCACGTGCTCGGCAAGGGCCTGATTGCAGCGGTCCTGTTCCGCGATCCTGATACAGACATCGCCGATAGCGCCTTCACCAGCCGGGTCGCCGAGCGGTGCATGCAGAAGGGCTTGTTGGTGGTTCATACCGGAAGGGAGTCGATCAAGATTGGTCCACCCCTGACCATCTCGGACCAAGCCTTGCTGGAAGGTATCGACGTTCTGGGCGAGGCCATTGCCGAAGTGGCGGCGGAATGATCAGCGCGATTCGCCATACTGGCCTGGTGGTGACCGACCTTGATCGGGCTCTGCATTTCTGGTGCAACCTGCTCGGCTTCAAGGTGGTGAAGCAGATGGCGGAATCGGGCCCCCATATTGACGCCATGATGGGCCTCCAGGATGTCCGCGTGACCACCGCCAAACTGTCGGCGCCCGACGGCTGTCTGCTTGAGCTGCTGTGCTTCCACTCCCATCCCGACAAGCCCCGATGGGAGGGCACCCCTTATTCGACCGGATTCACCCACATCGCTCTGACGGTGGAAGATCTGGATCAGCTCGTTTCGAAGCTCACGCAGGAGGGCGTCAGCTTTCCTGCACCGCCCCAGCGCTCGCCAGACGGCTACGCGAAGGTGATTTACGCCAAGGGGCCCGAAGGTGTTTTGCTGGAATTAGTCGAGATTCTTAACGCATGACGAAAATGAACCGGGATTACGTTGCTGTTGTCTACAACGAAAGTGTTCGGCCGTTGACAACGTATCCAGAGAAGTTGGCACGCTATATCTTTCGAAGATTCAATCTGATGCCGGGTGATCAGTTTTTGGATGTCGGCTGTGGTCGGGGAGAGTTTCTAAGTGGCTTTATGCAGTGCGGTGTCACTGGCTTTGGTGTCGACCAGTCGCGGGCTGCGGAAAGCTACTGTCCCAATGCAACGCTGGTAATCTCCGACATCGAGAATGATGGCATTCCATATGAAAGCAACTTCTTCGATGTCGTGTATTCAAAGTCGGTCATCGAGCATTTCTACTACCCCGAAAGGATGGTCAAGGAGATCTTTAGAGTGCTCAAGCCGGGTGGCAAGGTGATTACTCTTTGCCCTGACTGGGAGTTCAACTATCGCATCTATTTTGAGGATTACACGCATCGCACGCCCTTCATGCAATCTTCTTTACGCGACATCTTGCTGATCCACGGGTTTGAGGATGTGATGGTGGAGCGCTTTCGTCAACTGCCTATCCTATGGGGTGCAGGTAAGTTTTTGTTGCCGTTGGCAGAACTTACAAGGTTGCTGACCCCAAGCAAATTAAAGCCCTATAGCAAGTGGGTACGGTTTTCAAAGGAAATCATGCTTCTTTCTTGCGCCACCAAGCCTCTGGAATAATTCAGCCATGCAGAGAAATACTCGCCTAGGCTTCATGCAAGGCCGCCTCTCGCCCCTGGTGGGCGGGAAAATCCAGGCGTTTCCCTGGGATGTCTGGCAACAGGAGTTTGCTGCTGCCCAGAAGCTTGGGCTGGGGCTGATGGAATGGACCCTAGATCAGGATCGGCTTTATCAGAATCCCCTGCTGATGCCCCAGGGCCAGCAGGAGATTCGCCGCCTGTGCAAGGCCCATGAGCTCTCGATACCTTCGCTTACCGGGGATTGCTTCATGCAGGCTCCCTTCTGGAAATCCAGCGGGCAGGACAGGGCAGCGCTCGAGGCGGATTTCATCGCGATAGCCCGCGCGTGTGCCGAGGTCGGCATTCAAATGATTGTCGTACCGCTGGTGGACAACGGCAGGCTTGATAACGAGCAGCAGGAAGAGACGCTTCTCGCCTTTATGCTGACCCAGGCTGATGTGTTCCGTGCGCTCGGCCTGCGCATCATCTTCGAAAGCGATTTCGCCCCCAGCGAACTGGCCCGCTTTATCGGACGTTTGCCGGCGGACGCCTTTGGCGTCAACTACGACATCGGCAACAGCGCGGCGCTTGGATACAACCCCTCGGAAGAGTTTGCAGCCTATGGTTCCCGCATCGTCAATGTGCACGTCAAGGACAGGGCCCTCGGCGGAACCACTGTCCCCTTGGGCACCGGCAATGCCGACTTCCCCACGGTGTTTCGGCTGCTTCGCGAGGTTGCCTACACTGGCTATCTGATCCTGCAAACCGCCCGAGCCAGGGATAACGACCATGCCTGCGCCCTTCGCCACTACATCGCGCAGATAGAGGCCTGGTCGAAGGGAGCCTGACGTGCAGCTCCACTTGCAGGGGAAATCCGTACTGGTCACCGGCTCATCCAAGGGCATCGGCCGTTCCATTGCTGAGGCATTTCTTGCCGAAGGCGCCAAAGTCGCCTTCAATGGCCGCAATGTCGAAGATCTGGAGCGCGTCGTCGCGGCGCAGAGCGGGGGCAAGGCGATCTCCGTCGGCGGCGATGTCGTCAAGCCAGAGCAAGCCCGAGAGGTGGTCGAGAGGGTCCTGGCAGCGTTTGGCAAGCTGGACGTGCTGGTTTGCAATGTCGGCAGCGGTCGCTCGGTGCCCCCCGGTGCGGAAACCCATGAGGAGTGGCTGCGGGTTTTCGAACTGAACCTGTGGAGCACAACCAACATGGTCGAGGCCGGCAGAGACGCCCTGGCCAGTAGCGGGGGCACGATCGTTTGTATCTCCTCCGTTTGCGGCCATGAGCTGGTGCCTGGTGCCCCCCTGACCTATTCGGCTGCCAAGGCCGCCCTCAACGCCTACGTGCGCGGCATGTCGCGCCCCCTGGGAAAAGACGGGGTGAGGATCAATGCCGTTGCCCCCGGGAATATCCTGTTCGAGGATTCGGTTTGGCAACGAAAGCTCAACGAGAATGCCGCAGCAGTCGAGCAGATGCTGGCACGGGATGTGGCCCTGGCAAAGCTGGGAACGCCGCAGGATGTCGCCAATCTCGCCTTATGGCTGGCGTCCAGTGCAGCGTCGTTTTGCACCGGCAGCATCTTTGTCTCGGACGGCGGGCAAGTTCGCGGTTAAACAATGGATAGGCTGAATGATGGCTTTTGAGAAGTTTGATCTAACCGGGCGAACCGCCCTGATCACCGGCGCCGCCGGCCTACTTGGCATGGAGCATGCGTCGGCGCTGCTGGAGAGCGGCGCGACAGTCGTGCTGACCGACATGAGCACGGCGGTGCTCGACACTGCAGCGCAACACCTGAGCGAGCTCCATGATCGCTCGCAAATCCTGACCGCGGTGATGGACGTGACGGATCCAGCGGCCATCGGCAGCGTTGCGGAAATGCTATTCGAGCGCGGTTCGCGAGTGGACATCCTGGTCAACAACGCAGCCATCGACCCGAAGGTCAAGGGCGACCAAGGCATGGTGGAGACGTCGCGTCTCGAGCACTTTCCGGTTGAGCAATGGGACCTGCAGGTGGCCGTCGGCCTGACCGGCGCGTTCCTCTGCAGCAAGGTTTTTGGTGGCGCGATGTCGTTGGGCGGGAAGGGTGGTGTCATCTTGAACATCGCTTCCGATCTCTCGGTCTTCGCCCCCGACCAGCGGCTCTACCGCAAGGATGGCCTGCCAGATGAACTGCAACCCGTGAAGCCGGTGACCTATTCGGTGATCAAGGCAGGGCTGGTTGGATTGACCCGTTATCTGGCCACCTACTGGGCTGATAAGGGCGTGCGCTGTAATGCCCTATCGCCCGGTGGCGTCTACAACGGACAGGGAGACGACTTCGTCATGCGGCTAACCTCACTTATTCCGCTTAGTCGGATGGCCGACAAGGACGAGTACCGGGCTGCGGTGCAATTCCTCTGCTCGGATGCCTCGGCTTATATGAATGGTCAAAATGTGGTGATGGACGGTGGGAGATCCGCTTGGTAGCTATTCGATACGCCTTGAGGGGTCGGGACGCGGCACCACAGAAGTCCCTCACTGGTCACCCATCACACGCGATCACTGGCACTTGGGCTGATGGCGGTGTTTCAGGGGTCCGCCATCAGTGAAGGCATCACCCCGCCGTGCTGACAGCTCAGCTCCACGACCAGCTGGTGAATGGTCCGAACGCCAGCCAGATGTCTCGGCAACGGAGTTGCAACGCCGCCCAGCTGGTTGTTCCGTCCTTGTAGCGGTGCCACTGTTCAACCAGGTGTTGCTGCAGCACCAGCATTGGGTGGTGGTAGGGCGAGAAGCGATTGTTCACCCTGACCCATCGCCAGTCGCGCTTGGCCTTGGGACTCCTGCCAATCGCCACGCTAAAAGTTCGTATTCGGAGTTGCTGGAGCCTGCACCTGCTTCATCGACGTAGGCTGCTGCAGCCGGTGCTCAATCACCAGCGGCGCAATCGGCGGGATCTCGCGCACCTGATGCCGCAACGGATCTGGGCCCTCTCCTTGCAGCAGGGTGTGGCAGCGGCGGCAGGTATGCGGGTGGTCGTCAACCACCTCATCCACCCGTTCAATCGGTAGCAGCCCCAGCTGGCCACCGCGCTTGCGGCCACTGCCCATGCGCCGATCTGGTGCCTGAAACCCAGGACCATCGCTGCAGCGTGGCTTTGAGGAATTCCGTGAGCTGCAGCCAATCCGCTCTCGCAGGCTGGCCAGCTCGCTAGGCAGGGCGATGAGTTGGCCGCACAACTGCTCGTTTTCCTGCTGCTGAGCCAGGATGAGGATCTGAGGCAGGCGGCGCCGCCGGCTATTCCGCTACTGAAATCCCAGTCAGAGCCGAGACGAACACAAGCTGACCCTGCCTGAGATACAAGTAGGATTCAGGCCGCCGTCGGGGGCTCAGCAGACATGAAGTTCGCGGCGGGCTGTCGGGACCCTGAACAGGTAAACTGATTAAGCTTGAGGATGTAGATGACTGCTTCCAATCTACCGGTTTCTGATCGACTTCTCGATTTCTTCTCGTTTGTTCCAGCAGCTAGGGAGAAGCGATTGCGTCGACGGATTCATCGCGAATACCAAAAAACACAAGCGCATGGGGTTCTGCCCCGTCAATTGGCAATCGAAACTGTAAATCATTGCAATGCAGCTTGTGTCATGTGTCCTTACCCAACGTTGGAGAGACACAAGGGATTTATGTCTTCGGAGACCCACAAGGTGATCGTTGACAAGGTTGCAGAATGGGGTGCACCCATCGAGCTGATCTCCCACGCTGGGATGGGAGAGCCGCTCTTGGACAAGACTCTCACAGAGAAGATTGTCTATGAAAAGTCAGTTTTTCCTAAGGCTCGCGTTGCCGTGTATTCGAACGTCAGCGCCCTCGACGAGAAGCGCGCAAATCAATTGTTTGATTCTGGCCTAGACATTCTTTCGGTAAGCCTCAATGCTATGGACAAGAGTACATATGAAACGGTTATGAAGTTGCCTTATGAACGTACTCAAATAAACCTTCACCGCTTCGTTCAAATGAACGCTGCACGTGGCAAGCCCGTAGAGATCCATGTCTCCCTAATACCAACTGAACACCATACAGCTGATGAGATTTATCGCTTCCGGGCCTATTGGGGCCCTCTTGTCAACAACGTCATCGTGCCGCCGTTAATCGGCTGGGGTGGCCATTTCAAGGTTGGCACTACTAAGAAACAGTATTCTTGTCGCTACATCTGGCAGGTTCTTCAAGTTGACTGGGACGGCACGGTGGCGATGTGTTGCGAGGATTATGAGACACATTACCCGCTAGGGAACTTGCTTAGCCAGTCTCCTGATGAGGTGTACAACTCACCTATGTTCCAGGCGCAGAGAATGCGTCAAGTCGCAGGTGACTTCGCAATGCCGGAGGCATGCGTCAATTGTGTCGAAAGCCATGAAGTCGCGCGCGACTTCTGGCAGACCGCAGAGATCATTCCGGCACCGGCCAGCAACGGCCACCGTCAGGCGATCCCTATTCAACCTCTCGACAAGACTACTTGAGTCTCATGCGTTCACTGAGTAGTGGTTTCCACCCCGCTGCCACGTTGTATAGCTATGCCCTAGGGCGTCTTCTTGGCTGGGGGCGTTATCTCAATCGCTTCGAGTATCCATCCGGCTACTCGCCGGTGCCGACGCCAGCGCGCCATTACATCAATCTATTTCTAGAGCGTTATGACCGCGAGGTTCGCGGACGCTGCTTGGAGTTCGCGCCACCCTACTATCGCGAGCGCTACATCTCCCGTCCCGAGGTTGCCAGCTACGATGTCTGGGATGTGGTTGAAAGCCAGGGAACGACGCTGGTCGGGGATCTGCAGGACGCATCCGGAATCGAATCCGAGAGTTTCGACTGCATCATCATGACCCACGTACTTTGCAATGTCGAGCGACCTTGGCTAGCGGTCAACGAGGCCAAGCGCCTGCTTAGTCCGGGCGGCCTGATTCTATGCACGGTGCCGATGGTGCTTCAGGGTTATGCACCCCATCCGCATGACTATTGGCGTTTCACACCGGACGCTATGCGATCCCTGTTCGCGGACTTTTCACATCTTGAAGTGCACTCTTACGGCAATGCGGCCACCGCCTCGGGGTCACCGCAATACCTCATGTGTGAGCATTTTTCCTCTGCAACCCTGAACTTTCATGATCCGGCCTGCCCGAGCATCGTGGCGTGCGCAGCATGGAAGTGAAGGTTCCACGCCCCATGCGTCGGGTGTTCGTCGATCATGGCGAGGCTTACGGCAACCTTGGCGACGAAGCTATGCTACTCAACGCGCTGCGACGACTGACGAGCAGCTTTGGGTCCTGCCATTTTATCATTCCTCGCGAGAGTTCGCGGCCGCTGCCTCGACTCGACGAATTCGTCGTCGAACATGTACCATCGCCATTCTTGTTCTTTGTCAGGACGGCGGGCATCCTGGACCGCTACCGCGGTATTCTTGCGAGGACACGCCTGCCGGTCCCAGACGCGGGTTTGCGTTCCAAAGTGGCGTTTGCCAGACTCGCGTGGCGAGGTGTAAGGCTCGGCACATGGCGCGATGACTACGGGCTTCGAGAGGCAATGCGGGCGATTCGCCAATGCGATGTCTTTTATGGTGTGGGGGCTGCAGATTTTAATGACTTCAATGCTCTTGGCGCGGCGTACAAATGCTGGCTATATCGGATTGTGCGCCCGTTCGTGCCAATTGTGGCGGTGTCAGCACAGGGGTTTGGACCGCTCCAAAATAAGGAATTGAAGGTGCTTATGGCCGGCGCCTTCGATAACGTCGATCTGCTGGGTTTTCGGGATCATGCGTTCAGTGACCAGTTCACCCGTGGGCTTGGCCCCCTCCAGTGCCGAACACGGATTACGGGAGACGAGGCCTTTTCGCTTGACCCTGCTGGGGAGGTCGCTCGGGATGCCTATCTCGCAGAGACCGGATTAGCTCCGGGAGAGCCCTTCATCGCAGTTCATTGGCGATCAACCGACTACACTCAGGATACCGATCATCTGTTTCCCCGCGTTGCCAAGTTGTGGGACGTGGCAGCTCAGCGCAGTGGCCTGCGCTTGGTATTCTTCCCGATGAGTTACGATATCCATTCTCGTCATGACGATGCCTGCTGCCAAGCAATAGGTAGCATGATGAAGTCACCAGATCGGTTGTTGATGGCTCCCATTTCTCACGATGTGGGTCTGATCAAAGCAGCCATTGGCGCCAGTCTATTCACCTTAGGTTTAAGTTATCACGTCCATGTCTTCGGCTTGTCGCAGGGCGTTCCGGCGTTGATTCTGTTCAGTGGCGACTATTATCGGTTCAAGTCGGATGGGTTGGTTGCGTTCTATGGAGGCGTCAACCGGGCCGTGAACATCGGGTCACCCGCAGGTGTTGAAGACGCCCGTTCCGCTATCGAGGCCATGCTTGCCCAAGACACGGGCGCACGCGCGGCCATTGGCACGACAAACAAGGAACTGACGCAAAACAACGATTGGATTCTAGGTGAGATATTGGCGCGTCTCGGTGGAGTCGGGCGATGAAAGCTCTTCTTGATCGTTTGCTTGGACGTCGATCCGGAACCGTCGATATGGGAGATCTGCGCTCGCTGCAGCCCGTTAGTGACAGTTTCGGACAGGATCGCGGCACGCCAATCCGTAGATACTATATCCAGAGATTTTTTGAGCAACAACGAAGTCGGCTGAAGGGAAATGTTCTCGAGGTTGGCGACGCCCGCTACGCGACGATGTTTGCCGAGCGTGGTGCCAAGATCGATGTCTTGGACCCTGACCCAGCCTGTCCAGCCGCAACAATCAGAGGAAACCTGCTGACTGGCGAAGGAGTTCCAAGGGGACGATTCGACGCCATCATCCTGACACAGGTTTTACATGTACTCCCGGATATGCAAGCGGCAATATCGGTCGCTGAGGCTGCCTTGAAGCCCGGTGGATGCATCTTGGCGACCCTACCCTGTATCACCCAGATCAGTCGTTTCGACATGGATCGATGGGGAGACTACTGGAGGGTTACTGATCGTGGTGCGAGAGCACTTTTTGAGTCGTCGTTCCCAGTTTCTGAACTGGAAACTTCCGTTTATGGCAACGTCCTGTCTGCGATCACATCATTGACAGGCCTAGCGGCTGAGGAACTGAGTTCCAAGGAGCTCGATTTCTGCGATCCCGATTATCAGGTGCTCGTATGCGTAGTTGCGACTAAACCAACGGCACCACTTATATCTACAGATCTCCGGGACTATGGCTAGCTATTCGATTATTAATCGCCTTATGGGACGTTCCGAGAAGGCACCTCCAGCAGTTCTGTTTTTGTATGACAAGGCCGCAGCAAGCTTCGAACCATCTGAGCAGCAGTCCGTTTGGGATCATCCCGCATGGTTAGAAGCATCGAATTCCTATGTTGGCCGGTTGCGCGGTGAGGCGACGGAGGATCGCCTCGCGCCTGAGGCCTATCTGGCACCCATCGCACTGTTGGCATCTCAAGTGGCCAAGAGGCAGGGCATGGTGAAGATTCTTGATGTTTGGGGGCGGGGTTGGGCCGTGCGTGGATGGAATTATGCGGGGACTTCTTAAGGCGAAATACGTTGTGGTCGATGGTACAGCCAGCTGCCAGCAGGGTTCTCTGATGTTCGCGAACGATCATCGCGTCAGCTTTGCCGAGACGTTACCGAATGATGGCGAGATGTTTGACATTGCGATCTCCAGTAGTGCGCTGCAGTACATCGATAGCTGGCGACAGGCGCTGGCCGCAGTCGCAAATCGTGTTGCGGAAAACGGATCCTTGGTGATCAAACGTATTCCTGTTTCCTCCAATAATACGGTTGCACTACGGCAACAGATTTACCTCGGCCATCCGCCAGCTCGCATCGGATCGGTATGGCATTGGGTGTTTTCTCGGGGTGAGTTGATTGGTGAAGCGCAACAACTCGGATATCATTTGGTTTATGATCAGTTCATTCGCGACATTGGACCCGAGATCACTCAGGCCGCTGCACTCGGGCGCGTAGACTTGAGACTATTGATGTTTTCAAAGGATTCTTGGGGGCCTACCTCAGTACATAATCACTACTGAATGTTTTTCACCAGCATTAAAAACTTGGTAGGTGCCCTCAAGCCCTGCGGGCAGGTGTTGCTTTACCACCGTGTGTCACCGACTTTGTCGGATCCACAATTGCTGGCAGTATCGCCCCTGTGCTTCACGGAGCAGATGGCGTATCTCAGCCGGAACGCTGTACCAATGGCGTTGGCAGACATGGTGAACGCAGCCATTGAAGGAACACTTCCTCGCCGTGCGGTCGCGGTTACCTTCGACGATGGTTACGCGGACAACTACCACTACGCGAAGCCAATTCTGGAGAAGGCGGGTGTTCCTGCGACCGTATTTGCGGTCAGCAGCTCGGTCAGCGCCCAGACCGAGTTTTGGTGGGATGCCATTGAGCGGGCCCTTCTTGGCCACAAAGGCTCCTTGACACTACAACTCGATCTTGCCGGAGTATCGAGAACTTGGGTGCTTAGCGGGGACCCCGGTGATTTTCCGGACTGGACAGTTTTGGATCCTTTCGACCCGACGCCGCGGCACACGGCCTATCGGGAGATCATGCCGCTCGTCAAACCATTGACCCCCAGCGAGCGTTCAACCGTCTTGACTTGCATACAGAATCAGACAGGCGTCGGCACTGACCCTACAGATCACCGGCGTCCCATGACAGAGCGTGAACTACGTAGTCTCGTGGAGAATGGGCTGATTGATGTTGGTGCCCATACTGTCTCTCATCCCCAGCTTTCGGGCCTCACGATGGAGGAGCAATCAGTACAGATTTCGGCGAGCCGACGGGATCTGGAGACACTTCTCAGCCGGCAGGTCACGACATTCGCCTATCCTTACGGGACGAAGCTCGACTACACGGAGCAGTCTGTCGATTTAGTCAGGCATGCTGGGTTCACTCTGGCCTGCTCTAACTTTCCTGGACAAGTGTTGAATCGGCGGGTCGATGCGTTTGAGGTACCGCGTTATCTTGTTCGAGAGTGTCCTCTGTCTACTTTCCGCGCAGACTTTGAGGCGCGAATGCAAGGTACCAAGTGACTGAGATAACGCAACCGTTGCGGATCATGCTGGTCGACTCTGTCTTTGGGCGGGGAGGGGCTGCAGCCATCACTTCTAGTTTACGTCTTGGGCTTACTTCGCGCGGACATAAAGTCGCGCATGTCGTTGGGCATTGCGCCGATCCAACGGCTCCTGTTATCTCGATGCAGTCCAAATCTGGGCGTCTGGCAAAGGCCCTTGGGTACGGTTCGGCAATGCTTCCAGGTCATCTGGGCCATCTAACTTCTAGATTAGCGGTTCGCCTACAGTCGCAGAAGGCCGCCTCTCCTGGACTGGAAAACTTTAACTATCCAGGCTCGCGGGATCTATTGCGTCTGATGTCGCCACAACCCGATGTCGTTCACTGCCACAATCTGCACGGCGATTATTTTGACCTCCGTTATCTTCCTAAATTGAGTTCGCGGGTGCCAACGTTACTGACTCTGCACGACGCTTGGCTGCTTGCAGGACATTGCGCTCACTCGTTCGGTTGTGAGCGGTGGATCACCGGCTGCGGCAATTGCCCCGACTTGTCAATTCCGCCAGCCATTCCGATTGATCGAACCGCCGAAAACTGGAGTCGCAAACGTGACATCTTCAGCCGTAGCCGACTTTTCATTACGACGCCTTCACGTTGGATGATGGAGAAGGTTGGCCGCTCAATCCTTTCGATGGGATTGGTTGACTCTCACGTCATTCCAAATGGAGTCGATCTTGAGACTTACCGCCCGGCTGAGGGCCGCTTGGCAGCCCGCCGTGAGCTGGGTCTCGGTTTGGACGACTTTGTAGTTGTATTTGCCGCCAATGGAATTCGTGACAATGTCTGGAAGGATATGGCGACTTTGCGGCGTGCCCTGGATTTTGCGAGCCGTGCGCTGTGTGGTCAGGTTCGGGTTCGCTTCTTGGCCCTTGGCGAATCGGCGCCGACCGAGCGAGCGGGCGAGGCAACCCTTGAGTTTGTCCCTTATGTCAGCGATTCAGCCCAGGTGGCGCGGTATTTTCGTGCTGCAAGCGTCTACGCTCACGCCGCGAAAGCCGATACGTTTCCAACCACGATTCTCGAAGCATTGGCTTGCGGCACACCGATCATAGCGACTGCTGTCGGTGGAATTCCTGAACAGGTCCGATCGCTTGCACTTCCAGCCATTTCGGTGGGAACACCCAGCTATTCCATAGATGATGCAACGGGCATCCTGACTGCGCCGGGAGATGCCGACGGCCTCGCTGCAGCGATGGCCTACTTGTCGCGCGACGTTGCCTTGGTCGAAAAGCTCGGCCGAAATGCTCGGTTGGATGCAAAGCGCCGTTTCGACGTGAGGCGGCAAGTCGATGCCTATGTTAAGTGGTATCGGCTCATGCTTGAACGTTCGTCTCCCAGCCCTATGTTTGCCTGATGAAGCACCCCAGCGTCTCCGTTGTTCTTGGCTCCTTCAATCGCAGCGATTTCCTCAAGCTCGCTCTTGGTAGCGTTCGGCAAGAGCTTGCAGGCTTTGATGCTGAGATCATCGTTGTTGACGGGGGGTCAACCGATGGCTCGCTCCAGTGGCTGATGCGTCAGAAGGATATACTAACCATCATTCAGCACAATCGTGGCACCTGGCATGGTGTTCCGGTACCGCGGCGTTCATGGGGATACTTCATGAACCTCGGATTTCGCACCGCCAGTGGTGACTATGTTTGTATGCTGAGCGACGACTGCCTTTTGGTACCCGGAGCAATCCGAAATGGTATGAGAGCGGCAGAGCGATCGATTGCCGCAGGTACTAAAGTTGGAGGGGTAGCGTTCTATTGGCGAAACTGGCCAGAGCAAAATGATTATCGGGTTGGCTTGACACTATTCGGGAGAATGTTTGTCAATCATGGGCTTTTTCGGAAATGCGCCGTAGCTGAGGTAGGCTTCGCAGACGAGGAGACTTACTCTTTCTATCACGCCGACGGTGATTTGGGCTTGAAAATGTGGGAGGCTGGATACGTATGCATTGACTCTCCGGAGTCTTTTGTCGAGCATTATTCACATGCCAATCTGCAGGTACGCACGTCAAACTTAGTCCGACAGAAGGAGGACTGGGACAACTACCTCTCAAAGTGGCAGCAGATATCTGGGGTTGAAGATGTGCTCGCCGGCCAAGGTTGGGTGAAGCGTGCTTACGACGATCCGGAGAACACAGCAAATCAGTTCCTGAAGGTCAAAGGCGTCGCCAATGGCGTATTCATGGGCAGGGCGATGTTTGCCCTTCAGGCTGTATCCCGCCGACTAAAGAGATATTAAATGTCCCCATCGACGACACCAATCAATGATGACCGTCCAATGCCAGATTCAGCACTAGTAGCAGGAGCAAGTTATGCTTGACGACATCACTCTTCGCGCGAAAGCATTGGTCATCAGATGGTACACATCATGCTCTACCGTATCTAACAGACGGATTTCAGCCTACCAGGCTCGTTCGAAGTTTGCAGAGCAGTTCTCTACTTTTTCTAAGCTTCATCATGCCGCAGGCCGAACTGAGGCCGTGGACTGGATTGACCGATATCCTTGTCTTGGCGACGCGACAGATGCAACTGGTTTTGATAGACACTATATCTACCATCCTGCCTGGGCTGCACAGATCCTGTCTCGGACTCGTCCGATGGAGCATACCGACATTTCTTCCACCCTAACCTTTAGCACTCTTCTTTCTGCCTTTATCCCGACCCGATTCTTTGATTACCGGCCGGCGCCCATCGTCCTTGACGGTCTGCAGGTCGGCACCACCGACCTCGTGAATCTCTACTTTGAGGATGAGTCCATCGACTCACTGTCGTGCATGCATGTCATTGAGCACATTGGGCTCGGTCGATACGGGGATCCGCTCGATCCGATGGCTGATCGTAAAGCCGCAGGAGAACTGCAGCGCGTCCTTAAAAGAGGGGGCAACCTGCTTGTCGTTGTACCTGTAGGTCGCCCGCGAGTTCAGTTTAATGCTCATCGCATCTATGATCATCGGGACTTCAGGAATTGGTTCGGTGAACTCGAACTGGCCGAGTTCTCTCTTGTCCCTGACGGCGCCGCCCCTGATGGGCTCATCGTTAATCCACCATCAAGTCTTGTAGATGAACAAGAGTATGGCTGTGGCTGCTATTGGCTTAGAAAGCCATAATCCCGAATCGCTCCAGACGCACATACTCAGCGAACTGATAGACACACCTGCAAATCTATGTTTCCTCAGGCTCGCAGAGCACTTGCTTCTCCCATAGTGTAGGCGAATACGAGCACACCCACTTGGATTTATCTTTCGCCTAGCAAGGGAATGCTTATGCCACCTTCTCCAGCTGAACCATGCCAGTGTCCCCACGAGATGGTACCCAATATCTTAAAGGATGCTATGACAGGAAATGGATCTGTTGCATTTCGACGGCGTTAACGCCTTAGCCCTTAGGGGGAGTAACCACTCTGATCATCGGCCATAGGGTCAACATATGTAGTGGAATCAGTCAGGAACCGAGGGCTTAATGTCTCAATTGATGAAAGCAGCTATCTTCCTCGATCGCGACGGCACTCTCAATGTTGAGAAGGGACACCTCTATCGGTATGAGGACTGGGAATGGATTCCGGGGGCTGTCGAGGCAATCTCTAGAATCAACCGAATGGACTTCGTCGCAATAGTGATAACAAACCAGGCTGGAGTTGCCAGGGGGTATTACGACGAAGCGGCTATACAAACCCTGCATAGCAAAGTCAACTGTTTGCTCGCACAGCATGGCGCAAAGATCGATGCGTTTTATTACTGCCCCCATCATCCTCAGTATGGTGCTATGGGCAACTGTAGTTGCAGAAAGCCTGAACCCGGTCTGTTATTGCAGGCACAAGCAGATCATGGCATCGACATGAAGCGTTCTTGGTTCATTGGCGACAAGCTCTCTGACATAGAAGCAGGCTTCCGAGCAGGCACCAGGCCTATTCTGGTGCGAACCGGGTATGGAGAGATGCAGAATGCGCTTGGTGCTCCAGGCTTTCATACAGAATCCGATGTTCTGTCGGCAGTTCACTTCATTGAGCGTTCAGAGCAACAACGACTTCGGTAACCCTCTTGACTTCCATCTTTCGATGGAGGGCATGCTGTGAGAGGGCACTGAGCCGTTCTTCAATGGCTACTGCTTGCTCGCCCCTCACATCTGCTGCATGTTGGCCATTGTTTTCATCGTCGTCTGAGCTGAGCAGCCAAGCAAGCTGTTTTCAGGGTCTTCGCCAGGGCCGCCTCAAAGTCTGTCTGCGTAGCCCTTGGCGGGTCTGCGAGCATTGGGTTGGGTCAGCGGGATTTCTCCCTGCCAATGGCCGGAACTCGCTCTGCCCCCGTCGATCAGCCCGTTGCTGATGTCCTGATCAGCATCCTCAAGGCGATTCCCGATGGTCGCTACCGCCGTGGGATGCGTTACCCCGAGCGGTTCCTGCTGCAGTTGGTGGTGCTGGGAATCCTGGGTGGCTGCCGCAGCTCCCGTGATCTGGAGGCCTTTGCCCGCCAGCATCGGGAGGCTCTCAACCAGGCGCTGGACCTGGAATTCAAGCGCTGGCCATCGGATGCCACCTTCCTCTACCTGTTCAATAAGGCCCACCTGCAGGAATTTGGCCAGGTGCTCCAGGCCTGGATGATCAGCCTGATACCAGGCGGGGCCGACGGTCTGGACCAACTGGTGTGTGACGGCAACACTCTGCGGTGCTCTGCTGTGGAGGCTGAGGACGGAAGTCACCGCTTTGTCGCCCAGGTGACGGTCTATGCGCGCGCCCTTGGTGTGGCCCTGGCCCAGACGACCGATGACACCAGTGAATCCAGTGAACGGGCTGCCCTCAAGGAGCTGCTGAGCACGCTCGACCTTGAGGAGGTGTCGATCCAGGCGGATGCCTTGCACACCACCCGTCCGTTTTTCAGTGGTGCCTGGAGCAGGGAGCCGACGTGTTCCTGACCGTCAAATCGAATCAGAAAACCCTCCACCGGCAGATCGGGGCCCAGTTCCAGGGAAAGCGCCACATCCCTTTCACTGCGACCGATCACGAGAAACGCCACGGCCGTGACACGCTCTGGGAGTTATCAGCCAAGGAGGCTCCGGAGCACATCAATGCGAGCTGGCCGGGCAGTGCCTTGATCGTGGAGGTGCCCACCACCACGACCACCCGCAAGGGCACACGGCGAACGACACGCCATTTGTTCCTCACCAGCATCCGCACCATGCCAGACGCCCTGCTGCGCCTGATCCGCCAGCGCTGGAGCATTGCAAACGAGTGGCACTGGGCCCGCGACGCCCAGCTCGGTGAGGACGCCCACCGCTACGCCAATCGCGCCGGCGTGCCGGTGTTCTCGTTCCTGAGGACGGTGGTCATGAACCTGCTGCGGCGAGGCGGCTACCGCTCGATCCGCCAGGGGCTCGGCGTTGCCGTTTGCTCCCGGGGTGTATGGCTTTGTCTTCTTCATTTGCAGCTCAACGGCATGGCTGGCTTTCCGCCAGCCATGGGACTTGTCTTCAGACCGGTTGTCGCTGAGCACCTGACGTCACGCGATCCCCTGCACGTCGTCCCAAACCACCGCAAGGCGTAGAAGGCCCATCGTGGTTGTCCCCGTCTCGACGACCTGAACTTCGACGCAGGACAAAGGGGCGGCGGCGTCCACCGTGACGTTGACCATTTCGAAGCCAACCCCAGGTGCCGTATCGCCCGGGCCAGGGTGCTGATTGCCCTCAGCAGCATCCGGGCAATCCCCCGGAGGCAGGGCTGATTGAAAATCAGTCACAAGTGTGATGGGCGGGGCTGCGACCATTGGGCTTGGTCGGCGGTAATCGATCCCTTCTTTGCCAGAACCCTGTCCTGCCAATGCCTCCGCCGACCTGATCAGCTTTCTGCAGGCGATACCGTAGGGAAGGATACGCCGCGGGGTGCGCTTCCCCCAATGGTTTCTGCTCCTGGTGGCGGTGCGCGGAATCTTGAGCGGTTGCCAGAGCCTGCGGGATCTGGAGCGCTTTGCCATCCGTCATCACGCTGCGCTGACCCAGGCGTTGGGGCTTGAGCTCAAGCGGCCTCCCACGGATTCCACCTTCCGCTATCTGTTCCTGCAGGTGGATGTGGCCGAGATCTGCCGGCAGCTGCAGGTCTGGATGCTGGCCCAGATCCCTGATGGTGCTATGGGTCTCGATCAGCTTGTGTGTGATGGCAAGAACCTGCGGGTTTGATCGTCCCGATCGAGGTCGGCGGAGAGACCTTTATTGCCCAGGTGACCCTCTACTCCAAGGCGCTCGGAGCAGCGATCGCCCAGGCCACCTATGACATCCGCGAGAACCACGAGCGTGCGGTTCTGCGGGAGCTGCTCTCCAGCATGGATCTGGAGGGCGTCTTGATTCAGGCCGACACACTCCACACCCAGAAACCGTTTTTCGGCAGCTCACGGAGCAGGGGGCCGACTTCCTCTTGACGGTGTAGGCGCAGCCTTCCGCACAGCGGTGAGCAAACCAACGGACCCTGCACCGCCAGATCAGCGAACAGTTCCTCTACTCCCGCGAGATCCCTTTCACGGCAACGGTTTCAGAGCGCGGTCACGGACGCGAGACCAGCTGGAGACTCAGGGCCAAACAGGCTCCTGACTTCTTCACTGAGGCCTGGCCCGGCAGCAGCTGGATCGTCGAAGTGGTCGTCAGCGGCAAGCGTGCTGGTAAGCACTCCCTCCAGCGTCACCTCTTTCTCACCAGCCTGCGCACCACGCCAAAAGCCTTGCTGCAACTGGTGAGGGACCGTTGGTGCATTGAAAGCTGGCACTGGCTCCGTGACACCCAGCTCCATGAAGATGCTCACCGCTATGGCGGCCCCGGCGCAGCGGTGCTGGCCACGCTGCGAACCCTGGCCCTGAATCTGCTCGGGCTCCACGGCCACCATTCGGTGTGGGCTGGCCTGGTCGCGGTGGCCCATGACATCGCCAAGCTGCTCGCCATGGCTGGGATCAGACCGGGATGGGCGGCATGATCTGACTTTCAATCGGTCCTGCCCGCGGAGGGTGCAGCGCTGGTGCCTGAGCTCCTTGGCCTGCTGCAGATGCTCCGGATCGGGCCTGCGCTGCTGGCCCCCGGAACACAATCAAGCCAGCTTCTTACGGGCGGTTCGCCCCCTGATGACGTTCTCGGCATCCAGCCCAGGAAAGCAGGGACCTTGGTCGACATGCTGACGTATCCGGCGCACACGGCCAATGGGTCCCAGGCGGGTGTTAGGGTATGTATGCATGAGATGTAAGGTCTTGGGCTAGTGGGTCGCACACAACCCTTTCGATCTCACACTCCTTTGTCAGCCAAAATAAGCTGATGGCACCACACAACTCAGCTCACATCCCGCGCACGATAAATCGTGCAGGTGTAATGTGGCCCCGCATCGCCTGCAGGATATTGGTATTTTAGGTCTAGTGGTCTCTGTGTTCGATTGGAACTAGGAACCACCGTACCCGTTGCTATTTCTCTTGACGCCTGAGCATAAGCCTGGCTTCTTCCATTCTTCTGCCCTCTCCGTGGATGCGACTCTTGCGGCCGAATGTTCAAGCTAAACTGGCTGTTCACCGCCGTCTTTCTGCTTGTAACGAATATAGAAGGAAGCTGCAGTCGTCGATTCGGGACTTCTTCTCAATCACTGCCCGACTTCAGGACCCAGCCCTTATTGTCGGGGCGACCAACTCAAGTCTGCGTGACCAGTGGGTTCAGTCAGTCCTGACGCAAATCCCCCCGAGCGCACGGTTGCTAGATGCCGGTTCTGGAGAGCAGAAGTATCGACGCTTCTGCTCGCATCTTCACTATGTGTCACAAGACAACGCCGCTTACGATGGGAAGGGTGATGGATTAGGTGGTCATGTTGAGAACTGGATATACGGTGCTACTGACTATGTCTGCGATATTGTCGACATTCCGGTCCCTAGTGATTCTTTCGATGTCGTTCTGTGTACTGAGGTCCTAGAGCATCTGCCCGACCCTTTGGCGGCGATCAGAGAGCTTTCTCGGGTCTTGCGACCTGGTGGTCAGCTTCTGCTGACGGCTCCATTCTGCAGCTTCACACACTTCTCTCCTTTTTTCTTTTCAACTGGTTTTTCTAGTAACTGGTATTCCAGGCATTTAGAGGATCTTGGTTTTACCTGCGTGGAGATGGCGCCGAATGGAAACTACTTTGAGTATCTTGCCCAGGAAATCAGGAGGCTGCCTCAGATGTCGAGCTCCTACTCCCATACCAAAGAATCGTGGCGGGTTCGATTGGCAATGCTTGTTATTCTGAGATTTCTGCAGATCTGTTCATCTCTTGATCGAGGTTCTTGCAACTACAGCTGTTTTGGCTGGCATGTCAAAGCGACCAAGGGCCACCCCTCCTCGGATCATGCTGGGTAGATGACTTTTCAATCTCCACGTGTTTCGGTTGTCTTGCCCGTATACAACGGTCTACCCTATCTGCATGCGGCCATCTCCAGCATTCTTTCTCAGTCGTTCGAGGACTTTGAGCTGATCGTTATTGACGATGGATCTGTCGATGGGTCGGCTTCTGTCCTTGACGACTTTAACGATCAGCGCATTCGCTTTTTCCAGCAAGCCAACCAGGGTCTAGCTCGTACCCTCAACCATGGCATCTCCCTCGCGTGTGGAACCTATGTGGCTCGGCAGGACGCAGATGATTTATCCCATCCCGATCGGCTCGCTATGCAGGTTGCTCATATGGAAGCCCAGCCTGATTGCGTTTTGCTTGGCACTTGGGCCGAAATCATAGAAGTCGATCGTCGCGTTAATCGCTTCCATCGTCATTCAGTTGAAGATGCAGAGCTTCGCTATCTGATGCTTTTCAACAATCCGTTCGTTCACAGTTCCGTCATGCTTCGCAAGTCTTCGCTCACACGGGTCGGAGGCTACACCACAGAACCGGATCGTCAACTCACTGAAGACTTCGAGCTTTGGTCGCGACTTGCCCGTGTAGGATCAATCGCCAACCTCGGCGAGGTTCTGGTTTCTTACAGGGAGATTCCAGGCAGTTTGTCTCGTACTGGCGGAGCCCCTTATCTGCACTGCGTTATCAAGATCTGCTCTGAGAACCTGGCCGCCGCATCAGGTCTCGCCTGCGACGATCCAGAGATCCGGGCGATCGCTGCCCTCGCCCATGGGGCATTGGTTGAGGTCCGCACCCGTCCCGACTTCTCGCGGATGCAATCAATCCTTCTCGCCTCTATCCACCCTTCGGCTCCCGAACCCTTAGCCTCTGCCCTCCGTCAGGATGCCCTGGCCCGTATCCAGGCGATGCAGGCTGGCTGGCTCATTCGTGAGTCCCCTGCGTACGACTTCCTCCACAGGCCGGGTCCCATTCGGAATGTGGCCAAGCGGGTGTGGCGACTGGCCAAGAGGTTTAGGAGGGCTTGATGAAGAGCATCGTCATCGGAGGAGAAGGTTTCATAGCTTCCCTCGGCAGCAAGGCCCCCTGTCGTGCCCGAACGGAGGGTAACCATCGTGGCCAAAACGAGCCCGCCGCACACAATCCATCCCCAGCTTGCGACTACCGCTGCGCCGAACTCGGCAACCGCGCCCAGATGCGGAAGATCCTCGAGCCGGGCTGTGAGGTCATCGATCTGGCCTGCGCCACCTTTCCCAAGACGAGCAACGGCGATCCCGTCTTCACCTGCTTGCCAACCTGCCCGGCAGCGTCGGGTTGCTGGAGCAGGCGATGGCTGTGGGGGTCCGCCGCCTGCTGCTCGTCTCCTCCTGGGGCACGGTCTACGGCCCTCCCCAGTCGCCGCCGATCACCGAATCCCACCCCACAGCCCCCATCAGCCCGTACGGCATCACCAAGCTGACCATTGATCACTACGTCCTGATGTTTCATCACACCCGCGACCTGCCGGTGGTGGTTGTGCGGCCGGCCAACTCTTACAGCATCCAGCAGCGTTCCCGTACCGGCCAGGGGTTCCTCGCGAGGCAGCGATCGACGCCACCCTCTCAGGACGGGAGATCGAGATCTATGGGGAGGCAGGTACCATCCGCGATTACATTCATGTCAGCGATGTCGCCAGCGGCATTCTTGCGGCCATGAAGGGGCCATGAAGGATGGAGATAATGGGGAGATCTACAATCTTGGTACCGGCATCGGCACCAGCAATCTCGATGTGATCGCCATGCTGCGCCCCTGGCGGAAGCCGCCGGCCGTGCCATTCGGGTGCGCCACCTTCCTTCGCGACGATTCGACGTGGAGGCCAATGTGCTCGATGCGCGCAAGCTTCGCTCCGCCTGCGGATGGCATCCGAGTGTCACTCTCGGTCACGGCCTCGAAGAGATGTGGGATTATGCCTTATGTTGTCCCCCACCCCCTGAGGACACCCCCTGCCTGCCCGATTCACAACCATGGGACTCCTTACTCGGCTGCTGGATCTTCGTGGGTCCTGCACCGAACGTTCGATATCCCTGAATCCCTTCCTCAGCACGGCCAACCCATCCCGCAATTCCGCCTGCGGGGAGTTCGAAGTGGATGGCTGGGTCACCTCAGCATTCGTGGCCCGCAGCCTGGTTCCCGTGGTCGGCGTCCATCCCTTTCCCCTCCAGGAGCTGATGCTGATGACGGCGACGGTCTGTCGCTTCGAGCCATCGCTGATCTTCGAGTGGGGCATCAACATCGGCAAGTCGGCGAGGATCTTTCACGAAATTGCCAAGTACTTCCACATCCCCACCACCATCCATTCCTGCGATCTCCCCGACGATGTCGACCATGTGGAACATCCCCATGCCCACGGGGGCTCGAGGGTGTGCAGTTGCACCAGGGCGACGGCCTGACCACCTCCCTCGTCCTCTGGGAGCGGGCGGGGCGTCCCCCTTCCCCCCTGTTCTTCCTCGACGGTGACCACTCCCATGCCAGCGTCAGGCGTGAGATCGACGGGATCCGGGCTTCCGTCCCAGACCCGCTGCTGCTGCTGCACGACACCTTCCTCCAGTCCTCGGAATCCGGTTACAACATCGGTCCCCGCCAGGCTGTGAAGGAGACCATCGCGGCCTTTCCCGGACGCTTCCATGCCGTGCATTCGGGTCTCAGCCTCCCTGGCATGACCCTGGTTTATCCCGCCGCCCCGGCTGCGGCGTAGGTTCCCCCCAGCCCTCTCGACCCATGAAGATCCTCCACACGGTCGAGTCTTACCTGCCAGCCCGTCATGGCATGTCTGAGGTGGTACGCCAGATCTCAGAACGCCTCGTCCAGAGAGGTCATCAAGTAACCGTGGCTACAAGCAACGACAAGCGACGCCATGGCAGTCAGATTCAAGGCGTTGATGTCCGGTCCTTTGATGTTCAAGGAAAGAGTGCGATCGGTATCTGGGGCGATGTCTCTGGCTACCAAAACTTCCTGTTGGACTTTAATCCAGACATCATTGTGAACTTCGCGGCCCAGCAATGGGCTACCGACCTCACGCTGCCGCTTCTCTCGCGGCTGAAGGCTCGCAAGGTGTTCGTGCCAACGGGCTTTTCTGCTCTAGAAGATCCGATCTTTCGCAACTATTTCTCTGCAATGGGGGAGTGGATGCGCAGCTACGACGCCTGTGTCTTCCTTTCCGACTCCTACCAAGACATCGACTTCGCGCGTAATGCTGGCGTTAAGTCAATCGCCATCATTCCCAATGGAGCAGCGGCCGATGAGTTTGATCGCTTCAAAGATGGTGAAATTCGTCAGCGTCTAGGAATTCCGACAGACCACCATCTGATCCTGCATGTAGCAGGCTATCTTTCCGTGGCCAAAGGTCAGGAAGAAGCGGTAGAGATCTTCTCCCACTCCAGCGTACATAAGGCAACGTTACTGCTCGTCTGCCCCGACTTCGACCGACCAGTCGTAACATTAGTCAGGCCAATTCATATCCTCAAAGCTCTCTACTACATCGTTCGCCGCAAAAGTCTGCGTGGCGTTGGCTTTCCCATCTGGTTTCGACTTCTGCGCCGTCTGAGGCGGAAGCGCAACAGAGCACAAGAGCGCCAAATCAAGTGTGTTTCCCTCTCCCGCGAGGACACGGTGAGCGCCTTCCTCGAGGCCGACCTGCTGCTGTTCCCTTCCTGGATCGAGTGTTCTCCCCTGGTGCTGTTCGAAGCCGCCGCGTCCCACACGCCCTTCCTGGTCACACCGGTGGGCAATGCGGCCGAGATCATCAGCTGGACCGGTGGGGGCGAGTTGTTGCCCAGTGAGCGCAGCGACGACCGAGAAGCCAGCGTGCGGGCCGACGTGGCCGCCGGGACCCAGCGGCTGGAGGCCCTCGTGGCGGACGCCCCCGCCCGCACCAGGATGGCCGCCTCCGCCCACCGGGCCTGGCAGGCCCACTTCACCTGGGAGGGCATCGCCGACCAGTACGAACGGCTGTACCGCTGCCTGCTGGAGGGGGAGGCGATCACCGACCAGTTCCCGCCCCCCCCCCAGCTCTGATGCGCGCCCTCACCCTGATCTTCTCCAAGGATCGGCCGCTGCAGCTGCAGGCGACCCTGGCCTCGTTCGCCCTGCACTGCCGCGAGGCGGCCCAGACGCCGATCACGGTGCTGTACCGGGCCAGCTCCGGGGCGTTCTCCCGCGGATACGCCCAGCTGCGGGAGGAGTTCGAGGGGCAGCTCCTGATCGACTGGGTGGAGGAGCGCTCCTTCCGGCAGGACCTGCTGGCCTGCCTGCGGCAACCACCGGCCGCGTCCCGCTGGCGCAGGCTCCTGGACCGGCTGCGGCTGCGCTCCTGGCGCGCCAGCTGTGACCAACTGCTGTTTCTCGTCGACGACAACATCTTCGTGCGGCCCTTTTCGTTGCACGCGATCCATGGCGCCCTCGACCAGCAGCCCTCCGCCATCGGCTTCTCCCTGCGCGTTGGCCGCAACACCACGCAGTGCTATTCGATGAACTGCGACCAGCCGCTGCCGGATTTCCATCCAGTGGCCCCGGGCCTGCGGTTTCGCTGGGTGGGCCAGACGGGCGATTTCGGCTATCCGATCGAGGTCTCCAGTTCCGTCTATCGCGTCGCCGATCTGATCGGCCTGCTGCGGACGTTGCCCTACACCAACCCGAACCGACTGGAGCAGGTGCTGTCCTCCTCCAGTTCCCTCTTCGCCCTGGGCAAGCCCGACCTGCTCTGCTTCGAGCAGTCGGTGGCCTTCTGCGCGCCCATCAACAAAGTGCAGACGATCCTCGACAACCGGGCCGGCGCATACGAGGACTATTCCAGCGAGGCCCTGCTCGAACGCTTCCTGGCGGGGCAGCGGGTGGACGTGGCGGCCCTGAAGGATTTCGTTCCCCGGGCCGCCCACGAGGAGATCGAGCTTCCCCTGCAGTCCGCTTCGGCGCTGTGAGTGGGTCCATCGCGATCCTGGTCTGCATGAAGGGGGACACCCCGGCGCCCCTGGCTCTGCGGGCCATCCGCAGCACGGCCGCCAGCCTCGCTCCCGGCGATCTGTTCTACCTGCGGGTGGATGGAGGGGCCATCAGCGATCCCGAGCTGTTCCGTGCCGCCGCCGCCCCCGCCCGACTGGAGCTCCGGGAGGCGGCCGAGGGACGGGGGCTGGCCCATGGCCTCAATCAGCTGGTGGAGGAGGCGCTGCGCGACCCCGGCATCGCCCTGCTGGCCCGGATGGATGCCGACGATGAATCCCTTCCCGGAAGGATGGAGCGCCAGCGCCGGTTCCTGGCGGAGCACCGAGAGGTCGACATCCTTGGCACGGCCTGCCATGAGGTCGATGAGCACGGCGCGTATCTGCAGCTCAAGCGCATGCCCCTCAGCCATCGGACGATTGTGGATACCCTGCCGCGCAGCAATCCCCTGAACCACCCCACGGTGATGCTGCGGCGCCGTGTCTTTGAATCCGGCCTCCGGTATCGCGAAGATGTGAAACGCACCGAGGACTATCACCTCTGGATCTCGGCGGCGGGATCTGGTTTTGTGTTCGCCAACCTGCCGGAACCGCTGCTGAACTTCCAGCGGGATTCCGGGTTCTTCGGGCGCCGTGGTGGCTGGCAGCAGGCCTGGGCAGACCTGCATGTGCGGATCCGGGCGATGCGGGAGCTGCGGTTGTTTTCAGCGCCCAACCTGGTGTGGGCCGTGGCGGCCTTCGGGCTGCGCCTCCTGCCGGCGGCTCTGCAGAAATGGCTCTACCTCCGGCTGCGGTAACCGTGCCGGTTCTGCTGTCGCCAGGCCCAGCCATCTCGGCAGATCTCTCCAAGATTGCGGGTGGTGGACCAGCCCAGCAGGTGCCGTGCCGCGGTGGCATCGGCCACACTCTCGGCCCCATCGCCGGGCCGGCGGGGTGCGAATTCGTAGACCACCGCACAGCCGTTGATCCGCTGGAAGGCCTGAATCATTTCAAGAACGGAATGGCCTCGGCCACTGCCCGGATTGAGGGTCAGAATCTGATCGCCTGAGTCAAGGTGAACCTCAAGGGCCTGCCTGTGACCCCCGGCCATATCCATCACGTGGATGAACCCACGGATGCCGGTCCCATCGGGTGTGGGCCAGTCGGAGCCCAATATCTGCACGTGGGGCCGCAGACCCATGGCAACCTGGGTGATTAGAGGGATCAGGTTGGAGTGCACCCTGTTGGGGTCTTCGACGATGCGTCCGCTGGGGTGCGCGCCCACGGGGTGGAGGGAACGCAGCCTGGCGATGCGCCGCCCCGGCTCGCTGTCGGCGATGCCGGCCAGCGTCCGCTCTACCGCCGCCTTGGTCCGTCGTAGGGATTCGCCGGCTGTAACGCAGGCGTCCGCAGGAATCGACAGCTCCTGCGGGGAGCCCTAGAGCGCGGCGGTGCTGCTGAACACGGCGGAACGCCCTGTCGGGGGCCCCCGGGCTTCGGAGTCACCAGAGCAGCCGACGATCACGTGAGGCGGTCTCCCAGGCCTGATGCGCGCCGTCCTGATCAACAGCCTGCCGGCAGGGACTGAGTTGGCACAGTTCCGCCACCCGCTGGAGTGCTTCGACGCTGCTGGTGTGGAGGTTGTCGATGGCCACCACGTCATGGCCGGCACCGATCATCACCAGCCAGGTGTGAATGCCGATGAAGCCAGTCCCTCCGGTGATCAGAACAGTCGCCAGAGACCGCGGCCAGTTTTATTGATCGTACGCGGTTGGCCGCCGATCATCCCCAGAGTCTCAAGGAAGGGTCTTGAACAGGGCCATGGAGGCCCGGGCTTGCACATCCGGCTGGGCGCCCCTGGCCCTGGCGAGCAGGCGAATTGTCTTGATCAGAATGAGGGTGTCGAGCATCAGACCGGCATTGCGCAGGTAGTAGAGGTCGTAGCTGAGTTTCATCCTGCTGTCCTCGATGCTGGCACCATAGGGATAGCAGACCTGCGCCCATCCGCTCAGCCCGGGGCGCACCCAGTGGCGGACGCGATAATGCTGGATCTGTTGCTCCAGGGTGGCTTCGATCTCGGGCCGTTCCGGCCTTGGGCCGATCAGGCTCATTTCACCCTTGAGCACGGAAATCAGCTGGGGAAGTTCATCGATGCGCAGCCGTCTCAACAGCCTCCCCACCCGGGTGACGCGGGGGTCGTCGCGACTGGCCCAGCGGGCACCCCTTGCCTCCGCTCCCGCGCACATGGTCCTCAGCTTCCAGACCTGGATGGCCTCCCCGTACAGACCTGTCCGGACCTGCCGGTAGAGGATTCCCCCGCCGCCCTCGAGACGGATCGCCAGGGCGGAGACCAGCAGCACCGGCGACGTGAGGATCAGCAGCAGGCTGGCGACGATCAGGTCCCCCATGCGTTTGAGCCGCCATCCCCAGCGGTTGGGTTGCAGTTCGAAGCCGTCGGCCTGGAGCAGCCAACGGCTCGAGAAGAGCTCCGGCGGAACCCGCTGGAGATGGTGCTCAGTCCAGAGGACGAGGCTGCAGACACTGGCGCCCCGTTCGCGCCGCGCCAACAGCCTCTGCAGAAGCGCATCATTCAGTTCGGCCGCTTCGCTCACGGCGATGCCGTCCACCGTCAGCAGGATGGTCTCGAACGACGGATCCTGCGCACGGCAGTCGCAGTAATGGAGATCCAGCTGGGTCTGACCGCCGTCCCGCTCGAGTTCGCGCTGCACCACGGTCAGCTCGGCCGCCTCCCCCACCAGAAGCCAGGCCTGGCGGCGGCTCAGCAACCGGGTGACGACCAGCTGGGCTGTTCCCGAGGCCAGCGTCACTGCTGCCAGCAGCGGGAGGATGAAGTTCCGGAACGTTCGCGGATCCTCGACCTTCAGGCCCCAGTTGAGACCCACCACGACGAGGGCGAGAACCAGCAGGGCGACCACAGCGGTCGCGCCCAGCCGTCTCCGCTGGGAATCCCTCTGACCCTGGTCTGGCTTGGAGTAGCGCCCCAGCAGGTAGGAGGTTCCGACCCAGAGCAGGGTCAGGCCCACGATCGAGCCGGTGATGCCCGCCCAGCGATCGAACCGCTGCAGGAAAAGGGTGTTGTAGGTACCCAGCAGCAGCAGGGTGTCAAACAGGGCCAGCCCCAGCAGCAGCCGTCGCTGTCTCAGCCAGGGGGTCCGCCACCACATGACTTGCCACCTTTACCTGCGCTCGACTTTATGGGCCCTGCCGCCTTTGCCATTTGACCGAGGGGCACCCCATGGGCCATGCTCGAGCGGCCGGCGTCGCCCGGCGCGGAATCCGGCGGTGGCCGATCCTGCGGATGTAGCTCAGTGGTAGAGCATCTCCTTGCCAAGGAGAGGGTCGAGAGTTCGAATCTCTTCATCCGCTTGCCTGTTTCAGCATCAGCTTCTGGCTGTCCACCCGGCTGAAGCCCAGCTTCTCGTAGAAGCCCTCGCCTGTGGTGGTCATCAGGTAGACCCGCTCGGCCGCCGCCACCTCCGGGCTGGCCAGCAGCGTCTCGACGATCCGCCGGCCGACCCCCCGGCCCTGCTGGTCCTCGGCCACCACCACGTCCCAGAGAACGGCGCGGAACACGCCGTCGCTGGTGGCCCGCCCGAATCCCACCAGCTCCTTGCCCTGCCAGGCGCTCACCACCACCTGGCTGCCGCTGAGCATCCGCCCCAGCTGGGAGGGCCCGCGGCCGGCGGCCCAGAAGCTGTGGCCATCGAGCAGGGCGCCGAGGGCCGCCAGTTGCCAGCGCAGGCGCAGCCTCAGCCGGCCGTGGCGGACCAGCCGGACCGGGGCGACGGAGGGGGCCTCGGGCCTGGGGGGGGCGCTGCTCAACGGACCGGGGTGGGGCGCATCAGCTGCGAATCCTGCTCCGTGGGCCGGTGCCGGGGCGGTGCCGCCGCCGCGGTCCGTGGCTTCCCCAGGTGCGGATCCCCGACGAAAGAGACGCCGAGAACCCTTGCGGCAGCACGATTCTTTGCTCTCGGCCACGGTTTTGCGATGGTAGGGTAACCAACTACGGACAGGCCAACTCCATGCTCAAGCTGCTGTTGGGTGATCCCAATGCCCGCAAGCTGAAGCGTTACCAGCCGTTGGTTTCCGACATCAATCTGCTGGAGGAGGAGATCGCGCCGCTGCCCGATGACGACCTGCGGGCCCTCACCACTGAGTTCCGCCAGAAGCTGGCCAACCTGCAGGAGGAGTGCCGCAGCCGGGGCCTGGCCAGGGAGGTGGTGCTCGAGCGCGAACGCCGACTCCTCACCGAGCTGCTGCCCCAGGCCTTCGCCGTGGTGCGCGAGGCCGGTAAGCGGGTGCTGGGGCTGCGCCATTTCGACGTACAGCTGATCGGCGGCATGGTGCTGCACGACGGCCAGATCGCCGAGATGAAGACCGGCGAGGGCAAAACGTTGGTGGCCACGCTGCCCAGTTATCTCAACGCCCTCACCGGCCGTGGCGTGCACGTGGTGACGGTGAACGACTACCTGGCCCGCCGCGACGCCGAGTGGATGGGCCAGATCCACCGCTTCCTGGGCCTGAGCGTGGGCCTGATCCAGCAGGACATGGCCCCGCCCGACCGGCGGCGCAACTATGCCTGTGACATCACGTACGCCACCAACTCCGAGCTGGGCTTCGACTATCTCCGCGACAACATGGCCAGCGACCTGGCCGAGGTGGTGCAGCGTGATTTCCACTACTGCGTGATCGACGAGGTCGATTCGATCCTGATCGATGAGGCCCGCACACCCCTGATCATCTCCGGCCAGATCGAGCGGCCCCAGGAGAAGTACCGCCGGGCGGCGGAGGTGGCCGGCCAGCTGGTGCGAGCGGCCGAGATGGGCAAGGACGGCATCGACCCGGAGGGGGATTACGAAGTGGATGAAAAGCAGCGCAATGTGACTCTCACCGACGAGGGCTATGCCAGGGCCGAGCAGCTGCTGGGGGTGGCGGATCTGTTCAACCCCGAGGATCCCTGGGCCCATTTCATCACCAATGCCCTCAAGGCGAAGGAGCTGTTCATCAAGGATGTGAACTACATCGTGCGTGCCGAGGATGTGGTGATCGTCGACGAGTTCACCGGCCGGGTGATGCCGGGCCGCCGCTGGAGCGATGGCCTACACCAGGCCGTCGAAGCCAAGGAGGAGCTGCCGGTGCAGCCGGAAACCCAGACCCTCGCCTCGATCACCTACCAGAACTTCTTCCTGCTCTACCCGCGGCTCGCGGGCATGACCGGCACCGCCAAGACCGAGGAGGTGGAGTTCGAGAAGACCTACAAGCTCGAGGTCACGATCGTGCCCACCAACCGGCCCCGGGCCCGCCAGGACTGGACCGATCAGGTCTACAAGACCGAACCGGCCAAGTGGCAGGCGGTCGCCAACGAGACCGCCGAGATCCACCGGCTCGGCAGGCCCGTGCTCGTGGGCACCACCAGCGTGGAGAAGAGCGAGCTGCTGAGCTCGCTTCTCGCCGCGCAGCGGATTCCCCACAACCTGCTCAACGCCAAACCCGAGAACGTGGAGCGGGAGGCGGAGATCGTGGCCCAGGCCGGCCGCTGCGGTGCCGTGACCATCGCCACCAACATGGCCGGCCGCGGCACCGACATCATCCTGGGCGGCAACAGCGACTACATGGCCCGTCTCAAGCTGCGGGAGGTGCTGCTGCCCCGCCTGGTGCGTCCGGAGGAGGGCCACCGGCCCCCGGTGCCGCTGCAGCGCGCCCCCGAGGCGGCTCCCGGCTTCGGTGCCGCCTCCCAGGCCGCCCACGCCAAGGCACCCCGTGAGGCCCGGGCGGTGGGCGCCCTCTATCCCTGCGCCCTCAGCGACGCCACCGAGCGGTCGCTCTCGGAACTGGCGCACGATCTGGTGAAGGACTGGGGAGACCGCGCCCTCACCGTGCTGGAACTGGAGGACCGGATCGCCCAGGCGGCCGAGAAGGCCCCCACCGAGGATCCCCGGATCCAGGCCCTGCGCCAGCTGATCGCCCGGGTGAAGACCGAATACGAGGTGGTCACCAAGGCCGAGGAGCAGCGGGTGCGGGAGGCGGGCGGGCTGCATGTGATCGGCACCGAGCGGCACGAATCACGCCGGGTGGACAACCAGCTGCGCGGCCGGGCCGGCCGCCAGGGAGATCCCGGCTCCACCCGCTTCTTCCTCTCGCTGGAGGACAACCTGCTGCGCATCTTCGGTGGTGATCGCGTGGCGGGTCTGATGAATGCGTTCCGGGTGGAGGAGGACATGCCGATTGAATCCGGCATGCTCACCCGCTCGCTGGAGGGAGCCCAGAAGAAGGTGGAAACCTACTACTACGACATTCGCAAGCAGGTGTTTGAGTATGATGAGGTGATGAACAACCAGCGCAAAGCTGTCTATGCCGAGCGCCGCCGTGTGCTGGAGGGCCGTGAACTGAAGGCCCAGGTGATCGGCTATGGCGAGCGCACCATAGACGATATCGTAGAGGCCTATGTGAATCCCGATCTACCACCAGAGGAGTGGGATCTTGAGCGCCTGGTCGGCAAGGTGAAGGAGTTCATCTACCTGCTTGAGGATCTCACTCCCGAACAGGTGCAGGGGCTGTCCGTTGAGGAACTGAAGGCGTTCCTGCAGGAGCAGATGCGCAACGCCTACGACATCAAGGAAGGCCAGATCGACCAACAGCGCCCTGGCCTGATGCGGGAAGCCGAGCGCTTCTTCATCCTGCAGCAGATCGATACGCTGTGGCGGGAGCATCTGCAGGCGATGGATGCGCTGCGGGAATCGGTGGGGCTGCGGGGTTATGGCCAGAAGGATCCGCTGATCGAATACAAGAATGAGGGCTATGACATGTTCCTGGAGATGATGACGCAGATGCGCCGCAATGTGATCTATTCGATGTTCATGTTCCAGCCCGCGCCGGCCACCGCCACGGCCTGATCAGCCGGTGATCCCGGGCCCCTCGCCCAGGAACTCGAGGATCTCCCGGTCCTTGAGGTTCTGGGCGAGGGCGGCGCAGGGTTCCTGCAGGGGGCGGCCGGCCGCCACCTCCCGCAGGCAGCTCTGCAGCCGCAACACCTCGTTCTCCAGGCTGTCGATCCGCTCCATCAGGTTGCGGATCACGCGCGCCTCGGTGTCCGGCAGCGCCGAGTGGGCCAGGGGGTCCACCCGCACGCCGCTCTGGTGGATCACCCGCCCGGGGATTCCCACCACCGTGCTGTCGGCGGCCACATCGCGAAGCAGCACGGAGCCGGCGCCGATGCGGGTGTTGGCGCCCACCGTGATCGCGCCCAGCACCTTGGCGCCCGCACCCACCACCACGTTCTCCTCGAGCGTGGGGTGGCGCTTGCCGTGCTGCTTGCCGGTGCCCCCCAGGGTCACCCCCTGATAGAGCAGGCAGTTGTTGCCCACCACGGCGGTTTCGCCGATCACCACGCCCATGCCGTGGTCGATGAACACCCCCTGGCCGATACGGGCGCCGGGGTGGATCTCGATCCCGGTGAGGGCGCGGCCGAGCTGACTGAGGAGCCGGGGCAGCAGCGGCAGGCCCAGCGTCCAGAGCCTGTGGCTGAGGCGGTGCAGCAGCAGCGCGTGCAGCCCTGGATAGCAGAGCAGGATCTCGAGTGTGCCCCGGGCTGCCGGATCCCGCTCCTTGATGATGCCGAGGTCGGCGCGGACGCTGTTGAGCATGGAGCGAGCCTAGGCAGGGGCAGCGCTCCGGGCCTCAGGGGGCCAGCAGGCCGATCTCCTTGCGCAGGGCGTCGATGGTGGCGGCACCGAGATAGCTCTCGGCGCAGTGCACCACGGGCAGGCGCATGAGCTGGGCGCGGTTCTGGCGCAGGGTCTGCTCCACCATCGGCAGGCTGGGCCGGTCGCAGAGCACATGGCTGGCGGCGCGCAGCAGGGCCAGCAGCCGGCTGCCGGTGTCGGGGTTGGCGGTCATCACCAGCAGCTCGTTGCCGCGCATGCTGTGCAGGATCACCTCCGCGGCCCTGAGGATGCCGGGGCTGATGCTCACCAGCCCCACGCAGCTGCCGCCCCGCAGCTCCTTGAGCATGTCGAGCTCGTGGCGGAAGTCGTTGAGATCCACCGGCACCGCCCGCACGCCGTGGCGCTTGGCGATCTCCTCCACGGGTTGGAGGAAGTAGCGGCTGGTCACCACGGTGCCGTTGTTGGAACTCTCCAGCACCGCCTCCAGCTCCTCCATCGGCACCACCTCCACCGGCACCTCCAGGTTGGGGGTGAGTTCCTCGGCGATCAGCAGCGAGGCGCCGATGTCCTCCCGCGGGGTGCTCACGAGCAGGCGGGCGCCGCAGCGCAGGCGCCAGTCGATCTCGTGGGTGAGCAGGTCGCGGGCCTGCTGGAGGGTGCAGCCGGCGTTGAGCAGGCCATCGACGCTCTGGCGCACCTCCCGGTCGATGTCCGGCAGGGCGCGGCCGCGGGGGCCGGGTGGGGGCTTGATCTCGCGCGGCTTCTGCTGGTCGCGCACGTAGATGCCGGAGCCGGCCATCGCCTCCACAACCCCGTCCAGCTCGAGCTGGCGGTACACCTTGCTGATCGTGTTGCGGTGCAGGCCGGTCTGCATGGCGAGCTGCCGCGTGCTCGGCAGGCGGTGCCCCGGCGGGTAGTGACGGGCCGCGATGGCGAAGCAGATCTGGTTGTACAGCTGGGTCGACGCCGGTATGTCGCTGTCCTGCTGGATGTGGAACCGCACGCCGGAGTGGGCCAATCGGGCTGCTGGCCACCTTACGGAGCCCCGGCCCGGGGGACAATCCCTCTGTTGGCATACGCCCGTGTGCCAGGCGGGGGCGCTGCCACGGGATCATCCGTCCTCCGGCGCCGGGTACGGTCCTGAGGGGACGCCGACGCGCTGCCGCGATGACCACCGCCACCCCCGCGCCCAGCCCGGAGCACTTGCCCGAGCCCCGGCCCGAGTCGGGCTCCCATTCCAGCCCCGACCCCAGGCCCGGCGAGCCGTCCGGGCCCCGGCCCGACGGCGTGGCGGCGAACTGGCTCACCCTCCCCGGGGGCGATGGCCTCCGCCTGCGCTGCTGGTGGGCCCGGCCGGCCGCCGCCGCCCCGCGGGCGGGGGTGCTGGTGCTGCCGGAGGTGTTCGGGGTGAATGCCTGGGTGCGCAGCGTCGCCGAGCGGCTGGCGGCCGTGGGCTACGGGGCCCTGGCGTTGCCGATCTTCGCGCGCACGGCGCCGGATTTCGAATGCGGCTACGACGAGGCCGGCCTGCGCCTCGGCCGCCAGCACCGCGATGCGGTGACCGCCGAGGGCCTGCTGGCCGATGCCGAGCGGGCCATCGGCTGGCTCCAGAGCCAGCCAGGCCTGGTGGGAAGGCCCGTGGGCTGCGTGGGCTTCTGCTTCGGCGGCCATCTGGCCCTGCTGGCGGCCACCCTGCCGGCGGTGGCTGCCTGCTGCGACTTCTACGGGGCCCGGGTGTCGAGCTTCCGGCCCGGTGGCGGGCCGCCCACCCTGGCGCTGCTGCCGGCCGTGGCTGGCGATCTGCTCTGCTTCTGCGGCGACAGGGATCCGCTCATGCCGCCGCAGGAGCGGGCCGCCATCGCCGCGGCCCTGGCCGCGGTGCAGCAGCAGGGCCACGAGCGACGCCTGCTCGTGGCCGCCGGTGCCGGCCACGGCTACATGTGCGAGGCCCGCGCCGATTTCCAGTCGGAAGCCTCTCGCCAGGGCTGGGACGCCATGCTCGGGCTGTTCGGGCGCACCCTGACGCCCGCTGCCTGAGCCGCCGCTTCAGTCGGGCCTGGGGGCGTCGCCGGCGGCCGGCCGGGCGGCCTTGGGCCTGCTGGTGCCGGCCTTGGGGGCGGCGGCCTTGCGGGGCGAGAGGAACATGATCATGTTGCGACCCTCGCGCTTGGGCGGCTGCTGGATCTCGGCGGCTTCCTCCAGATCCCTGGCCATGCGCATCAGCAGCACCTCGGCCAGGGCGGTGTGCTGGATTTCGCGGCCCCGGAAGATCACGGTGCACTTCACCTTGTCGCCGGCCTTGAGGAAGCGGGAGGCCTGGCCGATGCGCACGTCGTAGTCGTGCTGGTCGATCTTGTAGCGCATCTTCACCTCCTTGACTTCCGTCTGGTGCGATTTCTTCTTGGCTTCCTTGGCCTTTTTTTCCTGCTCGAACTTGTATTTGCCGTAGTCCATGATCCGGCACACGGGCGGATCGGCCTTCTCGCTCACCAGCACCAGGTCGAGCTCGCGCTCCACAGCCACCTCCAGAGCCTTCTCTCTGCTGATCACCCCCAGTTGGCTGCCGTCGGCATCCACCACCCGCAGGTTGGGATAGCTGATCCGTTCGTTGATGTTGGGGAGCTCCCGCACGGGAGCGCGGCGGTCAAAACGGGGACGGGGAGGCATTCAGGAGGGGCGGAACGTCGGCTCAGGGCCGCTGCGGTGCACTCTTCACCCTAGGCCCTGCCCCGCCAGCGGCAAGATCCGCTCCAGAGCCGCCGCACACGCCTCGGCGCCGCCGCCGCCCGGCAGCCAGGTGGGGCTGTGCTGGCGGCGGAACCAGGTGCGCTGGCGCTTGGCGAACTGGCGGGTGCGCCGCTCCGTGATCCGGATCGCCTCGGCTTCGTCGAGCTCCCCGGCCAGCACCGCCCTGGCTTCGCCGTAGCCGATCGTGGCCAGCAGCGGCAGGGCGGGGCCGAACCGCCCGATCAGCCGCCGGGTTTCCTCCACCAGCCCGTCGGCGTAGAGCTGGCGGGTGCGGCTGGCGATGCGGCGGGGCAGGTCGACCGGGTCGAGCCCCAGCTCGATCAGGCGCCAGGCGGGTGGGCGGCTGCCCTGCTGGGCCGAAAGCGGGCGGCCCGTGGCGTAGAGCACCTCAAGGGCCCGCTGGGTGCGCACCGGATCGGTCGGGGCGATCCGGGCCGCGGCCACGGGGTCGGCGGCCCGCAGCAGCTGGTGGCAGGTGGGCTGGCCGAGGCCGGCCAGCTGGGCCCGCAGCGCTGGCTGGGGGGGCACGGCCGGCGGCTGCAGACCCTGGGTGAGGGCCTTGAGATAGAGGCCGCTGCCGCCCGCCAGCAGGGCCATGCCCCGGCGCCGGTGCTCGGCCGCCAGCACCGGCTCGGCCAGGGCCCGGAACTCCTGCAGGTTGAGCGGCTGATCGGCACTGCGCAGGTCGAGCAGTTCGTGGCGCACGCGGCCGCGCTGGGCGGGGCTGGGCTTGGCGGTGCCCACATCCATGCCGATGTAGAGCTGGCGCGAATCCACGTTGAGCACGGCCAGATCGAGGGCCTGGGCCAGTTCGATCGCCAGCGCCGTCTTGCCGCTGGCGGTGGGGCCCAGCAGCACGATCACCAGGGGCTGGGCGGGGCCGTTCATGGGTCCACTGTGCAGGCCCGCTGGACGCGGCGCGGGCCGGTGGTAAATTGCTCAAACCGAAGGTGCCGCAAGGCTTCACCGGGCCACCCGCCGCGCGCCGCCCCAGCCTGTCCGCATGAGCGAAGCCACCAGAGTTCAGGCCGCTTACGGCGCCGAGCAGATCCAGGTGCTGGAGGGTCTGGAGCCGGTGCGCAAGCGCCCGGGCATGTACATCGGCTCCACCGGCCCGCGCGGCCTGCACCACCTCGTCTACGAGGTGGTCGACAACGCTGTCGACGAGGCCCTGGCCGGCCACTGCGACCGGATCCTCGTGGTGCTCAACCCGGACGGCTCCTGCGCGGTGACCGACAACGGCCGCGGCATCCCCACCGACATTCACCCGCGCACCGGCAGGAGCGCCCTGGAGACCGTGCTCACCGTGCTGCACGCCGGCGGCAAGTTCGGAGCCGGCGGCTACAAGGTGTCCGGCGGTCTGCATGGGGTGGGCGTGTCGGTGGTGAACGCCCTCTCGGAATGGGTGGAGGTGACGGTGCACCGCCAGGGGCAGGAGCACCATCAGCGCTTCGAGCGTGGCGCCCCGATCGGTTCGCTGGCCTCGAAGGCGGCGGCGGATCCGGCCCACACGGGCACCAGGGTTTGCTTCAAGCCCGACATCGAGATCTTCAGCGGGGGCATCGAGTTCGACTACGCCACCCTGGCCTCGCGCCTGCGGGAGCTGGCCTATCTGAACGGGGGTGTGCGCATCGTCTTCCGCGATGAGCGTGAAGCGGCCCTGTCCGCCCAGGGGGAAGCCCATGAGGAGGTGTACCTCTACGAGGGTGGCATCAGGGAGTACGTGGCCTACATGAATGCCGAGAAGGATCCGCTGCACCCCGACATCATCTATGTGAATGCCGAGAAGGATGGCGTGCAGGTGGAAGCCGCCCTGCAGTGGTGCGTGGATGCCTACTCGGACAGCATTCTGGGTTTCGCGAACAACATCCGCACCGTCGATGGCGGCACCCACATCGAGGGTCTCAAGACGGTGCTCACCCGCACCCTCAACGCCTTCGCCAAGAAGCGCGGCAAGCGCAAGGACAGCGATTCCAATCTGGCGGGCGAGAACATCCGCGAGGGCCTCACCGCCGTGCTTTCGGTGAAGGTGCCGGATCCGGAATTCGAGGGTCAGACCAAGACAAAACTCGGCAACACCGAGGTGCGCGGCATCGTCGACAGCCTGGTGGGGGAGGCCCTCAGCGAGTTCCTGGAATTCAATCCCTCGGTGATCGACCTGATTCTCGAGAAGGCGATCCAGGCCTTCAATGCCGCCGAGGCCGCCCGGCGGGCGCGGGAGCTGGTGCGCCGCAAGAGCGTGCTCGAAAGCTCCACCCTGCCGGGCAAGCTCGCCGATTGCTCCTCGCGCGATCCCTCCGAATCCGAGATCTACATCGTGGAGGGCGATTCGGCCGGTGGCTCCGCCAAGCAGGGACGCGACCGGCGCTTCCAGGCGATTCTGCCTCTGCGCGGCAAGATTCTCAACATCGAGAAAACAGACGATGCCAAGATCTACAAGAATTCGGAAATCCAGGCCTTGATCACGGCCCTGGGCCTTGGCATCAAGGGGGAAGACTTTGAGGAGAAGAATCTGCGCTATCACCGCGTGGTGATCATGACCGATGCCGATGTGGATGGCGCCCACATCCGCACGCTCCTGCTCACCTTTTTCTACCGCTATCAGAAGGCTTTGGTGGAGGGTGGCTACATCTACATCGCATGCCCGCCCCTCTACAAGGTGGAGCGCGGCAAGAACCACATCTATTGCTATAACGAAGCCGACCTGAAAACCACGATCGATGGCTTCGGTGAAAAGGCCAACTACACGATCCAGCGCTTCAAGGGCCTGGGTGAAATGATGCCCAAGCAGCTCTGGGAAACCACGATGGACCCCACCACCCGCACGATGAAGCGGGTGGAGATCGAGGATGCTCTCGAGGCCGATCGCATCTTCACGATCCTGATGGGCGACAAGGTGGCGCCGCGGCGTGAGTTCATCGAAACCCACAGCGCCGAGCTGGATCTGGCCCAGCTGGACATCTGATGCACGCCTGGCGCTGGGCAGCCCTGCTGGGCTTTGCCCTGCTGGCCCCGGTGGGGTTGCCGGCGGGAGGGGGCGAACGGCGCCAGCCGGAGCTGCGCCGGCGGCAGGCCGGCGATGAACCGCTGCTGCCGCTCGTGCCTGCCCAGCTGCGGGCTGCCCCCCAGGCCCGGGCTCCGGTGCTGATGGCCGTGCATCCCGACCAGCCCCTGCGCGTGCTGCGCGGCTGGCTCGCGCCCGATGGCCAACGCTGGCTGCGGGTGGAGCTGGCGGGCCGGCGCGGCTGGCTGGCCGGTTAGGCCGCCAGGGCCGCCTCGATCGCGGCGAGCAGCTCGGGCCCATCGGGTTCCACGCCGCTCTTGAAGCGGCCGAGCACGGTGCCGTCGCGGCCCACCAGGAACTTCTCGAAGTTCCAGGCCACATCACCGGCCGGCTCTACCTGGGTGAGGGTGCTGTACGGCTCGGTCTTGGCGCCGCTGGCATGCACCTTCTCGAACAGCTCGAAGCTGGCGCCGTAGGTGCTGGAGCAGAACTGGCGGATCTCCGGCAGCGTGCCGGGCTCCTGGGCGCCGAAGTCGTTGCAGGGAAAACCGAGCACGGCCAGGCCCCGGGGTCCGTAGGTGTCCTGCAGCTTCTGGAGCCCCGCGTACTGGCGGGTGAAGCCGCAGCGGCTGGCCACATTCACGATCAGCAGCACCTTGCCGCCCCACTCGCCCAGGCGGCGCTCGGCGCCGGCGGCATCGCGCACCGCCACGTCCTGCACGTTGATGGCCATGGTTCCCGATCACTGGCGCTCCGAACCCTAACGGCTCTGCCCATAAACTTCGCGCTGCGGGCAGCGGTGGGCCATGACGGAGGCGGTCGCCAAGGGAGCCCCGAACCCCGCCAGCGGCGCCAACGGCGTCGCCCTGGCCGAGATGGTGGCGCGCCAGCTGGAGGTGCTGCTGGAGGCCGGCAACTACGACGGCGCCAAGCTGCTGCTGCGGCCGGTGCAGGAGGTGGATGCGGCGGAAGCGATCGGCCTGCTGCCGCGCACGCTGCAGGCCCTGGCCTTCCGGCTGCTGCCCAAGGACGAGGCGATCGAGGTGTACGAATATCTCGATGCCAGCGTGCAGCAGACGCTGCTGGAGCGGTTGCGCAGTGGCGAGATCCTCGAGCTGGTGGAGGAGATGTCGCCCGATGATCGGGTGCGGCTGTTCGATGAGCTGCCGGCCAAGGTGGTGCGGCGCCTGCTGGCGGAGCTGAGCCCGGCGGAGCGGCGCGTCACCGCCCAGCTGCTCGGGTACGACACCGAGACGGCGGGCCGGCTGATGACCACCGAGTTCATCGACCTCAAGGAGTTCCACAGCGCCGGCCAGGCCCTGGAGATCGTGCGCCGGCGCGCCCGCGACACCGAGACGATCTACTCGCTCTACGTGACCGACGCCTCACGCCATCTCACCGGGATCCTGTCGCTGCGCGACCTGGTGATCGCCGAACCCGACACCCGCATCGGCGATGTGATGACCCGGGAGGTGGTGAGCGTGAGCACTGACACCAACCAGGAGGAGGTGGCCCGCGCCATCCAGCGTTACGACTTTCTGGCGATTCCGGTGGTGGACCGGGAGCAGCGGCTGGTGGGGATCGTGACCGTGGACGACGTGATCGACGTGATCCAGCAGGAGGCCACCCGCGACCTCTACGCGGCCGGCGCCGTGCAGGCCGGCGATGAGGACGACTACTTCAAGAGCAATCTGTTCACCGTGGCCCGCCGCCGGGTGGTGTGGCTGCTGGTGCTGCTGCTGGCCAACAGCGGCACGGCGGCCGTGATCGCCTCGATGGACGGGGTGCTCAAGCAGGTGGTGGTGCTGGCGGCCTTCATTCCGCTGTTGATCGGCACCGGCGGCAACGTGGGGGCCCAGAGCTCCACCGTGGTGATCCGGGGCCTGAGCACGCAGCGGCTGCAGTCGATGGGACCGGCGCTGGCGATCGGGCGGGAGGCGCTGGCGGGGGCGCTGCTGGGGGTGCTGATGGTGATCATGGTGGTGCCCTGGTCGCTGTACGTGAGCGGCGGCAACCTGGTGGTGGCGGGCGCCGCGGGGATCAGCCTGGTGGCGATCACCACCCTGGCCGCCACCGCCGGAGCGGCCCTGCCGCTGCTGTTCGAGCGGATCGGACTGGATCCGGCCCTGATGTCGGCGCCGTTCATCGCCACCGCCACCGACGTGGCCGGGGTGTTCATCTACCTGCGCACGGCCAGCTGGCTGCTGGGGGCGGGCTGAGCGGCGGATCCAGGCCCAGATGAGAGGCGTTCACACTTCTTCAGGCTAAGCTTCACACAAGTTCAAGTGGCCTGGTCCCGTGGTCGTCGCCGTCCTCTCCGCCGAGAATCCCCCCGCCGCCGCCACCCCCACCACTGCCACCGCAGAGCGACGCCCGCCTGCCGCCGACACCGATCTGGTGCGCAGCTATCTGCGTGACATCGGCCGCGTGCCGCTGCTCAGCCATGAACAGGAGATCACCCTCGGCCGCCAGGTGCAGGAGCTGATGGCCCTGGAGGAGCTCGAAGAAGAGCTCAGCCTGCGCGCCGGCGGCAGCCGCCCGACCCCCGAGCAGCTGGCCGCCGCCGCCGGCCTCACCCCGCAGCAACTGAGAAAGCGCCTCACCGCCGGCCGCCGCGCCAAGGAGCGGATGGTGGCCGCCAACCTGCGCCTGGTGGTGAGCGTGGCCAAGAAGTACACCAGGCGGAATATGGAGCTGCTCGACCTGATCCAGGAGGGCACGATCGGCCTGGTGCGCGGCGTCGAGAAGTTCGATCCCACCCGCGGCTACAAGTTCTCCACCTATGCC